>Ga0209929_1000689_pt1 | contig 12429 bp, 20 predicted proteins | sample SalPon2_C_H2O_MG_2_FD_185731 | JGI IMG/M metagenome (GOLD analysis project Ga0209929, IMG submission 185731) | Salt pond water microbial communities from South San Francisco under conditions of wetland restoration - Salt Pond MetaG SF2_C_H2O_MG... ... | reverse complement strand
TTGTGCATTGTTCTTAACTGCATCAGGATAATCAGAGTAAGACTCCATCTCCATTCTTTTACCACCCTTTACTCTTTTGTCTCCCTTAATGATAGCTTTGATAGTAGAGAGTAGTAAATCAGCTTCCTCTTCTTCAATCTTAGAGAGTTCTTCGTTAATAGATTCTTGAGGTCTTGGCATCTTATCTGCAAAGTACCCCTCAATAGAGAATCCTTTAACCTTACCTGTTTTTACATAGTCATTCCATACCTCATCATTGTTCACTTTCACAGCACCCATCCAAGTACCCACAGGAACTTCCATACCATAAACTCTGCTCTTGTCTTTTACCTCATCCTCAACTATCCAAGACTCCACTAATGATAATCCGTTTAGTGGCAACTGGTGTTCTAGTGTTGAGTTGTTTTGATTGCCTCTCATAAGGAACATCTCTGCTGTCTTACGAATAGTGTCTTTAGAGAAATACACATAATACTCCTCTTCCGCATTTCTTCTGTATATAGGCTTATTAGGAACTAGTAAAGCACCCATTAGAATCCGTTTATCTTTATCTACCTCAGCAAGTTTAATCTCTTGGTTTGCTAATGCGACAAAATCTTCTTCTATTGCAGGATTTTCTACTACTGAAATAGCTTCTACTCCTGCGAAGTCATTATCTTCGTCTAAGATGAGTTCTATTATTTTCATATTTATATAACGTCTTTATGGTCTATTTTTGTATTTTATATCGAGGCATCCCTTACCGCATTTCTGTCGAGTTCTTGCGCAGAAGTTACCTCTCGTGATACCACATACGCTTTTACAGGTTTCTGTTGTGATCCTGATAACGCTTCTGCTAATTGATTACCCGCCGATGCGCCTATCACATTGAATGATGGTGGTGCAGGAGTTGAAATAGCTGCGCCTCCGCCTCCGCCTCCGAATGAAGGTGCGATTCTTACTTGTGGTAATGGTTGTGCTTTAATTGATCTTACAGCCTGTAATCCCGAAGCAAGTACAGTTCCCCCTGCTATAATTTTTTGTATCGTTCCAAATGGTTCAGGAATAGTAGTCTCATTCTTTAAAACCTGAGTGATACCTTGATAAGTGTTTATTGTAGCTTGTGCGATAGCTGCTGCCTTACCCGCTTTAGAGTTTTCTCCTAACAACCCTGCAATCATTCCAAATGTTTGAGATGCTAATTGTAATTTTTGTTCGGTTGTCGCTTTTTCAAGTGCTACTTCTTGTTCTTTTGTTGCTTGATAAATTCTAAGCTGTTCCTCTGCACCCTTAGAAACCAATTTAGTTTCAGCAGCTATTCTGTTTTGAAATCTAGCAAAGGATAAGTCATTTACATCTTCAACTGCCTTATTTGATTCTTGTGCTATTCTAAATCTTTCTTTGAGTTCATTCTCTTCAAAAGTTTTCTGCTCTTGTAGTAAGGCTTGTCTCCTAGTAAATGCTTCTTTTTGTCTTGTAGCAGATTCAGCCTCTAAGTCATTAACCCTTGCTTGTGCTTCCGCTAATTCTCTTAAATCTTCCGTTCTGCTTTCCCCTAACTCTACTTGCTCTTTTAATGCATCTCTTCTTTGTATAGCTAATTTCTGCTCTGCTTCAAATAACTTATTTTCATTTTCAAGAACTCTATCTAAAGCCTGTACTCTTTCTTCAAATGCTAAGTTTCTATCCTCAGCTACAAGTTTATCTTTAGCGATTTCCTTTCGTAATTCAGAACTACTTACAATCAGTTCTATCTCTCTATCTCGAATACGCTGAAATATCTGCTCTAATTCTACCGCTACCTTAACTTCTCTTTCAATTTCATCTCCAAGCCCCTTAAATGCATTTTTAGCAGAATCTAATGCGCCTCTAAAATCCCCACTAAACAATTTAGTCAAAGATTCACCCAATCCCGAGACACGATCAACAACAGCACTTACCGCAGCTTGTACACCTGCAAATGCTTGTTTTACTTTATCAGCACCCCTTTGTGTTTGAGTAAAGAAAGTTAATAGTGATCCAAAAGCAACTAATAAAGCACCAATACCCGTAGAAGTAAGAGCAACCTTAATAAGATTCCCCATCTTAGTAGCATTAGCACCCGCACTAAGAAATCCTCTACCTAAACTTTTAACAGTATCAATAGCACCCTTACCCCTGCTTATAAATCCACCTGTTGCTTTATCAAACGCACCAGTGAGTTCAGTAGTAGCCTTGTTGGTTTCCTGAATCTCTTTAGTTACATTCTTTATATCCTTCTGTGCTGCCTCAGTATTGGCAGTTATGTTTAATACTACTGTTTTCGACATTTGTATTCAGTCTTTATTTGTTTTACTAATCCTTTTAAGTTCTCAGGTAGATAGTATTTGCCTTGTGCGATACGGATGTTCTCTGTATCACCTTTAGCATATTCTAACATATCTATAATTTCTTTTATCATAGGTTGATGAGTTCTAATTCTGTTCTACCGTCTTTTAGATTCGTGGTCATTGAGTTTATCTTAAAATCTCTGTCTCCTATGCGTATTCTATCCCACAGTTGTAAGTTAATCTGAGTACTTACTGGTAGATATGCTGTTACTTTAGTTAATCGTCTATTAGATGCGAATATCTCTACGATATAATCCTCATAGAAGCGTTTAAACAGCGTTTCTGTGAATGTGGTAGGTGTACCTAGTATTTCTCCGTATTCTGCTCTAAAATTGATGTTATTGTCCGTTGAGGTTGTTCCTTTAGAGTTTAGAGGACAGTTGATTCCACCACTAAGGCTCACCGACTCATAAGAGTTTCTTTTTACGAATGATATGCTCTTGCTTGATGTAGGACTGTATATATAAAAAATAGGAGGCGCACCTAAATAGGCTTCCTCAGTATCATCCACATAATATCCCCATTGAATAGCAAGATTATCTGCGGTATCGAACTCATTAGCTAATGCCTCAAACTTTAAATGTGAAAAAGGCACTTCCATTTTATAAATACCACCCGATAGTTCTGCACTAGTATCTGTATAGTCTAACTTACCCCAAGCTGTATCACTTATCTCTTGCTCGTGTTGTGCAGCTAACAAAGTATTAGTATCTGTGTATAAGAAATCTATTTGCTTGTAGGGTAATGCTACATCAACCTGCGACTCACTTGGATCAACATATTTAGTAATGTCGTATGTTTCTCTTCTTGCTGAACCATCTCTATTTAGAAGTGCATAGTAGTCATTATAAGGTAGTACTTGTATCTCATCATCTTCAACATAAGCCAACAGATTAAACATCTTAAACAGAGCCGATATAAAGTCTATTACCTTCATCTCAGGTATCTGATTAACGATATTGAATTTGAACGAAGCTATAAAGTTGCTAGATGTGAAATTAGAACTATATGTATCAGTAGTAGGTGTGCCTGAGTTTAACCAATCGAACTCCCATCTCAAATCCGAGAAATCTGCATCATTCTCATAGGTTCTAATGTAAACAGCAAATGTGTCATTTTGAGCAAACGCAGGAATACCCATATTGTAGTCTCCCGATATTCTATCTGCTGTTTTGTAGATAGTTCCGTTTCTATATACCTCTAAGCTGTAAATAAATGCAGAACTATTTACCTCAACAAAGAAGTCTAGCTGTTGCCCAGTAGTTACATCAATAGTAAGTACATTAGAGGACATTGTTGATCCATAGGTATTGGGAGGGTAAGCACCACCACCGTTTGTAAATGGTACTTGTTCTAATAGTTCTGACTCTATCTCTACTCTTCCTTTTTTTCTATGACACCACATATACAGATTATTGATGTCTGAATAGTAGGTAGTGTTTTTAAAGAAGCTATCTGATGCAAATGTTATAGAGTATTCGTTTTCTATTGCTGAGATTATCTCGTCTAATCTTACTGCGTATTTTAATTCATTGAATCTTACCCCCTGTCTTGTAGATGCACTATAAACTAAGTTTCCTGAGTCTTGATATGTTTGTGCAGCTTCAGTATTGTAGTACAATCTCTGAGTAGCTGTAACAAGAGGTATAGCGTATTTAGTAGTTGAGGTAACCGGTGTTATAAGCTGTGTTTTAACTGTCGCAGCATCATAAGCCAAATCAACATCTAACTGAGATAGATCACTTAGCTTGTCCTCTCCTACAATATCTTTAAGGTCGATAGTATTCCCAAAGAAAGACACTCTATACGCATAAGGTCTGCCATCCTTTAGATCAACACCATTAAGTTTTAGTTTTCCTTCTTTAAATGGTAAGTAGTTAATCTCTAATCTTGATTCTACTCTTACTCGTGCATCAAACCCACCTACAATATCATAATTGTAATAGTGCTTAAAGATTCTGTTGTTTGTAGCTGAAGCGGGAAGTGAAAAGTCTCTAGTGAAAGGAGTAAACACCTTATCGATATCTTTTACATTCTTTATAGTCTGTGTAATAGATACTGATTCGTCTTGGAATAAATCTACTCGTTCCCCTGATATGTAAACTTGTAATGTCTGCATTATCTTACGTTCTGTACTGTATCAAAAGCATATTCAGCCTCTATGGTGTAAGCTACCAAGCTGTCGTTTAATCTGTTCTTAAATTGTACGTTTGAACTTGTTACGTTTATTGGATAAACCACCGAGTCTTTAGTAAGCCATACCTTTTCACTCATCATAAGTTCTTTAATAGGCTCATTGTAGTCTTGAGACACATATCCTGTATTTAGAGATATTTGCTCTTTACCACTTACTCTAAGGTTTGCATACTGGTGTTGATTTATAGAGTACGAGTTATTACCCGCATCATATACACTTGATTTATACTTCTCAGTGGTGCGAGATGAACTTTCTATATTCTTAGCAAAGAAGAATAAGTCTTGTAGTGCACCGTGCTTATTGTAGAATGTTACTTTGAGTGGATCATACTTAGAGCAGTCAATCACCTCAACAGCTACATTTATATCTCCCGTAATGGTTTCAATTAGAATGTTGGTTACATTACCTACGCTTGATAAATCTACACTAGGATAAGCAATCTTAGAATCTGTATCAGTAGTTGAGGTTGTAGTAACCACAGTTGAGGTATCCCCTTGAAATGTTACATCTACAACATCTTCTGAAAACACAGGGATAGTCAAATTCTCTCCATCAGGAACGAATATCTTGCTATTGGTGATAAGTTTATTTCTTGATCCCCCATCATTTATACCTTCTTCATATTCCGTGTACCCTGCAAACGCTAGATAAGTATCAGTACCACTATCCTCTATACCATCGGATGAGTTGTAAATTATATAATCTATTTTAAGCCATACAGGTTCATTATCGTATGTACCATCAAACTCAGTTGTTATATAGTCTTTTACTAATTCGCTTAATTCAAAAACCACATAGTTATTACTCCCCGCTTCTGTTTTTAGCAGATCGTACTTTTTAGTGATTGATGCAGTTGTGCCAGTTCCTATATATACATCTAAATCCACATAATTTAAATCGGGATCAGACTTCTTGTAGTAAAACGGACTTCTTATGTTAATCTTTGTTGCCATCTATGTTGTAAATTCAAATAAGTCATCTATATCTAATGCAAATGCTTCTACCACTTCAGGAGGTAAATTATCAAACGCTTTCTCAAATGGTTTAGTAAAGAACATACTTGCTTTTATTCCTTTCTCGTATATACTCTTTGCTATTGCGTATTTTAAACTTTGTCTATCAATGAATCTTCCTTTTGAGTCTCTTACTCCCTTAATGCCTTTTCTAATTGCCCATTGATCGAGAGCCTTAGTTGGTATTGTTTTAAATCTTCCTGAGAACTCGAATCTTGATTGAGCCGATTCAGGGTACACACTCTTAGAACCCCTAACCCCTTCATCAATGAACATTCCGTACTCATTCATTATGAATTGTAAGCTGAAAGAGTTCTTGCTAACTTTTAAATCATAATCTAAGCTGTTATATAGACTTCCACTAGCGTTTTTCTTTTTCTTAGTCAAGTTTGTCTTAGCCTGTTTAATAACATACTTGGCAAACTCATTAAAAGCCTTTTGTGTATTAGCAAACATCTACATCGTTTTCTATTACTACATCCATTGTTGCAGTCCATCCTGCTATTTGATTCTCAAAGCGATCTCTAAATGGTTCTAATGTTACATCATCCAGTACTTGGTACTTATCTACATATAAGTTGCCGATTCTTAGTTTCTGAATGAGTTTATTAAGTACTGCGAGCTGTGTGTTGAGTACATCCTGCTCATTGTCATTACCTACGAATATATTAGTAACCTCATCCTTTGATATGTCCACAATATCCATAGCAAGAACAGATATATTGAATCTTAGTACGGTATCGTTACTTACTACTGAGTTTACAATAATATGAGCGAGTGGGAAGATGGTCTGCTTATTCAGATCAATCTCTGTTATATCGCCATAAGTAACCGTATTGCAATTATCGTCAGCTTGTAGCGTTTCTCGTATTTTGTCTGTAACTCTATAAAATCCGTTCATTACTTAAATTTGCTTTTCATTTGTTTTGCCTCTATATCTGCTTTTTCTTTTTCGAATGTTAGTAGCGTAAGGCATTGATGTAATCCTAATTCAGTGATATTCTCAAATCGTCTAATATCGCCTTGAGCGAGTGCGTATATTGATTGATACCAACCCCATTTGCTTCCGAATTGAGATACTGAACTATACGACTCTCCTCCTGTTCCTCCAAATAGTGTATCATAGCTTTCGATAAGTCCATCCCTAAACGGTAAAAAAAAAGCACCGATCCAAGTACTACATCTAAAGGCATCTTACGCATTATCTCTGAGTCTATGATCTCGTAATCAACTATGTTATATCTCTCACCGTGTTTAGACTTAATTGGTCGGTATAGAACAGCCATAGCCTTGTGAATGTTCTGCCAGTCTCCTAAATAAGTATCAAGATCAATGTATTCACCAAATGACATATCATCTAGGTTCGGAATAAACCCATACTCTACACCATCCATTTTAAATCTTCTAATTAGCTGAGGTTTCTCATTAAGCACATCAGAGATTATCTTCACCACACCATCCACATCTTTAAAACGCATTTGATAGGCTTCATTGAGTTTTACCCCACAGAATATCTCGAGCATTTTAAGAGACATAAACTCTTCTGTTACCTCACCATCGTATAGCTTTACGAACTTTTGGTATTGCTCTAACCGAATCTCACCTAGAGAATCAGGTACATTAATTTCTACTCTCATATCTATATAACGAAATTTATAAGTGATTTTAAATAAAAAAAGACAGCCTTACGGGGCTGCCTCTCCTAACCAAACTAATTAACTATTACTCCTTACTAATATAGTAAAAATTTACTTAACTAAAAATTGCGTGTCCTAAAATCATTAGAACAAGAATTATTGCACAAGCTATTGTAACGGTAGTTGTAAACTTATCCGCAGCTTTGAGTGCTTTCTTTTCGTAGTAATCGTATTTTTTCATATTACTTAATTAATTTAAACAATTCTTCCGCAGTAAGTGGATGCATCACACCATTACCATCGATCCGTACAACTCTTTTTTCTTGTTCAATTTCTACAAGTTTAATAAGTTGTCCATTTAAGCTTTTTGAAACCAAGTGTCTAAAATGTCTTTCCATATCTGTATTTGTTTTATGATGTAAATATAATACACATTTGTTAATAAACAAATAAAAATCAAAAAAAATAAAAAAAATTATCTCACTGCATAAGAGCCATAGTTAGGATTCTTTAACTGGTAGCTGATTGCATATCTCGCTGCATCGATGAGGTGGTTGTGGTCATCTATTGGTGTGTTGCTCTTTCGTTCTAGCCAAGAGTAGTTATTCAGTTCCTTGATGAGGTTTGTGCTATTGGGTTCTATTATCAGATCATAGTCTTGCATTAAACTAATCCCGTAAGTAACCGAGCCTTGTCCTTTGACTGATTCTTTGATGTTGCACTCTCTTCGCAGCTCTGTAATGAGTCTAGGTTCTGCTGAGTCTCCTATGATTAAACTATCCCCTGCGTATTGCCTATTTAAACGGCTTATCTCGCTTGTTGTGAGTCGTGGTAGGTAGAAACACTCTCTGAGGTATATTCGTTTGTTAGACTTGTCTATATTGGTCTCTATGAGTGTCGTAGGATCATTACTGAATCCATAATCTTGACCAAATACACTTGTACCTACTCTTCTGAACTCACCGATTTCCCAATTTGGGAAAATTACCCCTTCAGCTTTATCTAACCACCCTCCTAAGATTTGATGCTTGTACTTTTCAGGTCTCCTAGTTTTCATCACCTCAACCTGCTGAACAAATGAATCGTTTAAGTGTTTAAGATTGTCTATGTATGTGGAGTGGATATAAGTAGTATCTCCTTTCGTTATATTGCTTCCTTCTTGTACTCCCTTGTCCTCAAAAAATCGTTTGTAGATGAAATGCTCTTTAGTTGTAGGATTGAGTATGAGTATGATCCTATTTTGATTCTTATTTGATCTTATTGAGAAGTCTATGGTGTCAAATTTCTTTTCATCTGTTAGTTCCTCTGCTTCTTCAAGTACCCAAGTAGTTACACCCTGTATAGACTTTAGTGAAGCTGTCTGATCTCCCGATGAGGTTCTAATACCTTTGAATATGATCTTGCTACCAGTTTTTAGGTTTACTATTTCATCTTTAGTGATGTGGAAGTATTCCTCGAATCCTAGTAGTTCGATCTTCTCTAAGAACTCAGGTATGATAGAGATAGAAGCTGAGGTTAAAGTGTAGCGAGTAAAGAGAATAGTGTGGTCTCTTTCAAAGGTCATCAAAAGCAAAAGCACCGAGATATTGAATGACTTTCCCGATGCTCTTCCTCCTGTTACTATGAAATACCTACTCTCTGAATTTACGAGAACTTCGTATTTACTTTGTATGCTAATCAAATCTTAGTATTTCCTTAAAGTTGATGTTAAACCCATCTGTATTGAGTGTAACATTCTCTTTCGGTTTACCAAAGCGGTAATTCATATAAAGCTGTATTGCTCTCATATTACCCTCCTTAATAAGACCGTGTAGTGTGTCAAATACTTCTTGACTATCTATATGCTGATCTAATGCCTCAATGAGTTTTACCTCATCTGCTTTAGGCTTTCTACCTGCACCTTCTCTAGCACCTCCGTTATTTACTCTTTTATCCATTTGAAAAAGATTGTTTATTCAATTCTACTTATATAACGAAATAGAATAATGATTTTAGCGGTACACCCATCTAATCAAGCATTTGATACAGAATGCGACCTCAACAAATAGTAATACCATAGCTATGGTCATCATCTGTTGGATTAGCTTGCCTTGTTCAAGTAAGTATCTAAGGTCATATATCTCTTCCATCTGCTTTTGTGGTATAACTTCTTGGGTTGTACGAACTCTTCTACTTGGCTTAGTTCTTTGAATACTTGTTTGTATTTCTCATCGTATGCTGCTTGGAGCATTATCTCTGCGTACTTTTTGTGGTATTCGTCTGTTGCTGTCTCAACCCACTTGGTGTAGTGTTCTATGATTATCTCAAGTCTTTGATCTTCACTCTTGCTAACCACCTTCATACTGCTAAATCGTCTATTAGTTGTTTAACCTCATCTAGCTTTTCTTCTGGTATGTCTTGTATCTTGTTTTGGATGTGTCGAATCTTGAACTCTGTTTTGTTATTTAGAGTCTCAGATGCTTTAGTGTACACCCCCTGTAAGAATGGATTATGTGGTAAGTAAGTATCCTTAAAACTCTTTAGAGCGTGCAATAGTGTTGCGTGGTGTATAGGGTATCCGTTTGTCTTAAAGAGTCTTTGTATTTCACTTAGTCGCATACCGAAGTAGTTTCTTAGTAGGTATGTTAGTAAGGCTCTTGCTTCTACATAATCTCTTTGACGTGTGTTTCTAAATATATCGATTCCTGCTTCCTCATTGATTGTGTTAATCAGGTTATTGATTCTTCTCTTCATTTATTATCGTTTTAATTTTCTCAATATACAATGTTGCATCCATCAACTCCTCTTGGAGATGTTGTAACCACTCTAAGTGGGTTAAATCGTTATCCTCTAATGTTGTTCCATATTTCTCTATTCCTCTTTTAGATCGACTCCTAAATAATCCTATTACTTTCTCAACTATCTTGTCTATCATAATATGCCTTCTATATAATACTGATCCAAGTCAGCAGCTTGTAAGAAGTAAGTGTCGTATATCTCTAATGCTGCTTCTACTTTCTGCTCACCTGCGTGGTAAAATTCTTCAGAGCAATAATATACCGCAATATCTAAACTCTTTTTGTCCACAGCTAAAAATACAAAGTCCTTATAATCTATCCCAAATAAAGTTGAGTAAAGATAGCATTGAACATCGTAAGAGTATTTCTTGGCTGAATAAGGGAAGGCTTTGATGTCGGTTGTAGTTTTTAGATCAACGATTCTATTCTTACCCAGTACATCTGCTTTACCTCTAAATGGGAAGCCCATCACCTCACCGATTACTGGAACTTCAAACTCGCAGTCTCTAATAAGTTCTACTGCTTTGGTGTTTCTTAGGAAGGCATCAGCTATTCGCTCTGCATCGTTCTTCTCTGTCATAGTAAACACCTTGCCGTGTTCTGCTTTAGCCTCTTTATAAGCCTTAGTATTCTTTGAAGCTACATCTACAAATATCTGAGATGAGAATACTTCAGGTTCTAAGATTGCGGTGTGAAATAACCAACCATCTCTTAGTGCTTGACTTTCTTCATTTCCATACTCCGTTACATTCCTGTAAGTCTTAGGTGAGTCGAGTAGGAGTTTTAGTGATGATGAACTAAGAGCAGCTTTAGAAAGATACCCATAGTAAAAACTATCATCATTCATTTTTTCAATTAGTTCGGTCTTATCCCAAATCGTTCCATCTAATAAAGTAATACTATCCATTGATTCTCTGTTTAATCGTTTTGTTTGCAAAGTGCCACCATTTGACAGCCTTTTTTCTATAATCCCACTCTCTAGGAGTGTATGCTCTGATAATTTCAATACCTCGTCTCTTAGTTCGAGTTACTACGATGCCTGTGTCTAGTCTTGTTACCATATCTATTTTTCTTGCTTTTGTTCGGGATGTATATCGAAGTCCACATCTTCTGTATATCCCTTGAGTTGTTCTCTAAGTTCTCTGATTTCATATTGTAGTTTTAGAATCTTAGTGTGCTGTTCTCTAACTATCGCACCATAATTCTCACGAGTGAGTTGTAGGTGGTTCACATAGAAAGCGATGTCTGTTAAAGCAGTACCCAACTTATCGATGATTTCTGAAGGTTTACGCTTCTTCTGTTCCTTTACTACCCCAAGAGCATAAAGAATGTCCTCGTGGTACTTAATGTCTTTATATGATTCTAACTTATCTGGCATAATTATATTAAATCATAGTGGTTAGGGAATCTCTTAGCATCTTCAGCTTGATATTTAAACTTACATCCGACTACCTTACCGTTCTCGGCATTGTAAGCATACCATTTACCGTAACCATCTTCTGTAATCTCTAAACCTTGTTGTCCGTTTCTGTTATCTAAAACTTGTATCATTTCTTTGTTTTTGATATATCAAAGATAATCAACAAAAGTTAATAACCAAACTTTTTTTACTTTTCTTCCCATTGAGTTTGACATACCGCAAAGCGTTGATCCGTTTTAGGGAACTCGCTTATCATTGTTGAGTCCATCATACATCTTTTGATGAAGTCTTTTTGATTTTCCGTTGGTTTTGGTGTAGGAATTGGCATAGTTATTTCTTTAGGTGTTGGTTATAATAGTTTCTGATCTTAGCACCCAGTTCGTAGTTGTTGGGTTCTGATTCTACATAAAAGATAATAAGTTCTTCTAGTGTCATTTTTGTTCGTTATTAGTGATTATTGAGGCTTGTGTTTCTTCTAATAGGTAAACAAGTTTTGGTTTCTTCTCTTGATCCCATAGTGTTGTTGTAGGACAGTTTAATTCAACTGGCTCACCAAGAACAATATCATTAAGCCAAAAGGTATAGTTCGCTTTAGGATCATTCACAAAGTACAGCTTGATAATATCCTTATCCATCTCCATCATTTTATCGTACTTATACTTTTCGAGCATCTTGGTCTCGTAGTACTTGTTTCTGAACTTCATTTCGATTACACATTCTTTTCCCTTTGGTGTAAGTCCTTTTGCATCGTAATGGTCGTATCCACCACCACACCATTCTAATTGCCATCCATCCATATTTAGAATTAATACTACTGCTTGTTCTAGGTCATTTATTCGTTGAAGGCTCATTGAGTTTATCTAATTGGTTAATCATCTGCTTAATGGTTGATGGACAAGAACAGGGTACTTGATATTTAACCCCATAATATTTACTCATCAACTCTGCCATCTTCTGTCTTTGGTAGTAGGTTGCAGTTCTTTTAGGTCGTATCTCAGTCCATAATTTTAAATCTTCCTCATTCATCACAATCCTCT
>Ga0209929_1000683_pt1 | contig 12495 bp, 26 predicted proteins | sample SalPon2_C_H2O_MG_2_FD_185731 | JGI IMG/M metagenome (GOLD analysis project Ga0209929, IMG submission 185731) | Salt pond water microbial communities from South San Francisco under conditions of wetland restoration - Salt Pond MetaG SF2_C_H2O_MG... ... | reverse complement strand
AATTGCAAAAGAATATAGAAAAACCTTAAAAGAAATAGAGAATATTAAAAGTAGTTTCTCTGTATGAAAATAGCAATAATAAGTGGCGGTTTTGACCCTATACATGTAGGTCATATTGAATTAATGGAAAAAGCTAAAAGTATAGCTGACTCTTTGGTAGTAATAGTTAATGATGATGATTTTTTAACTAGAAAAAAAGGTAAACCTTTTATGCCTTTAAAAGAAAGAATTAAAATTGTTCGATCTATTAAATATGTGGATATGGCAATTAAATCTGTAGATAAAGACCAAACTGTTTGTGAAACTTTAAAAGGCTTAGCTTCATGTAAAACCTCTAATGAAAAACTTTTATTCTGTAACGGCGGGGACAGAACTTCTGGCGAAAATACCCCAGAGCATAAACTATGTTTAGAGTTAGGTATAGAGCCAGTTTACGGATTAGGGGACAAAATACAAAGTAGTAGTTGGCTGACAAAATAAAAATATTATGATATCCCTATAGTTTATCGAGGCGTTCTACTAATATACGTAAGAGTAAGTTCCAGATCCTACATATAACCCGTCTTCTCCAGCTACCTGAACAGGTTCTGCTTGATACATATTGTAAGCGGTAACAAGTTTCTCTAATTCTTCGTTAGCATCATTAGCTAAACCTCTGTATGTTTTAGCTATTTCATTTTTATTTGTGCGGGTGATAGTGGAATCTCCTTCTCTTAACGTTATAAAATCAGCAGAAGAGTCTATGCCACGAAGAACTTGTCGAGTTTTTTTGGTGTAAAACTCGTATAAATACATCTGTTTATAAACGGATCTTTCTTCTTGTTTAAAGCTTCCTGTAGGGGTAAAATTGCTGCCGCTTACCTCAAAGCTAGTAAACAATCTATTATTAAGCATACCTATGTTATTAGCTAGCCATCCACTAATATAATAAAATTCTGCATAACCACTGTCATACTCAAATTCGTTAGCAAATATTTCATCTGCTAAATTATGTACACTATATGATACCATACTCTATATATACACTATTTATGACGTTTTATCATTCTTTTAAGCTTTTGAATTTCTTTTTGTTGAGACTGCACAACTTTTGTTAAAGCTGATACAATCTGCAAAGCCGATAGACCTTTTCTATCATCAGTAGCAACTAAATCTGGGACATCTTCAGCAATAAATCCTATTTTTTTATTTTTTGGATCTTTTTTATAAGCAAATTTAACAGGGTTTAGTTGTTTAATAATATTTAGAGATTCTCTATAGTCTAAATCTTTTATATCCTGTTTTAATTCTCTTGTGGAAGCATCGGTCCATGTACCTCCTGAACTTAAACTAGCTCCTGTAGATGAACTTATAGATCCGTTAGCAGCTATAGCAAACGTATTTGTACCAGCGACCTTAAATTGAGTTGATGCTCCTGTCGGGGCATTAAAATTAAGGTTTCCACCTACCATATTGATATAAGCAGTATCAGTATTTGTGCTTCGGATTAAGGCTATACCACTATTAAAACTTGAGTCTTGAAGATCTCTTATTGTTAATCTGATGGTAGGTTGAGTTTCTCCTCCAGTTCCTAATTGTCCTATACTTATAGCACCTCCAACATCCACTTGAGCAGTATTTTGCCAAATTTTAACTTTTTCATAACTGGTCCTTTGGGTTCCTGATCTGTTACGTATAGTTATATTCCTTAAACTGTTAGCGTAATAACCAGAATTAAAAGTAAACGCATTGTCAATACCATCATGAGAGAAATTATACTCAGCGTAAGGCTCTAGATCAGCCCAAATAATAGTATTTCCATTAGGGTAGGTTTGTTGAATTGCTATTGCTGACTGTTGTGTTCCCGTACCTGTCGAAGACACTAGTAAAGCGGCATAATTCGCTGAATTATTACCAGCAATACCGGCACTAATCATACCGTTAACATCAAGTTTCGAGCTTGGGCTTGCTGTACCTATACCAATATTAGAGCCATTGTCATAAAGTATAGAATTACCTATAACTTCCCCCGCTCCATTTGTCCATTTTGTAAGATAATTTGTTGTAGCAGTACTAGATGTAACAGTACCTGAGCCTCCTCCTCCACTTTGATCTACCCATTGAGTGTTATAATCAGTGCTGTCTATTTTAGCTAATACTTGGTTAGCTGTACCTCCTGCAATCACTCCTTCTCCTGATGGACCTGATGGACCTGATGGACCTGATGGGCCTGATGGGCCTGATGGACCTCCCGAAGGCCCTTGTGGGCCTGATGGACCTGATGGGCCTGATGGTCCTGATGGTCCTGATGGCCCTGATGGTCCCGGTGGACCAATTTCTTTATTCGTTACTGAAATAGCCTTAGGTGTAGTTAGATTTACGTTTATTGTATTTTCGGACATATGTTTTATAAATGTGTTACATCAGGGGTTACGTCTAATCTGAATTCAAAAAGAGTCTGATCTTTTATACCTGTGGAATAAAAATGCACATCTCCATACAAGTTTATAGGGGGAAAATTTTTAGTTTCGTTAGCAGGGATATCAAATGCTATAGAACCGCTATATTGTTCAGCATAAAGTATAGTCGGTACAAATTGGTATAGCAAGTCTCCATCAGGATGAGCCCTTATTTGACCTGTGCATTCTAAATTAGTAAAATCGTCTACATCTGATGTGAGATTTACAGTGTAAGTGCCCATAAAATCTCCTCTTGTTGCTGTTAGTTGAGTTGCCACTTAATATATTACACAATTAACTAGTAAAATCTTAAAATAATTATTCGATAAAATATCATTTTTACTTAGTATAACTGTATATTTTCATTAAGATGAGCAACTTACGTCAAATCTGGGAAAAACTTAACACCCCTAAACCAAAGTGGGAAGAGTTTGAAAAAATAGCTGGACATTCTTTAGTAGAATACGAAACAATAGTCGCGGCTTGGAGGGATCAAAAAAGAAAAGAAAACTTTAAATACAATATTAAAAATGAATAAATCTACAGAAATAATAAAAGAAGAGCTTTCATATATAAATGAGCAAGCTTTATTCGCTGATGGTTTTGATGAAGCTTTAGTGGGTATAGATCAATCGGATTATGTCGCCGTATACGATGCTGATAAATGTATTGATATTTTAATGCAAACGTCCGGTATGAACCAAGAAGATGCTGCTGAATATTTTGATTTCAATATTCTTGGATCTTACATGGGAGAGTACACCCCTAGATTCATAAAAGTATATGAATGACAGCTAAATAAAAAAAACTTTTAACAAAAAAAACTATGTAAACCCTTGATATTCAAGGGTTTTTCTCTGCGATGACCCTATAGGGTTTTTTTTAAGTAGAAAAAAAATAACTAAGCTATATTATAGGTATATAAATTGATCAAAACGGTCAATAAAACAAAACAAAACAAAAAAAAATTAGTAAAATGAAAAAAAAACCATTGCATACCATTGAGTCATTGAATACTAAAAATAAAGTTTTTACTTTAGATTTTGGTAAAAAAAGAACAACCTTATATGATGGAGAAAGGGTTATCGGGAGTACTGTTGAACAAATTTTAACATTACCTCAATTATTAAAATCAGGCTCTATAATTATTGTTGAAGATGCTCATATGGGGGTCCCTCGTACAGAAAAGTCTTTAGCTCAGCCATACACAAAGAAAGAGTTACGTAAATTTTATTCTGATTGTGAAGAGAATGGTATAGAGTTAAGACTTTTTCCTCAACAATCGTCTCCAAGAGCTGCTGCTTACTCAAATCTTAAAAAGGACGACGATCAAGACCCTATTGCTATTTACAATCTTTGCCGAGATTACCCAAATATCAGCTTAAAAAAGCCCGATTCTTCTTTTGAGTACTCTTTGAAGGCTAAGGAGGGATTGCTTAGAAAACGTCAGCTAAATAAAATGCTGAATTTTGCCAGAAGAACCGATTATTTAAACCCAAATGATCAAAATACACAATGGATAAATGAAAATGCTAACTATATATATAATGAATTATCTGATGTAGGAAGGTGTGTATTTGGGTACTTTAACGAACAAGCTAGATTCAAAAGGCCAAATAAAAACAGAAATATTAAAAAAGGCGATTTAAACGTTAGACACATTAAAGTTAATTTTATTTATACGATTTTAGCTTCTATGAGGGGAACATTGGTTAGCGAGGGTGATGAACAGTTTTCTGTTAACGATTCGGTTTTTTTGCGAAAAGGGACGGGTAGGTTGCCAAGTTGGTCTTTTACTCAAAGATATGTTTTTCATATGAGTCCGCATCACCTTAAAGGTGGTGTTGCACGAAGCAACCTATATCATCATGGTGCAAAAAAATGGATTAAAGAAAGAGTTTTGGAAGAAGGTTATGATATACATAAAAAGAAAAGAGGTGAAATGTCGAAACAAGAAGAAAAAGTTTTCTTGAAATATAGAAGACTATATAGTAATGCAATAAAAGAGTTGTACAATATAATTAAAAAACAACTTGAAAATCAGCATACAAATGTATATAATAACCAAAAACAAAACAAGCTAATTGCTCAACCATTATGCGATTCAATAAATGAATACCAACCTAGCTTGATCTAATATATATTTAATTCATGGTGCCATTACTTAAATGTAATTCAAAATCTTATTAAATATACTTATAAAGCGCTAGAGGTAATTCAATTTGCCATTACTTAAATGTAATTCAGCGGCTTATTACCCTAGCGCATAAACAAACCAATAATATACACTTTACAGATTTAAATATAAGATAATTCAAAGCATCATTACTTAAATGTAATTCAAGAATTCATTATTTTATATACAATAAATTGAAAACTGTAGATAATTCAAGAAGTCATTACTTAAATGTAATTCATGTCCTTATTATCACTATACAAATTAAAAATATTAAATATACCAAAGTAATTCATGCTCTTATTACTTAAATGTAATTCATGAAGCCATTACTTAACTTTAAACTTAACGGCGCTAGAGGTAATTCAAAAGCTCATTACTTAAATGTAATTCATCCTGCCATTACCCTAACGCCATAACCTAAACTTTAAAAATATAATAATGTAATTCAGAACACCATTACTTAAATGTAATTCAGAATTTCATTGCATGTTATGTTAATAAAATAAACAATAATTGATTCAGTAAGTCATTACTTAAATGTAATTCAATTTCTCATCAATTATCAGCATTCAGCCCCTAGATTTCCCTCTAGGGGCCTTTTCTTTTTCTCCTTTATCCTTTTTCCCAGTTTTCCCTTAAAGTATCCCAGAAACCCCTTTTTCCCCCTTTAACAACCTTTCAAATACCTTTATACTATATAACATTAATATACATAATATATATAAACAATATAAAGAATACATTAATAAGCTTAGAATTGTGTGTTTGATATATTACGCACCTTTTTTAAATAAAAAATATAAAAATACACCTTTTTAAATCATAAAATTTTATGTACATTTTTTGTTAGTTTATGTTCATTTTATGTATATTTCCCCTATATATATGCAAAAAACAGCAAAAAACAACTATAATTAATAATAATATGATGTATTATATATAGTATATGAATACAGTTACAATACGTATAGGTGATGATGACCTGAAGGTCATCGACAGGATCTTTGAGAACGAGTCTGCTTTTGACCCCCGCACTCAAGAAGATAGAGTATTAATAGAAGTAATGAAACAAGTGCAAAATAATCCGAAAGTATATATAGAAGAATATGATATAGATATGGATAAAAAGTGAACTAATTTATGCTAAATATAATAAAATATATAAAAAGTCGGCATTTATGAGCTAAAAAACACTTAATATAATATAACCAAAATGGCGCGAAACTGGGATTCGCTGACACTTTTGGCAAAAACATATATTTTTATAGGGGGTAAATACAAATTTTGCGGCAAAAACTCCCCACTTTTCAAAAAAACGTTATTTGTGAGCGATTTTTTACTTAATATAATGAAAGAGACATCAGGTTATGTATACATAATAAGTAATGAAGCTTTTAAAGGTTATTATAAAATAGGTATAACAAAAGATATAAAAAAGAGATTGCGTACATATCAAACTTCTAGTCCTCATCGAAATTATAAAGTCGAGCATTACATTTTCCATGAAGATTGCAAGGCTGCAGAGAAACAAATACATGAAGCTATGCATTATTTTGCTCTTAGTAAGAGGAATGAATGGTTTGAAATAGATTTAAGTATAGCAAAAGTTAGATTAGATGAAACATTAAAATAGTATTATTTATGAGCGAAATATTACTTAATATATACTAAGTTAGTTTTTTTATTATTTGTGAAGCAGTTTTGGCCAAATAGTTAATTTTATATTCGGGCAGCTCCCAGAAGAATGCATGTAGCATTTCATGCAATATTATTTCTTTTATTTTTTCTTTTTTTAAATGGGGATTTACTAGGATTTTAGATTTAGCGTTATCTTTTGGCGGGTAGCAGAGGCCATCTGCCTCTAGTTCTTTTCGCGGCTTTCTTAAGCTTATTTCATATTCTTGCCCCTCAAAATTCTTAAAACTAACTTTCTTTCCCATAATAATATAATATACATAAAAAATACATATTTATGAACGAAAAAATGCTTAATATATAAAAATTGTATTTGTGAGCGAGATTTTGCTTAATATAGTTAATATAAAAAAGGGCTATTTATGAGCGCGATTTTCCTTAATATAATATAAAAAAACCCACCTCCGAAGAGATGGGTCAAAATACAATTCATCCTAAAAAGAAACGGTTTATATAAAGATATGTTTAATGAGTGAATGAATTACTATTAAAAATAATGACATGGTGAATTAAATCATATCTATATTAAAAGTTATCGTTTAGTATAGCGGGTTTTGCCGCATCTAATTTTTGTAATTTTATCTTTAGAGACTTTCATTGTTACGTTTTTAGATGGAATATTTAGTGTCACATACTTTTCAGTAATTGAATCTGGCACAAGTTTAGCACTAAAAGTTCCACGGTGCGATGTTTCAATGGTCGCAAAACGACCCCTAGTTTTATTCAATGCATTATCGATTTTCATAATGTGTATCTATTATATGAGGCAGGTCTAGTTTTTCAAGTAAAAAAACCGATTTATTTTCGGTCGAATTCGGTAAATTTAAAAGAAGGAGGGACGCACATCCCTCCTCCAATTTTATTGGGTAACGCTTTTTTCTTTCTATATTATAGTTTTTCAGGTTTATTTTAGTTTTAAAGTTTTCATCACTCGATGACCTTTTACCCCTGAACGCCGAGATTCTCTCACATCCTGAACAGGAGTCAACACCAAAAATAAAAAAATAAAAAACAAAAATAAATCTTGAAACATTGATTAGGTATGCTACGTTGTTCTTGTATGATTCAATACGAAGGAAATAAAACATTGGTAACAGTATCTTTAAAGCATCTTAATGAAGTGTTTTCTAGGTATCCTGATACAAAAATCACTATCAGCAGAATATGGGCAGATAAATATAATTCTGCGCTAAGTTTGATAGCAGGCAAAGTTCAAATCGAAACCGAGAAGGTTCAGGTTAAAACGAACGAAACAGACAATAACGAAGAAGTAATTCCATATAAAACAATAAACTAATTATGTCATTCGATCATTTAGTAGGACAGGAAAAAATAAAAAAGAAACTTAATTATTATTTAAAAGTTTTTAATGCTAAAAATACTTGCCCTTTTCTATTGTTTAATGGTCAAAAGGGGATAGGTAAAACAGAGTTTGCAAGAAGTTTTGTTCGCCAGCTTAAGAATAAAGATGGTAGCAAAAGAAATGCGATAGAATTAAATTGTGGTAGTTTAAAAAATGTAGAGAACTTTTTCACTCAAATCTTTATACCAATAATCATGGATAATGAGGTGACAGTGTTTCTAGATGAAGCACATGAGTTGCCTCAAGATTTGACGAATGCTTTTCTTACTATTTTTAATACAGAAAAATCTAATCAGCGGGAGTTTCAATTTCGAGAGAATGTTTTTCCTTTTGATTTTACTAAACAAACTTTTCTGTTTGCCACCACTGAATCGGATAAGTTGTTCCCGCCTTTTAAGGATCGCTTAACTAGCGTAGACTTTGAGGAGTATACTCGTCAGGATCTCGCGAAGATTATATCATCTTTTTGTAAAGAGATCAAATTTGATTCAAATTGTCTTGACAATCTCTCATCAACCACTCGCGGAAATGCTAGGTCATCAATTAAGTTAGCCAGAGATCTAGCAGACTTTTGCGATGCTGATAATATCAACTATTTCGGTAAAAAAGAATTTAATTCTTTTATTGACATATTAGGTATTAATCCTTTGGGAATAAGCGAGACTGAAAAGAATATTCTTGACATTCTAAAAGAGCATGGAAGTTGCTCTCTTCAAGAGTTGAGTGCCAAAACTGGACTCAGTAGAACAGCTCTTCAACGTGATCATGAAGTTTACCTTTTGAAGAAAGGGTTAATGAGAATAGATGTTAAGCGAATAATCACTCCAGTCGGAAAATCGTTGCTGAGAGGCACGAACTGGTAAAACATAAAAGGGGGGGAAAATCTTTTCCCCCTTTTTTAAAAACTTTTTCTTGTTTTTTTAAAAAAATGTGCGAGAATATATGTAATGAAATTATCAATGATAGAGATCGTCATCATTGCTTCTATTTACTTAGCTATAGTGTTTAGCATACCAAAAAAGAAATAATATGAAAAAACCTCAAACAATAGATATCACTCCCACATGGGAGTCACTTGCACCAGTAATGATAGATATCATTAAAAACCCCCATGCCTCTTTCCAGTCAACTAAAATCGCCAAAGAAGAATTACTAAAGATGGCAAGAGTGGCAGACAAATACGTTGAAATAAGCTCATACAAAGATGGCGAATGTGTTGAACAATATGTTGATTTAAAGGATTCAGAATGAATTTAGAAGTTATTACTAATAATGTTCCAAGGGATCTATTGTATCCTTATGAACTGTCAGAGAAAGATTGGGAAGACACTTGTTACGATGAAAAAGATCGTCAGAGAGCAGAGCGGGAGGGAGACACTTTTATTAAATACAAAAATTATGTTTATTCTCTTGCTGATTTTATGAGAGTAGAAGATAATTCTCCTTTGAAGGGTTGGCATGGGTATTTGTCGGAAACATTCTTTTCTGGAATATTAATTAAGTATTGTGAAGATACTGCTCAAGTTGTATTAGGAAGATATTATTCATAAACAAATAGGAGATTGATATGGGATTAGATCAAATGGCATACAAGATAAAAGGTGGAATCATCAACGAAGAAGTTCCGTATAATAATAAAACAAATGGTCTTGATGAAAACCCTGATAGTGGTTTTGAAGAGATTAATTCTTGGCGCAAACATTATGAGCTAGATGATTGGATGACAGACCTATATTGGAAGAAAGGCGGGAAAGGTAACGATGGTATGTTCAATTGCTGTTGGATGAAATTAAATCTAGAAGATTTGGACGAACTTGAAGGTTTGGTTTTTATGGGCGAAATATCATATAGCGATTGGCCATCGGAGATAGATATTCAAAAAGAACGTGATTTAAACTTTATTAAAAAAGCTAAGAAAATCATTGAAGATGGTTTTGATGTATTTTATTCTAATTGGTGGTAATTATGAATCCAGAAGAATTCCATAGAAAAATGAAGAACGAATCCCACATTGATGAAATCGCATGGCGAGCATTAATGCTTAACCCAAAAGATATATATTATGATTGGTTGGAGGATTTAGATGATGTTGAAGAATTAATTGGTTTATTTAGCGAGTTAAATGATAAATTGAATCGCAGCATTGATAATGATATGGCAAACATGTATAAGGATGACTTCATGGAAAAACTTAAAATAGAAAAACTATTATAAAGCATGATTAAAGAAGATTATTTTAAAGATGGAGAATCCGTAGTTGATTCTATTTTTGCGGAATGGGAAACTCAAATAAAAAAGAGTAAAGATGAAAATCTTAATATAACATTTTTTGAACTAAAAAAATCTTTCACTAAATTTCAAGTAGAACTGATGAAATTAGGATGTAAAGGATATTTTTCAAATGACTAGAAACTTTAAAACTATTTATATTACATTAGCAGTGCAAGTAGAAGATACTGCCGATTGCCAAGAAGTGGTTGATGATTTAGATTATAATATTAAACACCCCAAAATAATTGATTCAGAAATTATTGAGCATCAAGTATGGGAAGAAGAAATATGAGAGAGACTAGAAACTCTAAAACTATTTATATTACAGAAGATAAGATAGCGGTGGTTGTTAGCAGTGAAAGTATGAGAGAGTATATTGAAACCTATATGGCAGATGAAAATACAAAGTTTGCCGACAAGATGTTTGATGAAGCATTAATTGGTTATGACTTTAATGGTCAAGTTTATTATGATCATCACAAAATGACAGTTATCCTTAAAAAAACAGGATTGACAGACAGTGAAGTTAATGAGAAAATATTACTTTTAATCGCTAAAGACAAAATAAATATTATTGTTATTCCTAAAAAGTTATGAGCAAAAAAACAGTTGTTTTAAAAAATATTGACATGGAATTGCTTTCTCAACAAAAAAATGATTTAATTGATATTATTGGCTTCCTTGAGATATCTTTGAAGGATCATCCTGAGTCGCATACGGAAAATTGGATCTCCAGTTTAGATGGATTGCTTAACATGATAGATGATATACATGGTTGGTAAAAAAGATTAATATGAAAAAATATACACTAACTGGTGAATATACTATTATATACGTCAAAGAGCAAACTATTGAAGCAAGCAGTCATGAAGAAGCAGAAGAAAAATTTAACAAGATACTATTAGACACTGATGCGAGAAATTGCCGCCCTAATTACATGGGGTGGGAAATAACAGAAAACGAGATAAAATAAAAAATTATGAAAAAACTAATACACAGACCTGTTGAACACGACGACCAAAAAGTCTTTTTTGGAAATGAAGAACAGTTTTCTAGTTGGGTAAGTAGCCAAGAAAAAGGAACTTTATTTGCGGTAGACCAACATAATAACGTCTATACAATTATGTGCATGGATGGTGATGCTCCATGGGCGATATGCTACCTAAGGGGATTCAGGACATTAACATTTAAAGTTTTAGTAAAAGACTTTGATTTGTATTGGATTGATAACGACCAAATGATCCACCTGATAGATATCTGTGAAAATTAAATAGTTTTATTGTTGACGCAAACCAAAAAGTGTTTCAAAATTATTGAACATAAATAATCAATTTAAAAGATATTAGTTATGAGAAAATTTGATTTTACGAAACAATTGCCCACTCATTGTAGCGATAAATACGAAAAAGAATATTTTTTAATATTCAGTATTATTGTGGCAGGTCGTAATGCAAAAATGGCGACACAGAAAACATGGGAGTTAATGAAGTGGATACGTTACGATGAAACTCCATTTACTTATCTTAAAGAAGTTATTAAAGATGATGATTTATTATCAGTTTATTTAAAAAGGATTAAGGTTGGTCAGTATGCCAGAATAGAAAAAGCATTAAAAGATATTGTTAATTTAAATGTTGAAACTTGCACACTAGATGATCTTTTAGCTTGTCATGGAGTCGGCAATAAAACTGCACGATTTTTCTTGCTTAACACTAGAAAGAACGCAGAATATGCGGTGTTAGATACTCATGTTCTTAAATGGCTAAAAAGTTTGTTTGGAAATTGGATGAGCGTCCCTAAATCTACACCCACAAGCGGATCTCGATATGCGCTATGGGAATACAAAGCGATTCAGGCAATGAAAAAAGAATACCCTGAAAGAACATTGGCACAAGCAGACTTTGAAATCTGGAAAACATTTGCGAAAGTTTAATATTATGGAATATATATATGCATTAAAAGTTAATGCGGAGAAAGAAAACTTCTTTGCTTTTTACAGTACTTTAGATAAAGCGAAATCGGCAGGGAAAGATTGGTTGGAAAAAACCAATAAAATATGGTACAATCCAATTACATACGTAGGAATGACATGTTATGAATTGGGATTAGATATTCATAAAATACAATTCGATACAATAGATAACGACAATGATTATGGAACTCACATAATCGCAGCATTTAATCGTCGAGCTAGTGAATTCCAAAGAGGTAAGCAAGGATTGGGGATAATAACAGAAGAATAAACATCTTGAATATGAAATACATAGAATTAACCCAGCTTACATTTATTGGGCCTGCAAGCGGAATCGAAGAAATCCTTAAAGAGAAAATTATGATTAACTTTGATAAAGTTTATTCGTTTTTTCCCGACTGGGATGGCGATGACCTTCCTGACCTTTGTAACACTTCAGATCACACTTCTGATAATTATTCTAAAATTGAGATGAAGCGCAGCATGATAACGGTAGAAGAATCATACGACACCATTAAAGATAAATTAAAATAATTAATATGAAAGAATCAGAAAAAAATATATCAGATACTGGATT
>Ga0209929_1000675_pt1 | contig 12556 bp, 21 predicted proteins | sample SalPon2_C_H2O_MG_2_FD_185731 | JGI IMG/M metagenome (GOLD analysis project Ga0209929, IMG submission 185731) | Salt pond water microbial communities from South San Francisco under conditions of wetland restoration - Salt Pond MetaG SF2_C_H2O_MG... ... | reverse complement strand
ATCTTGCGCATAAATAAACGCAAAGCTAAAGCAAAAAGCAATAGCTAAAATTGTATTTTTCATTATATTAAATTTAATTGTTATAATAGTATTATTACACTATTTTAACGGTTTTTCTATTACATATTTTGCGCCAGGAAATATATAATCATAACCAGGACACATTATTTTAGTATAACCCCTGTCGTCAGTTCCTAAAACTTTAAATTCTACTCCTTTCATTGTTATTTTATTCCCAGGTATTACATTCTGAGGTTTATTAACATCAGGGCTATTTTTTAAATATCCTTTAGTAGAAGTTTTCATTTACATTTATTATATGCTTCTTTTTCCCAAGGCAAATTCTTTGCCCCTTCTTTTATACTGGACCTAGGTATTATTCTACCTTTCCAATATACGTAATCATCATCGTAATCAAGATCGCCTCTACGCATTTGGTCTATATGCACCATTTCATGCTTAATAACTTTTTGCGCTTCAAGCGGTGATAAATTTTTATCAATAATAATTGTACCGTTATTGTTAGCTTTGCCTAGCACACCATCTTCCATATCAACCTGATATATAGGAGTGGGTTCTACTGAATATGGTGGGTTTGTTAGTTTAAAAGCCATTATTGTTTGTATGGGAATTTATCGTTAAACCAAGCTTGTCTAGCGGCACAACCGCATGGTATATTAAGACCTTCTGAAACTTTATCAACTATAGATTTAATACCTGTAGCTTTAGTAAATTTCGCTATATCGTCTCCTAAACCTTTTGATTTCATTACCACTTAACTTTATCAGCCCAATATGCGGCTGACATTTTACCTTTTTTAATATTCTTAGCATGCCTAGCTTTAAAACTGGCGCGCTTTGCTTTCATTTTGTCAGACTCACCTGATTTTGGTTTACCAGCAGTACTAGCACCTTGTTCTCCAAATCGTATAAGTTTTTCTACACCACCAGAGCAAGCCTTAACAATATGAGACTTTTTAGGGTGGTTAGGTGTTCTACGAGGTGTATTACACTTTAGACTATCTTTGTCTACCCTAGCGGCCATATTAAGATCTTTGTTTAGCTAGTTCAGTAATAGGTAGATCAGATACTGGACCGCAAGGATATTTTTTAATTTGCATTCCGTCTTTACCAGAGCTACTACCTTTACCCATTGGAAAACCAGTTACATCTAAAGGCCCGTCCCATAAATGAGATTCACCTACTTGACCTTCAAGATATGGTTTGTCGATAATTGATTTACGTTTATCCATGTTTGTGTATTTATTTTTTATAACCTTCTATACGAGCTTTTATAATGTCAGCTTGTGTTATTTGCCCATCACCTGTTTGATCTTTAAAGAATACAGGAGCATCAGGCATAGACATTTGTCTTTGCTCTGTGGTTCCAAATATGCTTTCAGCTGAAGCCTGTACCATTGGATTAAACAATGGTTTAGCACTACCTTTTTGATTGCTTTGAAGAGGTAGGTCTTTTGTTACTTGAGGATCTAAACCCACTGACGCCATTTCTGGATCAATCATATGATTTGGTGATCCACACATACAAGCTACTGAACCACATTTACTACATTTTGCCATAATTATTTATCTTTTAACAGATCGGTCTCTAGACTGTTTTTCACCAAAAACTCCCAAATTAGCTTTCATTTGAGCTGGAGTAATTGTAAACGTTTGCCCTTCAAAAGGATTTGTTCCGCCAGTTACAGGAGCAGCACCAGCCGCAGCTACTTGAGCAGCTCCAGCTTGAGCAGCTACAGTACCGGCTTCAGCGGGAGCAGCAGCTTCCATACCGAAATCACCCAACGACTGTCTTCTTTGTATTTCTTTTTCGTAAATACTAGCTATGTTAGCTCCAAAAAATCCACCTTTTCCAGAAAGTTTATCGTATTTAGCTCTTAAATCAGCATCAGACATAGATGTTAAACCAGTACTAGCCCCACTAGGATTTGAAAAAAATTGATTAGGAGAACCTTTTCCGACTTGCATGCCAAGAGCGGAATCAGGTTCTATCACTTCTATTTTAGGAAGTGTAGATGGCTCCAAAGCTTTAGCTTTTATTTTTGAAGTATCAAAAGCATCATTTTTAACTTTAAAAGTTTCTTCTAAATTAACTTCTTGTTCTTTCTTTGGCTCTTCTTTCTTTGGCTCTTCTTTTTTAACTTCATCTTTCTTAGCTTCAGCATAAGTAGTTATGAAGTTATTAACACCTGATTGTATACCAGCACCTAAAATCTCAGCGCTCCTGTCTATAATTGTAGCAGGGTTTCTGTAATTACCACCTTGTACCTTATCAGGTTGTGCTAAGTGGAATGGTGTCATTTTAAAAGCCATATTATCTGTTTTTATCGCTGTTTACGTTTTTTATGGAAGTTATTAAAACTTTATCTATATAACTTCCACCTTTCATTATTTTATTTCGTCTAGTGCTAGTTGGTATATCTTCTTCACCAAGCATTATCCTATATACTCTTTGTATAAGTTGCTTGCATTTAAATGAAACTTGATATACATTAAATCTTCCTTCTTGTTCTCTAGTCTTAAATACAACTATCCAACCTTCTTTAAGCAATCTATTCCACCTTCTATTGTCCCAACTATACGAATAAGACCCTAACTCAAAATCTCTTTTACTAAACAATCCTAGACAATCTAAATAGATCAATAGTTCAAGATCAGCATCGTTAAGACCGTTGTTCTTACAAGCCCACTTCCTTATTATACGGTAGTGTTTTAATAAGTTAAGGTCTTTTATATCGCTAGCACTTAATCTCATAAAACAACTACAACGTCGTGATTTGTAATAACGTGATAAACTTCTTTATCAATTTCCAGTCTGTGGGCGTGGGTTCTATCAAAATAAACGGTATCACCTTCTTTGATACCTTGAACATCACTACCGCAGTTTAGAACTTTAGCTTGTTTATATCTAACATCAACTCTTTGTGAGTTAGCAAGCATAAGACCTCCATCAGTTTTCTTGATATTGTCTTCTTTTTCTATTTCTATAACTATGTTTCTACCTATTGCTTTCATCACCAACTCTTAAATTATTGATTACACAATCTGTAGATAAAATAGTAGTAGCTACTGAAGCCGCGTTTCTAAGTGCGCTTTTAGTTACTAACAGCGGGTCAATAATTCCGTTTTTAACCATATTGACAAACTTACCTGTAATAACATCAACGCCATAACCAGTTTTGGGCGTACCATCGTTCTCAAGTCCAGCATTTTTAAGTATAGTATTAAATGGTGCCTTTATTGCTTCAAGTAGTATTTCTTCACCAACACTTTTAGCTTTAATCTTTTTAGAAGCATCAAAAAGCGCTATACCACCACCAGAAACTATACCTTCTTTTACCGCGGCTTTAGTAGCACAGATAGCATCTTCGACTCTATCTGCTTTCTCTTTTAATTCAATTTCTGAGTTTGCTCCAACTTTTACCACTGCAACTTTAGCAGATAGTCTAGCTAAACGTTTTTCTAATCTGATTACCTCACCTGGAGACTTAGCTTTATCAAGTTGTTCTTTAACACTTTCTATTAAAGCTTTAACTTGCTCTGTGTCGGTATCAACTTGTATAATTGTTGATTCGCTACTTGTTGTTGCTTTATCACAGTGACCTAAAAATTCAGGACGTATAACATCTAAATCATCACCTAGATCTTCGTTGATAACTGTAGCACCTGTTAAAACAGCAAGATCACTCAGTGTATCTTTTTTGTTAATACCATATACAGGAGCTTCAACAACGTTAACTTTTAAGTTACCTTTAGCTTTATTCATTGCTAGCGTAGCTAACACTGGTTGTTCTAAATCACCAATAATAAGTAAAGGTTTCTTTTCTTTTATAACGTACTCAAGTACGCTTTGTATTTTTCTAACTGATTCAACTCTTGATTCTAATATAAGTACAAGAGCATTTTCTAGTTCAGCTACATTCTTTTCGATGTTTGTGATGAAATGCGGATTAGATAATCCTTTGTCATATTCAACACCATCTACAAGCTCAAAATAAGTTTTATCATCTTGAGTTGATTCCATTGTAACAACACCGTTTTCACCTACAGTTCTAAAAGCTTCACCAATAATAGCACCAAGCTCTTTATCGTTATTACAACTAATTGTAGCGACATCATTCAGCATTGTACCTTCAACAGGTATACTAATTTTGTGTAGATAATCTATTGTTTTTTCTACAGCTGAATTAATGCCATTTTTAATATTTCTCGGATTATCTTCTTTAGATCTTTTGTAGGCTTCTGTTAAAATTGAGTGCGCTAGCACTGTAGCCGTTGTTGTTCCATCGCCAGCTTCTTTCACAGTTTTTCTAGCTGCTTCCTTTAAAAGCGTTGCACCCATGTTTTCTACAGGATCTAAAAGTATAACCGAGTCAGCAACCGTTACACCATCTTTAGTGATAACAGGTTTTCCTTGATCATTTTCTAAGATCACACATTGACCGCTAGCCCCGAGTGTGGAGCTAACGGCTTTTGTGAGTTTTTGTATTCCTTCAAATACTTTTTCTCTGGCTTCGTCACCAAAGTTTAAATTCTTAACAATTGCGTCAGACATATTAGATTTAATTAAATTTGATTTATAGTTTTTGCCTATTCAAATGTTTTTACAACTATTGGTCCTTTGGCAAAGTCCAAACGTTTTTCGTAGTGTTCAATCGAAGCATCAATCGCTGATTCAGCACCACCTACAGTTTCCCTTCGCGTAACGTCAACCCAGTCGTTTTCTTTTTTAGGATTGAGGTATTCGGTTTGGTAATACCCATTTGGTAGTTGTACAATTCTCCAGTTTTTCTTTTCAACTAAATGTTTCCAGAAATCTAGATCTTCTTCGGTTACACCAGGAGTTGTTGTGTTACCCCAAGTGTAGGTTCTGTAATACAGTGTCATTGGTTTTGGTTTTAAAAATTAATAATTGGTTTGCCCTTCCTGGGCCAGGTTATCTTTTACTTTCTTTTTTGGTTCCATTACCGTCGTTTCCGCGGTTTCTCTTTACAGACTCAAAATGTCCGTCTTCGTGGTCGTAGTCTTTTCCTTTTATGTTCTTGCCTTCTTTTATGGCTTTCCTACGTAGTCTTTGGTTTTCTGCTTTCTTTTCTCTCCTATCAGGAGTCATGGCAAACTTTTTGTCTCGCGCTTTTTTAGCTATGCGGGCTTTCAATGATAACTTTTGTGCCATATCTTATATATCACTTGTTTTTAGTGATTTTTACACTAGCCAAGGCGCATCCTTAGCGATAGATACAGGTGTAATAATTTGTTCAAGCTGATTATCCGCAGCTTGTTTAATATTAGCCACGCTTTGATCTGCGGCCAGCCATTCTTCAACTTGGGCTTGTGTCAAATCATTAAAATTTGTAAAATTGTTAGCATCAGGCTCACCGACAGGGGAAGTTCCAATTAATTCAACTTTATATGGGTTACCTTCTCCATCTAATTGATCTGAAATAGCCGTATAAGTCCAGTGTATATTATATACTACATCTGAAAGTGAATCTTGAGCTGGACGTACATCAAGTTTGTTTATTGTCCAAGCATATGTATTTGCCATTTTTTATTATTTATTTATAAATCTATTTTTAAAAGTACTGAACATAGTATATATCGCCAATATACATCGGAGTTAAAAAAAACTCTAAAATGCTCGCCTGCTGTATATGAAATATTTGGCTCCCATTCTAAGGACACGTAGCTAGCAGCTGTAAATGATGTTGCTGATGAGCTATAGTCTTTTGGCGCATATATACTATCATATTGACCTAAATGTATTTGGGCTGTGCCATTTGCGCTAGGGCCTGACGTGTAAGAAGCATATGGTATATTTTTTACTATAATTTTTTCTATAGTTGCATCAAACGGTAGCAATATTGGCGTATAAGGATAAAGGTAGTTATTGCTAGTGCCTGTAGTATTTCCTATTTGATTATCCAAATATAATTGCACTTGTGAATTTAGAGTACTATGGTAACCTCTACCGCTAAGCAATATTTTTTGTCCTGTAAAATTATCTGCTGTTATTATTTTTGCCATATTACCAAGTATTTTGTACTATATTAACCCAAGCGTATGTTGTTGATCCCGTTTGCATAACCATATCTACATAACTAGCAAATGTGCCTGGTCCAGTTGATGCTACTCTGTATCTTAACGTGCCAACATTTGTTGCAGAAGCCGCGGTAGCATCATTAGCTATTCTAACCCCGCCGTTTACATCAAGCTTTGCTCGTGGAGTAGTTGTTCCAATGCCAACTCTATATGTATAATCAGTGTGAAATACGTTGTTTCCGTTATTAATTATAGAAAGCGACGGTGTGCCAGAATCAGCAACTATTTCAACAGAGTATTCGCTTTGACCCCAATAAATACCATAGCCATCATACGCGTCTATACCTAATTGATAAGTATTTGTGCTTGAATATGTTTTAGAACCAGATATTGTTTGGCTTGTGTTTGTTGTAACATAGCTACCGCTTGCTTGTGCTCCGATATCGCTTAGCACCTGAGCTCCGGTTCTATATTTTACAATTGTGCCGTCCAATACCATAAACTTATCAGTATCAGATGTTGCGGCAGGAGTTGTTGGTAAATCAACCTGTAGGCTACCATCAATTATAATAACAGGGTTTATGCCTGGTAAGCTACCATTACCTATTTCTAAAGTATAATCCGTACTATTTCCAGCTATGTAATATTCCTCATTAAAGCCGTTAAAATTAATCATTTTATCCTGGCTTACATAGCTATGATTATTGAAATAATTATTTCCAGTAGTGCGGAACGTTCCATTTACATCAAGCTTATATATTGTGCTGGTAAATCCAATCCCAACGTTGCCAGTTGAACTATTAATAGTCATACGGGTCGTATTGTATGGAGCCTGAAGTGTTAAGTCCTCATTATAGCTAGCAAAAATACCGGTGTCCGCAATTATTCTTTTATCAAAATAATAGCCATTAGACATATCTGTATAGAAATGAGCAAAGCTTGTGTTATTAGGCCCTATACTTACATAACCGCTTGGGGTTTGAACTTTCCATTGCCCGCTAGCACCAGTAATTGGTTCAAGGTAAAAAGAGGCGTTATCTCTATCTGTAAATCTATTAGCCGCAATATACCCGTCTACATCTAGTTTTTCACCAGGACTAGTCGTTCCAATTCCAACATCACCATAAAAAACTGTTCTAGGGGTTACGCTCCCAGGATTACCAAATTCAACATGCTTCAACGGCGTAGTGCCAAAACCGTAAATTTCTAGCTTATTACTTGAAGCATTGTATTCTATTTTACTTTGTTGACCTGTAGCCGTAGCCGCTTCTCCCAAATAAAGTGTAGCGGTAGCTGTTGTATATGGATCGCTAGTAGTACCTATTGATATAAATGGATTTTTATACCCTACAACAGGGGTAGCGCCGGCAAATGGTGATTTTACAAATATACCCTCATCACCCGTTACGCCGGATCCAGCCTGCGTTTGCAGTTCTAATAAATTACCCGGATTAGTCGTTCCAATGCCGATTCTACCATTAGTATAATCAGATATTATAGTATCATCATTAAACCAAACACCAGTAGTATTATTCCACACTAGAAATTCACCATCTGCCTGCGTGCCTATATTAGTATCATGTAGTTGGTGTATACCTTCGTTAGCTTGTACTCTAATTTGTATTTTACCTTGAGTAGATGCTTTTAAAACAAACGCAGCTGGAATTTTTACGTTTGGACCATCAGGTTCTGTAATTGTAAAATCACCAGGTGAATCAGGATCACACCACAGTACGTTACCAGCAGCCCAAGTCTCACCGTTTTGGCCAGTTGTGTTAAACTGATCTAATTCACCAAAAGCTATAGCTCTTTTAATTTCACCATTAGCTATATCGGTTTCCATAACTCCTAAGAAATATCTAGCTTCAACAGTGCCGTCAGCCACCATTTCATCTACAAGTATGTGGCCAGAGTTACCATCGGTACCGACTGCCATAACTCCTTTACCTTTTGAAATAGTAACGCCAGTAGAGTTCTTTACGTAATAAAACATAAAGTCTGAGGTAGAAACTACGCTAGATTGTGGTATCCACTCAACACCAGTCCCTGTTGAAGATAATACGTCACCGGCATCGCCGTTTACGTTATTATTATCTACAAGACCTGCGTCAAGTTCTATATCAGTTAAAAACTTATTAGCCATGAATTTTATTTAATTATTATCCGATTTTTTGGACAAGTATAATTATATTATCAGTTTGAGTTGTCGCTACAGTAGCCACGACAGTATTTGACGTTCTAGTTACATCACAGAAAACGGTTGGGTAGTTATCAGTAGCATTGTCTAAATATGTTTGAACAATAACATTTGTAGTTCCAAAATTATGCGTAACAGTGCCAGAAGTATCTCCCGCTGTTATTTGTCCAGTAGCAGTGTTAGTAGAGTTCGTGTCTGTGTTTGTTACAGTAGCAGTACCAGTTCCGTTGTAAGAAACGCTTATACCATTACCAGCGTTTACATTACCAATACCTACAGTTGTTAAATCGGCGTAATCAGTATTGTTTTGAACAGTTGTCCAATCACCTAAAACAGTTGGCGAATCGATCTCAGCAATAAGCACGTCACCTACTCTAACTTGCTCTGCGAAAAATAAACCGTCATCGGTTACAGTCCACATAAATCCTTTATTGATAGTAATAGTAGGGGAGTTATCTAAGTTAGGTGTGTTTGTATCAGCGTCATAACCACCTTGATAATAAACACCACCAACAACAGAGTTGTCAATATATGTTTTAACATCGGTTAAAGCTTCTACTGGTATGTTACCTAATGTAGTTTGTTTTACATTATTATCTGTAGCGTCACTAAAATTGATTATATCTGTGGAATCTGCGGTTGTTGCGGCTCCAGCTGATAGCAAGTAGTTATCAGCACCTGAGTAATCTACATTTACAGTAGGATTAACTGTAGAAGTTCCTGTTATTACAATACCATCACCTCCAGAAACAGACGTTACTGTTCCTACATATTGATCGTTGGAAGTGATTGTTATAGTATTAGCACTTTGTGTTACTGTGGTTGTACCAGTTCCAGTTATAGCAACTTGATCAGTAGTAGCATCACTACCTACTAATTGAATACCAGCAGTACCATTTGTAGAACCATAGCCAGATAAATCGTATGTAGTGTTGTTGTCTTCAACAGCGGCCCAGGTGTTATCACCTCTTAAATATGTAGTATTGCTTGGAGTTCCGGTTGCAGAAAGTTCAACAGTAACAGTTTGCTTAGCGTCTGTAGAGTTTGTGTCAGCTTTTGTAACAGTTATAAAAGTGCCATTTGTAAAACCATACTCGCTTAGCGTTATCCATTGGTCCGTACTATTAGAGTAATACTTAGCAGCCTCTGTGCCTACGGTACTATCAAAGTATATTTGGCCAGCTGCCGCGGTGGGGGCTGATGACGTTACATGCAATTTAGCATTTTGCAGCTGATTGTCGTCGAGATTTATATTATTAAGAAACGGTATTGCCATAATTAATTGATATATGCTTTACCGGTTTCAGCTCCGGCAAATGTTATTGTTAAAGTATTTTCATCTATGTAGTTTATGTCACCATATCCTTTTTGCCCAGTGGATAGAACCATAGTTGCAGCGGCATATTTGTCTAGATTGTGGTTGACAGTCCAAGTTACAGCTGGAATATCTTGCGTATGAACATAATTTTTGTCACCTTCAATACTATTCATATCCATTGTGATAGAATAGTACTGTAAAGCTGTTAAAAGTAGGTTACCTTGTATAAATGTTAGCGCCATTCTATACACTGGACCGCTAACTTGCGTAAGTGACGTTAGTCTAAACACACCAAAACGTGCAATATCCTTTCTATCTTCAAAAACGATGACCTCGCCTACTAATCTTTCTAAATATGGTAGCGCATTATTCGCGGCTGGCATATCTGTCATGATGTCGATGTACGTCATTGTACTCCAATCGGTGCCAGGACCTCCGTAACCATCGAAAAATATAGTACCTTCTTCAGTAGGTTCTGGAGCTGGATCAACAACTACGAATTTCCAACTGATTTTAGCTAGATATAAATTAATCATAGCTACAGAAAGACCGTTTATATTGAAGTTCTTCGTCTGATTTTTAGAAACATCAGTTCCGATAACTATATCTGATGGCTCTACCTCGTTATTTACAATATACGAAGATATTATAGGCATGTGTTATTTTTTATTATGCGTTTTCTAAAGCTTCGATTCTAGCGATAGCTTCTTGTAGAGCTGCGGTAAGTAGTGGGACTAGTTTAGATTGGTCGATACCTTGATATTTTGCGTTACCGTTTGCGTCAACCCCATCTTTCTGCCCTGTTACAGCTTGTGGTACTATATCTTGAACTTCGTGTGCGATAAAACCCTGTACTGTATTACCTGGTTTATTTATGAAATTAAACTCTTTTGGTTGAAGTTGTTTTACTTTATCAATAGCTCCAGTTAGATTTACTACGTTTTCTTTTAGACGGTAGTCAGAAGCTGTATTATAGTAAACAGCGCTGTTGTCGTGTTGAATATCTCCAACCCAAGTTAAGTCATAATAAAAATCAAAGAAGTAACCGCTATCAGAATTTGATATAACTTCAATCATTATATTAGAACTACTTAAGCTATTATCTTTCCAGAACATCATAGCGTCTGTTGCCGATGCATTATTTCTAACTATTTCTAAAACCGCGTCAGTATACGTTTCAGTGGCTGTAGAATTTATGATAAGTTTGTTTTGCGTTCTTATAATACCATTAACATCTAGCTTATACGAAGGCGTAGCATCATTGATACCTACATCACCAATAAGTGTGGTGACACCTGTAACACCTAAAGTTCCACCTACTGTAGCATTTGAAGTAACAGCTAACGTAACGCCTGAAGATACTGTCAGAGATGTTGGGGCTGAAGTACTATCTTGTTTTAACACTGAATCAATAGTGTGTGTAGCCGTGTCATATACTGGAATATATGTAGCTGTACCATCGTGAAGGCTTGTATAAATAGCGTCACGCAGTGTCTCGAAAGTTATTGAGTTGGTCTGAAATGCTCCTACGCCTGCAGAAGGCGCCACACTTAAGACAAACTGGTCTGTTGTTTTGACCGTTTCTGTTATAGGGTAAGAGTATAATATAGCCATAGCTTTTTAAAATTCGTTTATATGATATATACTTACAGATTATAGTGAATTTTTACATAGGTAGTAAAACAGTGACAATAGCCTGTTACTAATACTACTTATAAGGCTAATGTCATACTTTTTTTGACGTTATAAATTTAGAGGTATGGGGTTACCCCCTATCCCCCTGATTATCAACGATTTACAAAAACGGTTTTAAATTCACCGGGTCCCCCAACTTTTCAGGTTTTTTTGCGTATATATATCAGATTTTCAATGTTTTACGTCTACATTTTAACATTTTTCCCCCATATAGCTAATGTTATTATTTATACTTACAGACAAAATACGACTGCATGTGGATAATATATATGAATCTAAATAATAATAAATATGACTACTGACTTCGACTACAACCAATTACAACAATGGTCAAATTCTGAACTAATCGAACAAATCTTATTATTACAAGATTTTATAAACAAAGAGGTTTAGTGCTACAACTACTAACTAAAATCTAATAGCAAATAAAACTACACTCGTTACAAACAAAATACGACAACAACTGGATAATAATAATGTAACAAATAAAAAATATAACTATGTACAATACAACTAGAACTGACTTACTAAACTATTTGAACAATAACAAAATAGAATATACTTTTGACAAAGAAAGTCAAAGTATCAAAGTAAACTTAACAGTAACAAAAGAATAATAAAACTAAATTCTTTACAAACAAAATACGAACCAAACTGGATAATAATATAAATACTAAATAACAATTAAATTCATAACTATGCAAAATTCAATTCAATCAAAAAGATTCGTCATTCGTAAATCTTTAATCGGTCAAAATACTATCATTGAAGTTACATTCAAAAATGGTAAAACATTCAAATACAATCACGATAAAGCTTATGAGCTAATGTCTGAAAATCTTGACCACTTGTCATGTTGGTTAAAGTACAACTCGTATACTTCATCAACTTCTGTTCCAAAAGCACTTCAAAATACTGAAGTACTATAACTTGAAACAAACTGCTTAAATTCAGTATAACTAATGTCGTAGTTGAGCTATCGCCTTAGCGACATAAAATAAAACGAGCAAGCGGTAAAAACTAGTCGCAACGGTTACAAGTGACAACGATGGACGAATACCAACTCTATCACTTGTGTGAGTTCGATTCTCACCGCGACTTCTAACATAAAACTATTAACTATGCAATTTATACTAACTTGTCCTAACGGAAAACAGATAGATATGTCTTCATACATACTAGCTCAAATGAAAAACGAGCTAACTCGTGAAGAAGTTCAACAGCGTATTGACTATTACAAATCAACTAATTTAGAATGGTAAGAAAAGTAAATGTACATTTTGA
>Ga0209929_1000674_pt1 | contig 12560 bp, 7 predicted proteins | sample SalPon2_C_H2O_MG_2_FD_185731 | JGI IMG/M metagenome (GOLD analysis project Ga0209929, IMG submission 185731) | Salt pond water microbial communities from South San Francisco under conditions of wetland restoration - Salt Pond MetaG SF2_C_H2O_MG... ... | reverse complement strand
CATTCAATCTGTAAACTTCAAGGCAGATGGCAAACTTATTACCTTCATTAAGGAACGTTTGCAAAAGACCACCCACTTCTATGATCGTACCATTAGTACGGATGTATTCTTGAAAGTGGATAATAATCACCAAAGGGCAAACAAGATCGTAGAGATGCGTATGTCAATCCCTGGAAGTGAGATCGTAGTGAGCAAAGAGAAGAAATCTTTTGAGGAAGCAGCCGATTTAGCGGTAGAGGTAATCATTCGACAATTAAAAAAATATAAGAGTAAGCTTAGCGCATAACGGCTGTTATTCTAAGACTTACGAGGAAAATGAAAAGTGAGGGAAAAATACCCCTCACTTTTTTTTTACAAGGTATTGCACGTTTCAATCTCTTTACTACATTTGCAGTCCGTTTGAGAAACGGATGGTCTTTGACATTAAAATGCCGGTATAGCTCAGTTGGCCAGAGCACGTGATTTGTAATCTCGGGGTCGTCAGTTCGAATCTGTCTACCGGCTCATTTTTTGCACTTGTTTTTTAAGTGAGGCAAGTGCATTACCGGGGGGATACTCAAGCGGCCAACGAGGACGGACTGTAAATCCGTTGGGAAACCTTCGCAGGTTCGAATCCTGCTCCCCCCACAACCGCGGAAGTAGCTCAGTTGGTAGAGCATCAGCCTTCCAAGCTGAGGGTCGCGGGTTCGAATCCCGTCTTCCGCTCCAGGTTCAGCCGATGTAGCTCAGGGGTAGAGCGTTTCCTTGGTAAGGAAGAGGTCACGGGTTCAATTCCCGTCATTGGCTCTATTTGAATTAGAATCTTTACACTGTTTATAATAAATAATCGCTAATCATGGCAAAAGAGAATTTTGTACGTACCAAGCCTCACTTGAACATTGGTACAATTGGTCACGTTGACCACGGAAAGACAACTTTGACTGCAGCCATCACCACTGTGTTGGCTAATGCTGGTTTGTCTGAATTGAGATCTTTCGATTCAATCGATAACGCTCCTGAAGAAAAAGAGCGCGGTATTACTATTAACACTTCACACGTAGAGTACGAAACTGCAAATCGTCACTACGCACACGTTGACTGTCCAGGTCACGCGGATTACGTGAAGAACATGGTAACTGGTGCTGCTCAAATGGACGGTGCTATCTTGGTAGTTGCTGCTACAGATGGTCCTATGCCACAAACTCGTGAGCACATCCTTCTAGGTCGTCAGGTTGGTATTCCACGTATCGTTGTGTTCTTGAACAAAGCGGATATGGTTGACGACGAAGAATTGTTGGAATTGGTAGACATGGAAGTTCGTGATCTTCTTTCTTTCTACGAGTACGATGGTGATAACACTCCAGTTATCCAAGGTTCTGCTCTAGGTGGTTTGAACGGCGAGCAGAAGTGGGTTGATACCATCATGGAATTGATGGATGCTGTTGATTCTTGGATTGAAGAGCCAGAGCGTGATCGTGATAAGCCATTCTTGATGCCTATCGAGGATGTATTCTCTATCACAGGTCGTGGTACAGTTGCAACTGGTCGTATCGAGACTGGTGTTGCAAACACTGGTGAAGCAGTTGAAATCATCGGTTTCGGTGACGAAAAATTGACTTCTACTATTACTGGTGTTGAGATGTTCCGTAAGATTTTGAGCACTGGTGAAGCGGGTGATAACGTAGGTATCCTTCTACGTGGTATCGCTAAAGAAGATATCCGTCGTGGTATGGTAATCTGTAAGCCAGGTTCAATCACTCCTCACAAGTCATTTAAGGCTGAGGTGTACATCTTGAAGAAAGAAGAAGGTGGTCGTCACACTCCATTCCACAACAAATACCGTCCACAGTTCTACTTGCGTACAACTGACGTAACAGGTGAAATTCACCTACCAGACGGAGTTGAAATGGTAATGCCTGGTGATAACTTGAGCATCACTGTAGAATTGATCGCTCCTGTAGCCATCAACCAAGGTTTGCGTTTCGCAATCCGTGAAGGTGGACGTACTGTAGGTGCGGGTCAGGTAACTGAAATCATCGGGTAATACTCGATTAGATAATTGGTAGTTAAGGTGCCTCCCTTTGGGAGGTGCCTTTCTGCCTACATACGGGCATAGTTCAAAGGTAGAATAGCGGTCTCCAAAACCGTTGATCAGGGTTCGAATCCTTGTGCCCGTGCAAAGAAGTGAAAGATGAGTAAATTAATTACTAGTATACAAGAGTCTTGGGAGGAGTTTGCAGTTAAAGCATCTTGGCCTACAATGACTGAACTACAGAAGAGCACTACGCTTGTAATTGTTGGTACAGTTATTTTCTCTCTCGTCGTTTTTGGTATGGATAAAGTGATCTCAAGTGTTCTTGAGTTCGTTTATAAAATCTTCGGATAAGCATGTCAGATTCAGGAATGAAATGGTACGTGCTTCGTACTGTCAGCGGTCAGGAACACAAAACGAAGACCTACATTGAAAACGAAATGGCTCATGCAGGCATGAGTGATTTGGTAGGTCGTATTGTTATCCCAATGGAGAAAGTTGTTCAAGTTCGCAACGGCAAGAAGGTAATTAAAGAAAAGACCAAGACTCCTGGATACATGTATGTGGAGGCCACGCTTACGGGTGAGGTCAGCCACATGATTAAAAACCTTCCTAATGTTGTTGGTTTCCTAGCTAACATTAAAGGAGGAGATCCTTCACCTATGCGTTCTGCTGAAGTTTCGCGTCTTTTAGGTGAGGTAGATAAAGAAGCAGAAAATGCTGCAATGCTGTTGATTCCTTACGTAATAGGAGAAACAGTTAAAGTAATCAATGGTCCTTTCAGCACGTTTGATGCGACCATTGAAAAAATCAACGAGGAGAAACAAAAATTGGAGGTCACTGTAAAGATCTTCGGTCGTAAGACTCCTGTTGAACTTGGCTTCACTGAAGTCGAGAAGTTATAATGATATAGATGTGAGACTATATATAGGTTCGTTTTTCATGCTTCCACTAGAGAAACGGCCGCAACAACAACGCTAAATAGTAGAAACAAGAAATGGCAAAAGAGGTTAGTAAAGTAATGAAGCTTCAGGTCCGTGGTGGCCAGGCTAACCCTTCTCCTCCAGTAGGTCCAGCTTTGGGTGCTGCAGGTGTCAACATTATGGAATTCTGTAAGCAATTCAACGCCCGTTCTCAAGAGAAAATGGGTCAGATATTGCCTGTAGTGATTACAGTTTACGCTGATAAATCATTTGATTTCGTAGTAAAGACTCCTCCTGTAGCAGTTCAATTGATGGAAACTGCGAAGTTAAAGAAGGGATCGTCAGAGCCTAACCGTAACAAAGTTGCCAAAGTTACTTGGGACGCTATTCGCACAATCGCTGAAGATAAAATGGTTGATTTGAACTGTTTTACTGTAGAATCTGCAATGTCAATGGTTGCAGGTACGGCGAGAAGTATGGGTATTACTGTAACTGGCGAGAAGCCGTTTTAATTAAAAGTTTGAAGCAATGGGAAAATTGACTAAAAACATGAAAAACGCGCTCGCTAAACTTGAAAAGGGTAAAGTATACTCTATTGGCGAAGCGGCAGCCCTTGTAAAAGAGGTGAACTGTACGAAGTTTGACGCTTCTGTAAACTTGGCTGTGCGTTTGGGCGTGGATCCACGTAAAGCGAACCAGATGGTTCGTGGTGTGGTAAGTCTACCTCACGGTACAGGTAAGAGCGTTCGTGTTTTGGCTTTGGTAACTCCTGATAAGGAAGAAGAAGCTAAAGCGGCAGGTGCAGATTACGCGGGCCTTGATGAATACATCGAGAAAATTAAAGGCGGTTGGACTGACATTGATGTCATTGTAACCATGCCTTCTGTAATGGGTAAAATTGGACCATTGGGTCGTGTATTAGGTCCTCGTGGCTTAATGCCAAATCCTAAGTCTGGTACCGTTACAATGGACGTAGCTAAAGCGGTTAGCGAAGTGAAAGCTGGTAAGATTGACTTCAAGGTTGATCGTTACGGTATTGTTCACGCTGCAATCGGTAAGGTTTCTTTTGATTCAGCGAAAATCCAAGAGAATGCTGAGGAATTGATTAAGACTCTGAACAAACTCAAGCCAAGTGCGGCGAAGGGTACGTACATGAAGAGTGTATACATCTCCTCAACTATGTCTCCAGGTATTGCTGTAGATGCTAAGTCAGTTTCATAATTAAAGAAGTAAAGCATCATGACAAGAGAAGATAAACTTACTCAGATTGAAGAGCTAACGGCTGTTCTTAACCAAGCACCAACTATTTACTTAGCAGATATCGCTGCTTTGGATGCTAGTACAACTTCAAGCTTGCGTCGTGCAAGTTTCGGTAAAGGCATCAAGTTGAATGTGGTTAAAAACACGTTGCTACGCAAGGCTATGGAGGCTTCAGAGAAAGACTTTGAAGGACTTTATGGCGTTTTAAAAGGAAACACTAGTATCATGCTTTCTGAAGCTGGTAACGCTCCTGCGAAACTTATTAAAGAGTTCCGTAAGAAAAGCGATAAGCCAGTTCTTAAAGGCGCATGGATTGAAGAAAGCGTTTACGTAGGTGATGAAAATCTAGATATGTTAACCTCTATCAAGTCTAAAGAAGAATTGATCGGAGATGTTATCACTCTACTTCAAAGCCCTGCGAAAAACGTTATCTCTGCACTTCAAGGCGCAGGTGGTACATTGGCTGGACTCCTTAAAACTTTGGAAGAGCGCAACGCGTAATTCCCTTATTTACAATTAATTAAAGTATTAAACTTTTAAATTTTACTAAAATGGCTGATATCAAAGAATTGGGCGATGCTCTAGTAAACTTGACAGTAAAAGAAGTATCTGAATTGGCAGATTACTTGAAAGAAGAGTATGGCATCGAGCCTGCTGCTGCTGCAGTAGCGGTTGCTGGTCCTGCTGCTGGCGGCGAAGCTGGTGGTGCGGAAGAGCAAACTGAGTTCGACGTAATCTTGAAAGCTGCTGGTGGTTCTAAACTTGCTGTAGTTAAGCTTGTTAAAGAAATGACAGGTCTAGGCTTGAAAGAAGCGAAAGAAAAAGTAGATAGCGCACCTGCTTCATTGAAAGAGGGCGTATCTAAAGACGAAGCAGAGGCATTGAAGGCGCAGCTTGAAGAAGCTGGTGCTGAAGTTGAGATCAAGTAATTGATCTCCTGCTAGGTTATCCGGTTTAGGTCTTTGGGGAGGTCCCCTTAGACCTAAACCTTTTTGTGTTTAATTAACATTTTGGGCTGAAATGGTAAACCAAGTTACTGCTCCTAAGGAGCGTATCAACTTTTCTTCAACAGCAATTAAGACGGATTTTCCAGATTTCTTGGACATCCAGTTGAAGAGCTTTATGGACTTCTTCCAGATTGAGACGAAGCCATCAGAAAGATCTGCGGAAGGTCTTCACCGAGTATTCGCTGAAAACTTCCCAATCTCAGATTCAAGAAACAATTTTGTACTTGAGTTCTTAGATTATTTTGTGGACCCACCACGCTATAGTGAGCGTGAGTGTATAGAGCGTGGTTTGACGTTCTGTGTCCCGCTAAAAGCTAGACTTAAATTGTACTGTACAGATCCAGAGCACGAGGACTTCGAAACCATCGTGCAGGATGTGTATTTAGGTACTATCCCATACATGACACCACGCGGTACTTTTATCGTTAATGGTGCAGAAAGAATTATTGTAAGCCAGTTGCACCGTTCTCCAGGTGTATTCTTTGGTCAATCGTACCACGCAAACGGAACAAAACTTTATTCAGCCCGTATTATTCCGTTTAAAGGATCTTGGATTGAATTCGCTACGGATATCAACCAAGTGATGTATGCGTACATTGATCGTAAGAAGAAATTGCCTGTAACGACATTGTTACGTGCCATTGGTTACGAGCGCGACAAGGACATTCTCGAAATCTTTGATTTGGCAGAAGAAGTGAAAGTGAGTAAAGCCTCACTTAAGCGTTCTATTGGACGTAAACTTGCCGCGAGAGTATTGAAGACCTGGATCGAAGATTTCGTAGATGAGGATACAGGTGAAGTTGTATCTATCGAGCGTAATGAAGTCATTCTTGATCGCGATACTATCTTGGATAAAGAGCACACAGAAGAAATTCTTGATGCCGAAGTAAATGCTATTCTTCTTCACAAAGAGGATATAGAATCTTCAGATTTTGCCATTATCCACAATACGCTTCAAAAAGATCCTACGAATACGGAGAAAGAAGCGGTTGAGCATATCTACCGTCAATTGCGTAATGCAGAACCACCAGACGAGGAAACAGCGCGCGGTATTATTGAGAAATTGTTCTTCTCTGAGCAGCGTTACTCTTTGGGTGAGGTAGGTCGTTACCGTTTGAACAAGAAATTGTACAACGGTAGTGAAGAAGATTCACAAGTATTGACCAAGGGCGATATCATTGAAATTATCAAGCGCCTGATTGAGTTGATTAACTCTAAGGCAGAGATTGATGATATCGATCACTTGAGTAACCGTCGTGTACGTACGGTAGGCGAGCAGATGGCAAACCAGTTTGGTGTAGGTCTTGCGCGTATGGCACGTACGATTCGCGAGCGCATGAATGTTCGTGATAACGAAGTGTTTACACCGATTGATTTGATCAATGCGAAGACACTTTCTTCGGTTATTAACTCATTCTTTGGAACCAATCAGCTAAGCCAGTTTATGGACCAGACCAACCCGTTGTCTGAGATTACGCACAAGCGTCGTCTTTCAGCTTTGGGACCTGGTGGTCTATCACGTGAGCGTGCTGGTTTTGAGGTTCGTGACGTTCACTACACCCATTATGGTCGTTTGTGTCCAATTGAAACTCCTGAAGGTCCAAACATTGGTTTGATTTCTTCGCTTTGTGTATACGCCAAAGTAAATGGAATGGGATTCATCGAAACTCCTTACCGTCCTGTAGAAGATGGTAAAGTGAGTGTAGATAAAGAACCAATTTACTTAAGCGCTGAAGAAGAAGAAGCTAAAGTAATTGCACAGGCAAATGCGCCTATCAGTCCAGACGGTACGTTCATTAACGACCGTGTTAAGGTTCGTGAAGAAGGTGATTTCCCGGTTGTGGAACCAGCGACCATTGATTTAATGGATGTTGCGCCAAACCAAATTGCATCAATTTCAGCATCATTGATTCCATTCTTGGAGCATGATGATGCGAACCGTGCATTGATGGGATCGAACATGATGCGTCAGGCCGTACCATTATTGCGTCCTGAAGCACCAATTGTAGGTACCGGTTTGGAGCGCCAAGTAGCATCAGATTCTCGTGTGTTGATCAATTCAGAAGGCGAGGGTACTGTAGAGTATGTAGATTCGAAATGCATCAAGATTCGTTACGACCGTTCTGAAGAAGAGCGTGAAGTGAGTTTCGAAGAAGATGTGAAGAGCTACGATTTGGTGAAATTCCAGAAAACTAACCAGGGTACGACCATCAATTTGAAGCCAATCGTTAGAAAAGGCGATCGTGTTTCAATGGGTCAGGTTCTTTGTGAAGGATATGCTACACAACAAGGTGAATTAGCCTTGGGTCGTAACATGTTGGTTTCATTCATGCCTTGGAAAGGATATAACTTTGAGGATGCCATCGTAATCTCTGAGCGTGTTGTTCGTGAGGACATCTTTACTTCAATTCATATCGACGAGTACTCTTTGGAGGTGCGTGATACTAAATTGGGGACAGAAGAATTGACGGCTGATATTCCTAACGTAAGTGAAGAAGCAACCAAAGATCTTGATGAGAACGGTATTATTCGCGTAGGTGCTGAGATCAAACCTGGAGACATCCTCATTGGTAAGATTACTCCAAAAGGTGAAAGCGATCCTTCGCCAGAAGAAAAGCTTCTTCGTGCCATTTTCGGTGATAAAGCCGGCGATGTAAAGGATGCATCTTTGAAAGCATCTCCATCATTGAGTGGTGTCGTTATCGATAAAAAGCTATTCACTCGCTTGGTTAAAGACAAGCGTCAACGTGCTGAAGACAAAGAAGAGATTGCACAACTCGACCTTCAAATGGAGGCTGAATTGGCAGAACTCAAAAATGTTTTTGTCAACAAGTTGAGCAACCTAGTTAGTGGTAAGACTAGTCAAGGTGTAATCAATGATTTGAATGAGGATGTAATTCCAAAGGGAACCAAGTTTACATTGAAAGCATTGCATGCTATCGAAGATTACAGCCGCATCGTAGGAGGTAAATGGACAACTGACGATGATCGCAATGAGAAAATTGATACTGTAATTCATAATTACAAAATCAAGGTGAATGATATCCAAGGAGCATACCGTCGTAAGCGCTTTGCAATTACGGTTGGTGATGAGCTACCAGCGGGTATCATGAAACTTGCGAAAGTTTATATCGCTAAGAAGCGTAAGCTAAAAGTTGGTGATAAGATGGCGGGTCGTCACGGTAACAAGGGTATTGTTGCTCGTATCGTGCGCGACGAGGATATGCCATTCTTGGAAGACGGTACTCCAGTAGATATCGTTTTGAACCCACTTGGTGTACCTTCTCGTATGAACATTGGTCAGATTTACGAAACAGTTCTTGGTTGGGCTGGTAAGAAACTTGACAAGAAGTTCGCAACACCAATCTTTGATGGTGCATCACTAGATGATATTTCTAGTTATGTCAGCGAAGCTGGTTTGCCAGAATTTGGTCACACACAATTGTACGACGGTGGAACAGGTGAGCCATTCGATCAGAAAGCAACAGTAGGTATGATCTACATGTTGAAACTGGGTCACATGGTTGACGATAAGATGCACGCTCGTTCTATTGGTCCTTACTCATTGATTACACAGCAACCGTTGGGAGGTAAAGCCCAGTTCGGTGGTCAGCGTTTCGGTGAGATGGAGGTTTGGGCATTGGAGGCCTTTGGTGCTGCCAATATCCTACGTGAAATCTTGACTGTGAAGTCGGATGATGTTGTGGGTCGTGCAAAGACTTACGAAAGCATCGTTAAAGGTGAGCGTATGCCTCAACCAGGTATTCCTGAATCGTTCAACGTATTGTTGCACGAATTGAAAGGATTGGGACTAAAAGTTACGTTGGACTAATAATAGAATAATCCCCATGGCCTGTTGGCCATGGGTTTTAATACAATCGCATTATGACTCTTAGAAAAAGCGATAAGAATTCAAGCAGCGCCTTCAACAAGATTACAATCTCGTTGAGTGCACCAGAAACCATCCTTGAGAGCAGTCACGGAGAGGTTTTGAAACCAGAAACAATCAACTACCGTACGCACAAACCAGAGCGTGATGGTTTGTTTTGTGAGCGCATCTTTGGTCCTGTAAAGGATTACGAATGTGCTTGTGGTAAGTACAAGCGTATCCGTTACAAGGGAATCGTTTGTGACCGTTGTGGTGTTGAGGTGACTGAAAAGAAAGTTCGTCGTGATCGTGTAGGCCACATATCATTGGTAGTTCCAGTGGTTCACATTTGGTACTTCCGTTCATTGCCGAACAAAATTGGTTACTTACTAGGTCTTCCTTCGAAGAAACTAGATATGATCATTTACTACGAGCGTTACGTGGTTATTCAAGCCGGTAATGCAGTAGATAATGAAGGCAATCCATTAACGCACATGCAGTTCTTGACAGAGGACGAGTATCTAGATGCAATGGAGCGTTTGCCAATCGAAAACCAATACTTGGAAGATAGCGATCCAAACAAATTCATCGCAAAAATGGGTGCGGAAGCTGTTCAAGCGCTTTTGGGCCAATTGGACTTGGATTCTCTTTCTTACGAATTGCGACACAAAGCAAATACTGAGACATCTCAGCAACGTAAGCAGGAAGCATTGAAGCGTCTTTCAGTTGTAGAAAGTTTGCGCGATGCGAATTCTCGTATTGAGAATAACCCAGAGTGGATGGTAATGAGCGTGATTCCAGTAATCCCGCCAGAATTGCGTCCATTGGTACCACTAGATGGTGGACGTTTCGCAACTTCAGATTTGAACGACCTATACCGTCGTGTGATCATTCGTAACAACCGCTTGAAGCGTCTTCTTGAAATCAAAGCACCTGAGGTGATCTTGAGAAACGAGAAGCGTATGCTTCAAGAATCAGTAGATAGCTTGTTCGATAACACGCGCAAGTCATCTGCAGTGAAGACTGAGAGCAACCGTCCTTTGAAATCTCTTTCTGATTCATTGAAAGGTAAGCAAGGTCGTTTCCGTCAGAACCTATTGGGTAAGCGTGTGGATTACTCGGCTCGTTCGGTAATCGTCGTTGGTCCAGAATTGAAACTACACGAATGTGGTCTTCCTAAAAACATGGCTGCAGAGCTGTACAAGCCGTTCATCGTACGTAAGTTGATCGAGCGCGGTATTGTGAAGACTGTGAAATCAGGTAAGAAGATCATTGATCGTCGCGATCCAGTTGTTTGGGACATCCTAGAAAACGTGATGAAAGGTCATCCGGTACTTTTGAACCGTGCACCGACACTTCACCGTTTGGGTATTCAAGCGTTCCAGCCGAAACTTATTGAGGGTAAAGCAATCCAATTGCACCCGCTTGCGTGTACGGCCTTCAACGCGGATTTCGATGGTGATCAGATGGCGGTTCACTTGCCATTAGGGCCAGCAGCCATCTTGGAAGCGCAGGTTTTAATGTTGGCATCGCACAACATTTTGAATCCAGCTAACGGATCTCCTATTCAAGTTCCTTCTCAGGATATGGTTTTGGGTCTATACTACATGACCAAGCCAATGAAGAATACACCTGAAATGCCAGTTCGCGGCGAGGGTATGGTATTCTATTCTCCGGAAGAGGTTGAGATTGCATTGAATGAAGGTGCAGTTGATTTGCATGCTATGATCAAGATTAAGGGACGAGTTGAGCAGGAAGATGGTTCTATGAAGATGGAATTCATCGAAACTACTGTAGGCCGTGTCTTGTTCAATCAGGCAGTACCTGCGAAAGTTCCTTTCATTAACGAAGTATTGACGAAGAAAGCATTGCGTGGTATTATCGCGAATGTCTTGAAAAAGACAGATGTACCTGCTACGGCTAAGTTCTTAGATGATATCAAGTCTATGGGTTACGGCCGTGCATTCCGCGGTGGTCTATCGTTCTCATTGAATGATATCCGTATTCCAGATGCAAAAGCGACATTGATTGCAGAGGCTTCGGAAGAAGTAGATGGCATCTTTGCTTCGTACAACATGGGTCTTATCACCAATAACGAGCGTTATAACCAAGTTATTGACGTTTGGACGAATACCAACGCTCGCTTGACACAAGCAGCGATGAGTACGTTGATTAATGACCGTCAAGGATTTAACCCGATTTACATGATGCTTGATTCTGGAGCACGTGGTTCTAAGGAGCAGATTCGTCAGCTTTCTGGTATGCGTGGTTTGATGGCTAAGCCACAGAAGTCAGGATCAACAGGGGGAGAGATCATTGAAAACCCAATTATTTCGAACTTTAAGGAAGGTCTATCCATCCTTGAGTACTTCATTTCAACGCACGGTGCTCGTAAGGGTCTTGCGGATACGGCATTGAAAACTGCTGATGCGGGTTACTTGACACGTCGTCTTCATGATGTGGCACAAGATGTTGTGGTTAATGAAGAAGATTGTGGTACCCTTCGTGGTCTTGAGGTAAGTGCATTGAAGAAGAGTGAAGAGGTTGTTGAGTCGCTTGCAGAGCGTATCATTGGCCGTGTTTCTCTTGAAGATGTTATTGATCCGTTGACTGACGAAGTATACGTTGGAGCAGGTGAAGAAATTACCGAAGAAATCGCAAACAGAATCGAAGCTTCACCCATCGAGGTTGTAGAAGTTCGTTCACCATTAACTTGTGGAAGTAAGCGTGGTATTTGTGCGAAATGTTACGGTACCAACCTTGCAACCAATAAGATGGCGCAGATGGGAGATAGTGCAGGTGTAATTGCTGCGCAGTCGATCGGTGAGCCTGGTACTCAGTTGACACTACGTACCTTCCACGTTGGGGGTACTGCAGGTAACGTATCAGAAGAAAACAAAATCTTGGCCAAATTCGACGGTAAAGTTGAATTGGAAGATGTTCGTACAGTTGAAGGCGAAAACGGTGATAACATCGTAATCGGCCGTACTGGTGAAATGCGTTTGATCGACGTGAAGACGGGTAGAACGGTAATGACGAACAACATCCCTTATGGTGGTATCCTTAAAGTGAAGGATGGCGACAAATTGAAAAAGGGTGATGAGATTGTTCAATGGGATCCATACAACGCTGTAATCATCGCGGAAACTCCTGGTAAGATTGCTTACCAAGATATTATCCAAGGGACTACGTACAAGGTGGAGATTGATGAACAAACGGGTTTCCAAGACAAAGTAATCTCTGAAAACCGTAACCGTAAATTGATCCCTACCATCCAAGTTATGGATGCAGACGGCAATGAGGTGAAACACTACACATTGCCTGTTGGAGCACATCTGATGGTTGAAGAAGGAGAAGAGATTTCAGCGGGTAAGATCCTTGTGAAGATCGCTCGTAAGAGTGCAAAAGCAGGGGATATTACCGGTGGTCTACCACGTGTAACGGAATTATTTGAAGCACGTAACCCATCGAATCCAGCAGTTGTTGCTGCC
>Ga0209929_1000673_pt1 | contig 12599 bp, 14 predicted proteins | sample SalPon2_C_H2O_MG_2_FD_185731 | JGI IMG/M metagenome (GOLD analysis project Ga0209929, IMG submission 185731) | Salt pond water microbial communities from South San Francisco under conditions of wetland restoration - Salt Pond MetaG SF2_C_H2O_MG... ... | reverse complement strand
CATTTTACGCGGACAAAGCGCATCACATACTCACTGAAGAGATGAAAGACCCTAAGAAATATTACGATGAAATGATTGATACCTATAAACATCTCACTAAAATGTTTCCATTTATAGTATTTACGAGATACACCGAACCTCCGCAGAACCTTCCATCACCGGAGGAAAGTTTATCAGATACGCAGTCTTCAGACCAGTCAAGCGAAGATAATTATGACACTGTATCTCAGCCGTCTCATTTAAGGTTTTGATAGCCTTGAACTCCAGTATAGTTTCATTATTTATGATTATATCTGCGCGCAAATTTCCCACAACATGCCCCTCGAACGGAATAGGTATAATTCGTTCGGATTCGTACGGAATATTTCTAGAACGAAGGAGTACTTCCATTGCGTTATGATACACTCGTTCACTAAATCCAGGTCCAAGTACATCGTATATAGTTTCAGCTAACATACCAATGTCATGCATTGTCACCTTTGTATTTTCAGGTTGTACGATAGCATTGCATGTTTTTTGTTTTTTCAAGATATATTCAATAACTTCCGTTTCCAAGTTTAATAGTTTTTTTATTGCATCGTTTGTTTCACCCTTTTCATGTAAATCGCACACAGTTTTTTCCAATTTAGTTTTCATTTCACCGATTGATCTATCGTGGTCTTTGGCAATTTGAAAGAGATCTTTACCCGTATGCAGATCCTTTATGAACTGGAGTTCTTCGTCATTTGTCCAATCTTTCATTTTATATTGTCATGTATTCTTTTCCTTATATATATTAAATGTGGTGGATATTCAAGTTTGTGCGCATTTCGCACTCGAAGTCATTTAGCTATCTATGGGGGGAGTAGAAATTATTTCTTGATACAATGTAAGATGTCTCCAGCCCCATTTGTTGATGTTCGAAATATCAAATCTGCATCCAGTCCACGTTTTAAGAAAGCCGTTGAAGATCTCAAGAAACTTTCCATCAATGCCATCAAGGCAGGTAAGAGTACACTCAACAAAGAAATCAAATTTTATGAACTCATGAAAGAACGGGAAAAGAATAAGGGAACCGCGTTATATGTTAATTTATTCTCACGCGTTCAAAGTGCATTAAAACCATCTAGTTTAAAGAAGAAATCCCCTAAGAGTACACGATGACGTGCGGTGTATGCTGTGAACGTTTTAATAAAACAAATCACAAAAAAGTATGTTGTCCTTTCTGTGATTTCGAATCGTGTAGAACGTGTACACAAACATATTTATTATCAACATCCGAAGACCCACATTGCATGAGTTGCAAAAAAGTACACAACCGTGAATTTGTTGATTCATTTTGCACGAAAAGGTTTAGGAATGAAGAATACAAAAAACATCGTGAACAAATTCTTTTTGAACGTGAACTCATACGTATGCCCGAAACGCAACCTTATGTACAACGCATATTAAAACGTCGTGAGCTACAAACACTCCGAGATCACATGTCGCATTTATACATTAAATCTCGGCGAAGGTATCATCACGCCTCGGAAACGTGTGGACAATACGTCGATATGTATCTCACTATGTGTATTTTTGCCGAAAATGCACACAATTTATTGCGAAAAGAACTCGAAAAGCTACGAACTCTCCCTATTGATGCAAGTGAAGAGGCAACAAAGTTTGTACGCGGATGCCCCATGGATGAGTGTCGCGGTTTTCTAGACGATTTATGGAAATGTGGAATTTGTAAACAATCATTTTGTGAACAGTGTAATGAAGTGTGTTTAGATAATCATACATGCGATCCAGAAACGGTGAAAACGATGCGACTCATCAACCGTGACACAAAACCGTGTCCAAAATGTGCGACAATGATACACAAAATAGACGGGTGTGCGCAAATGTGGTGCACGACATGCCAAACCGCATTCGATTGGCGTACGGGTAAGGTGGAGACTGGCCGCGTTCACAATCCACATTATTTTGAATTCAAACGGCGTGGCAGAGAACACGGTGATATTCCATGTGGTGGTCGTCCCATGTATAGAGAACTTTTAGAAGCGTCTGCACCGGCTTGCATCATGTCCCTAAACACCGCCGTGGGTATTGCCGACTACAATAATATATATAAATATGATTACATACACGCTGATAATCTTAATTTGCGAATTTCATACTTAATGAACCACATATCTGAAACTGATATGAAACGTGAATTACAGAAACGTGATAAACACAATGACAAAATGCGGGACATTCAGCAAATATATCAAATGTTCATCGATACTGGTAGTGATTTACTTCGTCAATGGATGATAGAACCGACAAAGGAGGTGGAAATCATGGACACGGCATACGAGCTCGCAAAATATACAAACCGTGTCATCACACGAATACGTAATAGATACACGTGTCAAGTTCCGAGGTATATATTTCTAAGTAGATGATAGATGTGGTGGGTTGTTGTACCCATTTTGATTTTGGTATTGTTATTCAGACCAAAATACAAAGAGCCAGAAGTCCTGCGAGGGGTTCTCACGGATGAAGAGTGTGAGTATATCAAAACAATGTCGAAAGAAAAACTGAAACCATCGACTGTAGGTCATGATTTTACCGAAGACCGTGATATTCGGAAGAGTGAGACTGCATGGCTTGACCACGGCGATCCTGTGATTAAACGTATCATCACAAAGTGTGTCGATGATACCAGTGTATGCGAGAGATTGCAAGTGGTTCGGTACACACCAGGTGGGTTTTATATACCACACCATGATGCAAATCCTACAGAACCAAACACGAGAAAGCACACTTTTATATTTATTTTGAATGATGATTATGAAGGTGGTGATACAGTATTTCCATTTCTTGAAAAAAGTTACAGATTAAACAAAGGTGACATTCTCAGCTTTGATACACTTGACAGTTGGGGCAGAGTTCCACATAAAGCGTTACACGGGGGTGAGCCTGTCACATCTGGTGAAAAATGGATCGCAAACTTGTGGGTTAGAAGTGAAAAATACATTTCTACATGAAATGTATGATACCTATATATAAATTTCCTATCGTGGTACCAAATTCACTCACGGATGAAGAGTGTGAATATATAAAACGTATGGCTTTACCTTACCTAGAAACGGCTGGACTCGGTATCGATAGAAGTATTGATTCTTACATACGAGATGGACGGGAATGTACTTTGGAAATGTGTGATCCCAAAATTGCTGAAATTGTGAATAGATACACCGAACACCCAGAACGTTGTGAGAGTCTAAGGGTAGTCCATTACAAAAAGGGTGGATTATATAAACCTCACCAAGATGGAAGCGAAGATTATAAAAATAATAGAGTGCACACATTCATATTTGCATTGAACGATGATTATGAAGGTGGCGAAACTATTTTCCCTAACCTGAAAAAAATTTTTAAATTGAAAAAGGGTGACGCCCTTAGCTTTGATACACTCGATAGCTGGGGTGGTATAACAGATGATGCATTACACGGAGGTGAACCTGTCACATCTGGTGAAAAATGGATAGCGATTATTTGGGAACGTCAATTTATAATTCAAGATCCTTAGCTCGTAACTTTTCGCGGTTCGCCATGTGGAGCGCTTCAACATCCGCCTTGTTTTGTCCTACGTAAGGCACGGCATAGCCTTCATCACACATCCACTTATTGACGTTCGTCCAATTACCATCTTCACCGACCCACACTTCCGCTAAAATGCGACCAAATTTACCGCGCGAATCCTTTTCCGGGCATCTGAGTTCGATCTCTATATCATCCTTCTCAGATTCTACGGCTTTGAGACACCACTCCTTGAGTTTTTTCTTGGAGAGGAGCCCGAAAACCTTTTCTTCTTCATCACGTGTTCGAGACTCTGGGGTATCGATGCCGAGCAAACGGACGCGTTGCTTGGTGCAGACATCGAAACCGAGATCTATGGTAACATCTATCGTGTCTCCATCGACGACCTTTTCTAAGGAGGAGACACGGTAAATGAATTCGCATTTTTCTTGGGTGTAGGTGGACATATACTATGGTTTAGAAAATTAACTGGCATAAGCCTGTGCTCTAATACGAGCTGCCGCCGCCGGGCCACCCGCTTTTCGATTTTTTGACATTGCATTTATAAGAACATCTTTTGGATTTTCACCCATGTTTATTCTTCGTTTGAGTTGAAGCTTTGTTTTATTTCCTATACGAAAGAGTGAATTTATAGTTTTCTTTGTGTTATTTCTGTTGTTTTTTGTGAGTAGTTGACCCCTGGTCACGATTGGTTGAGATCTATTACCAAATTTAAAATTGTTGGTCGACGAACCAACCATACTCAAAGTTTTATTCATTCTTTTTTGAGCGACTTCAGTATTTTTTATGTTTTTAGCCGCAGCGATCTTTTTTCTGATTTCCCTGAGTTGTGTCATATTTAACACACGTTCCAATTCCGATTTCAACTGTCTTCTTTTCTGTCCAAATGGACCACCTATGGTGTAATTACCATTGGGTCTTTTTGAGTTTATGAGTGCACGTAGTGTATTTTTAGCGACACGAAGATTTTCTTCATTTTTGAGATACGCCGCACCAGGTCTAGCTACATTTTGCCAACGACTGCGTACACCACGTTTCCATGCATTTTTGTTTGTCGCGAGTGTATTACTCATTTGTTGAAAAGCTGCAGTCGCATTAAAGTTTTGGGTGTTTGATGCTCGGTTTCTTGTGAGTCTAGAGGCTTCTATGATTCTCTGCTTCGCGCGTTGTTCGTTGAGTCGAGCGGCAGCTAGATTTTTTTGTGTAGCTTCCAATTGGGATCGTGTGGTCGCATACTGTGCCTGATTAGCGGACATTCCACCTCTTAAATTTCTACGTTGAGCTTGAACCTTTCGCAATTGTTCTCTGAATACATTTCTTTGTTTGTTAGATATGTTCTTGGCACTTTGAAGTTGTCTCAATCTGTTCATGAGAGCGATTCTACCACCTTCAGCCATATTCAATTGTTTCTTGAACTGGTTTCTTTGTTGAATTAACGCGACGCGACTACCTTCGAGCATCTCTTTTTCTCTCATCAATCTCGCCGTTTCAGCTTCGAGTTGATTCTTAATTTTATTCTTCTCGGCAGATGTCGCCTTTTCACTATTTAAGTCTCTTTGAAGTCTCGCGACATTAGATTGCGTTTGTTTGATTTGTTCTATCTTTTTTAATAGGTCAGCGTTCTTCACATTGAGACGCTGTTTCGCGAGATTTACATTGGATTCGAGTACAGAAATTCGATTATTTTTATTTTTTGCTTGTTTTTCTATGGCGTTTATTTGATTTTGCATTTCTTGTCGCCTCGTTTCTAAAAGTGCATTCTTTTCCTTTATGAGGGCATTCATTTCCTTTTTAGTTAAATTAGCATTTTTGAGTTGTTCTGCGATTCGTTTCGCTTTTGCATTCGCTGCCGCTGCAGCCTCTGCACTTTGTTGAGCTTCAGCTTGAGCTGCGTTACGCGCCTTGTTAGCTTCACTCTTGAGACGATTTGCCTCGACTCTGAGACGGTTTGCCTCAGCCTTGTTACCGAGTGCTCGTTTCTCAGCCTCTTGCGCGAGCAATTTCTGTTGTTCGGCTTCTTGTGCCCGTCGAGATGCATTGTTTGCCGCAGCACCCGCTTCGGCTACGAGGCGTCGACTCGTTTCAGTCGCATTTTCCGCCTTTCTACGTGCTTCAATTACCGCATTCTGAGCGTTCGATACTTGTTTTCGCTCCACGAGAATTTGTTTTTCGAGATTTCGCCTTTGGTTTTCAGTGAGACTTCTTTGGCTTTGGAGTTCTTTCGTGAGTTCGTTAACATTTGCGCGCTGTTTCGCTAACACTTGTTCAGCGTATTTGGTCGCATTTTGCAATTTAAGTACATTTGATTCCGCTTTACTGGCGGCATTCGCCGCAGCCTCTGCTTGCGCTCGAGCTTCAGCGACTTTTTCGTTCGCCTTAAGTTTAGTATTTTCTAATTTTAATCCTAATAATCGTTCTCTTTCTTCGGCATTTATGAGTTTCATGTTCAAATTATTTCTGTTTTTTGTTACTCGATTAAGTTCCTTCTGTATAGCATTTTTCTGTGATGTGTTGAGTGAGATGTTATTCAATTTTTTCTTAAGATTGATTATTTCTTTGTTTGCATTTATTTTTTCATTTTTGAGTTTTTTTATGTTTCTGTTTTTCTCGGTTTGTAAAGCTTGATACTCTTTTTGGGTTTGGAATTGATTCTTAAGAGCCTGATTTAAGTTTGCTTGGAGTTTGTTTCTAACATTGGGGCTCGTAGATTTCGCGAGTTCGTTTTTAAGCTTTTGTATATTTCGTGCCTTTGTATTTATATTAGTTGTTAAGTTGCCGAGTTTTTCACGCATTTCATTCATATTTAAGGCGTTTCGGTTCAATCTTTGTTTTAAATTATTACGTTCTTTCTTCAATGCATTTCGCTCACTCACGGTTAGTTTAGAATTATTGAGTTTGGTTTCCAAATTTTGTATTTTATTTTCCAAACCTTTAAACACGCCCGCTGTTTCTTCGAGTGCAATGTTAAGATCACGCTTAATATCGTTTATTTTCTTTTCACCGGACACATATTGATTTCTTAACCCGCTTTTAATATTTGATGGGATGTTTTTATACGTATCATTTTTAATCAGTTCATTGAATTCGAGACCTCTTTTATTCTTTTCTTGTTGAACTTGTGTGTTAATTTTAGCTAGCCCATTGTTGATGTTGTATGAATTTATGTTTTTTAAGGCCTCATCTCTCACTGCGTTTAAATACACTCGGTTTACCTTTTTTTTACCGAGCTCTTCGTCTAATTTTTTCAACTTAATCACGGCGTTTCTTGCACCAGTGTCGGCACCACCCGACTGCTTAAACACATTCAATTTTTCACCCGCAGCCGACTTTATTTTTATGTTTCCTATGGTATTTACTGTTTTTTGAAGTTCTTCTAAGACTCGTTGAGCACCCATATCATTGAGTTGTGCCTTGTACATGGTTTCATACGCCGCAGTGATACGCGTCTTCGCCGTGTTATATATGTTTGTACCATTCTTGTACGCTTTTATACTTTTTTGGGCATCATTCATAAATGTCACACGGCGTTGTGTATTGAGTTTACTCCCCTTGTTTGTTATATATTTCTCGAGTTCGGCCACCTTCTTATCCTTTTCGCTCACCTCGGGAGTTGCCAACTTTTTACGCAGCGCATTAAGAGTTGTCGCGTTACCGCGTTTCAGTGCGTTTTCGACTTGACGAGCGAGTGCTCTCGTGTTTGCGCTGGAAGAGCCAGACTTAGCTCGTTCTAATGCGCGCGTGAGACTCGCAGTATTTGAACTGTTTCGACTTTTTCGCAACGCATTTATGAGTCCCGCCATCGTAGGGTCACTTGGAGTACTGGGTGGTTGAACCCCGTTACCGCCAACTCGTCGAGCTGCGGCAGCCATATAATACTTGTTGCGTGCCGTTCTGTTCGGTGGGCGAGGTGTCCCGTTTCCACGGTTCCCATTTTCGCGGTTCCCATTTTCGCGGTTTCCGTTTCCACGGTTCCCGTTTTCGCGGTTTCCGTTTCCACGGTTCCCGTTTTCGCGGTTTCCGTTTCCACGGTTACCTAGATTATTTGATTCATTCGAAATGCGCTTCAAGTTGTTATTCTTTACACCATTGCCATTGCGGTTATTTACATTAAAATTGTTTTGATAGTTGTTGTTACTATCGACAGAAATACGCTTTTGCTTGGGTGCTGTGATATGAAGACGTATAGGTTCTCTCACATTATTTGACTTCAACACGTTCTCTATAGCGTCAACGAGTTCCGATTTTGTCATATCCTTATAGTTAGAGAGCCCCACTTTACGTGCCACGCGTTTTAATTCACCAGATTTAGAAGATGAACTAAATAAGACTTCAAAGTCTGAGCTTGTGAGTGGAGATTTTCTGTCTAACATATACTTACCGTCCTTGGTCAACACCATCGGGGGGAGTGGGAGTTTACCGTCCTGGATAGACTTATATACGTCGCAGATTTGGTTCCTATTGAGATTAAGTTCTACACCTGTCTCCTGACGCACGAGACGCGCGAGGTTCTTAGCATTTATGCCCGGATTGCACACATCCATATTGTTATAAACTGATAAAAAATTATGAGATACCTTTCGTCAGCATTCGTATCTTGTCCTCATATGACATATTGAAATCAAATATATCCATGTCACCCACGTCTATGATTTTAACATTATAATCTCGTGTGTCGTAATCGTATCTATTCACAAGTGCCGAGCGCATGATGTTTTCAGCAAATACACGTGGATTATCTATATTTTCCACGTACGGTATGTTAGATTGTATCTGTATACAATGAACATCATACGGTTTATGTGCGAGAAACGGCGCGAGAGGCATAGACTCTACGGTTCCACCGTCGACGTACGTATTTCCTTTGTACTTTCTGGATGAAAATAGGAAAGGTATGGCTATACTCATACACACAGCATCGAGTACTTTCATGTCGGGGTGTGTATCGGCTGAAAAATATTCAGTCTTTCCGGTGTTAACACAAAATGCTGATATGTATATCTTTTTTGTAAGTTCCATAAATGTGGGGTCGCACCCACATATATACACTAACTTCTCACGAAGTGCTTCTAAATCTACGAGTCCATAACTATGTAAAAAACATTTCAAGTTCAATTTAACTAAATCTGAAATGTTTAATCTGAGTGATATGTCTATCATCTCATCGACTGTCTTTCCGAGTGCAAATAACACCGCGAGTATGGAACCCGCGGATGCACCCGAAATTTCTTGTACATCAGTGAGACGTTTTTCTATATTTTTGAGATACCCTAACATGGCGTAAAATGCCATAGCACCTGGACCGATTACCAAATATTTCATCGGTGGTCACTTAATAGTACTTAGGAAATTGCTTTCGCAAAAGAGCGAATACGAGCGCGAAAACCACGGTGTGTACTATCGCAGACGCTGGGCTAGTCTGTCCCGACATGTAGACACCCTTCGAGCCTGGTGGCAAAGTGAGCAACATACCTGGGCTCAAAGCCAAGAACAACACAGTGGTCACGATGAGATCGGTGCGCGTGAGAACGAGACCCATGGCCTTCGCAATCAACGAGTAGACGAGGAAGAACACGAGCGCGTGGAAAAGAACAGCGGTTCGACCAGTGAGACCATCACGGAACTTGATACTGGTACCATCGGTGCGGAGTAAGATACCTGGGCTGAGTGCGAGGAATAAAGCGGCTGGAATAGAAACCTTTTGTGGAAGCATGTTTACTTTGTATATATATTATAATTCTATAGCTCTATTGTCTGAGAACTGATAACAAAATTCGATGAAGTCGTGATACTTGGCATCTTTGAGAATGTGATGTCCGAGTGCTCTATCACCTAGATACCTTTGTAAGAGTTGCCACATCCACCAAAGGTCGTCATCAAAATGTCCTCCCCAATCATCTATGTGAAGAGGGCGGTGCATTTGCATTTCATACTCTTCATCATCACTATACTCATTATCACTGAGTCGCTCTGTAGCGTGAACGTATTCATTCCAAACCATTATTTACGTTCTCTGATACCCGTAAGTGAAAGAGATGTAGATTCTTTTACTGGTAAGTTATCGAGTACAGCCTTTAACACACTTTCAGCCTGTTGCTCGTTACCATTGAAGTAGTTCACAAGACCTTCCATTAAAGTGGTCTTGGTAAGTCCCGTCTTTCTGGCACTTTTACGAACTGAAATCTTACCTTTCTTGAGGTTAATAGCGTCGAGACCGTTATCCATCATGAGCTTTTTCACTTGCAATTTGAGGGACTTTTCAGCCTGGACGAGGATCTTTATATCTTCTCTGGCTTCTGTAATTTGCTTGTTTAATTCAACCAATTTAGAGACGCTGTTTGAGAGTTCGTCTGAAGGAACTTGAGACATTTATATATAAATAATACGTTATTCTTTAAGTTTATGCGCACAAACTACGTTGCATCGTGTCGGGTGCAATAGTGGAGTTATTCCACACAAAGGCATCTTTGGGGTTTGGTGGGTCAGCACGAATTTGTTGGTTCGCGTTACGAAGGGCACCACCGATGGTTTCTGGGTAACCAGTTTGTTGGCGTGGCTCAAGGAAGTTTTGTCCGGAGAGGATGTCATCTGGGGCAAACTCACCGAAATCCTCCTGAGGCGCAACTTCACGTGGCAACAAAGAAGAGGCAAGACCGGTACCCGCCTTCATTTCACAACCAATCCCGGCTTCCGCCGATGGACCGACGGCATCAATGCCACCGATACCGGCATACTCCGAGTCCTTCACACTGTAGGTGGAACGGTTATTGGTAACCATGAGGTAAATCACAACCACAATCGCGAGACCGATGATCGCTTGGCGTGGAGTGATCTTTTTCATCTTCATCATCTTTTATATATAGAAACAATTTTTTTATTCATCGTCTTCAATCACAATCTCCTCTGGGTAAGCCTCGACTTCAGGTTCTGGCTCTGGTATCGACTCCGGTTCCGGTTCCGGGACAGGTTCTGGTTCTGGTTCTGGTTCTGGATTCAATTTCACCTGGACCAAATTCCACGCCGGGCCGAAGGCTTTCTTCGCGAACCAGAGACCGGCGTATTCAAGCATGATGGTGCACATCGTGCCTGGAGAAAACGCTTCAACCTGAATGACTTGCTTCGTGGCGTCGAACACCTTTGTAGCTGGAATCTTATCCGCTGAGATGGTGTCTTCCTTCGTATAAACCTTATTGATTGTTTTCTCAGTCAACTTTTTACCGAACCACGTTTCACTGTTTTCGACCGCCGACACCAAGTTTTGTGCGTGAATGGCATCAACCTTATCGATACCCACTGCGTCAGTGAGGTCGAACGTAACTTCACCGGAAACATCGTCGACGACCTTCACATTCTTCACCTGGACGTAACACCTTTTTTGGTCTTCAGTGAGTGCCTTGACGTGATAGAGACCATCTTCGCCTTTCGAAAGAGATCCGTAAATCATTTTATATATCATATACGGTTCAAATCTTTAACCCCTATAAACGGTATCATAGCCGATTTTCGTATAATAGGCTTTGGAACCCATGCATCTCTAGATGATTTGAATCCATAAAGAGTTTCTTCTAGTTTTATTTTTTCCGGTAACGGAATGGGACGTTTTGGCCTGTAATTGAATTCATTTTTCACATAATTACTCGATTTATTCTTGACCCAATCTAATTCTTCTGTGTTAAAACGCATATTACCCTGTGTTTTACTAAATCCAGATACATTTCCCATGTTATGTGATGCTTTTATACCGTATACGTACTGTTTGGATAGTTTTTCTGGATCTGGAGTTGTCGTAAATGTAGTGTATTTCTTGGGGTTCACTTTTTTAGCATTTGACATTTTCACGTTACGGAATGTGGTGTGTTTTTTAGCAGTCTTCTTCAGTGGTATGCCTACCTTTTTCATGATATCTTCCATTGAATCACTTTGAAGAATCTTTCGTTTGGTGACGAGGCGGGCGAGTTTAATCATTCGCCGACGGTCTTTTTCTTTCTTTTCGGGTGCTCTGAGTCCCAACTTCTGCATGGTATACGAATCTTCAATGAGAAACTTCTTAGATGCGAGTTTGATGTTATCAAACTTACCGATAACGTACTTACCCGTGATTTTGAATATGTCGAGTGCCTGCACTTGATCATCTCCAACCTCAAATCCAAATTCACCCGGACGCATGAATGCGATATCGAGTATGCCACCCATGTTGATTGGTTCGATGCGACCAGTCTTTGGTGAGTACACGCGAGCTTTCATGTCGAGTGTGAAAAGCTCTATGTCTGCGAGTGTGTCTGGTCCCTTTTTTGCGTCCTTTTTCTTAGGAATGAGTGTATATCGACGTGTGACGTACGGACCTTTATTCGCAAAACCAAGACCTATGAACTTACCCGGTTTTCCGCGTCCTTCGTACACGAGCTTTGCAAACCGTGTATTCACTCTCTTCGCGATCTCACCGAGTTTGTTCCATAACAAAAGCTTGATCGCTTGAAGTTTTCCAAAAAACTTAGCGTCTGGTTTTATTCTGGGTGTAAATTTGGTGTCTATGTCGAGAGTCATGATTCTCTGGGTTGGTTCTAGGTATGAATTTACGGCGTCTCCACCAGATAAAATCAGATCGCCGACTGGATTCAAAAATTCTGTGAGTTCGTCAATGATAGCGTATAATTCGTAACGAAGTATGTCAGTGAATATAACGCTCGCGAAGTCTTTGAAATCTTCATCCTTGTGGAGGCGGTGCACTCTCGCCCTGAATTTGGCGACATCATCTTTATCATAGAACTTCTTGAGAACAGGATCGTTATGGAATAATTTTTTTGTCCTGAACCTATTTATGACCCCAGCTGAGTACTCTGTTTGGTCCATGTTATTAATACATCACATAATATTTCAACAAGCTTAAAGATGTAATACCTAAGTAAAACATAAAACGAGATGTCTTTTGAAACTGTCCTCACCGAAATTGCTGCTCTCCGTAACGACGTCAAGTCCTTGACCAAGATTGTTCGTAAGATCAAGGCCAAGCAAGACGACCCGGACGGAACCAAGGCTGCTTCCCGTGCGAA
>Ga0209929_1000665_pt1 | contig 12718 bp, 6 predicted proteins | sample SalPon2_C_H2O_MG_2_FD_185731 | JGI IMG/M metagenome (GOLD analysis project Ga0209929, IMG submission 185731) | Salt pond water microbial communities from South San Francisco under conditions of wetland restoration - Salt Pond MetaG SF2_C_H2O_MG... ... | reverse complement strand
ACAAACGAACGTTTATTAGAGCGTCGAGACCGTGGGTAGAACACCTGACTAAACCTTTTGGAGTTACCTCTAATGTTGTGCTTAAAGAAAACCGTCAGTCTGTCAGATGGCTGAAGTTTTGTGGCGCTAAGTTTCTCAGAGAGATCGAGATATCTGACAACACCTTTTACGAATTTATAATAACATCAACTGATTAATAACTATGTGTTTACCAGCATTCGCTCCTATTGGGGCAGCACTACTCGGAACTACAGGAACTACGGCAGCAGCCGGCACTCTAGCTGCGGCTGTTGGGACAACTTCAGTGCTTAGTCCTATGGCCTCAGGGCTCCTCGGATTTGCAGCTCAGAGTGGCCAAGCGAAAGCCCAAGCGCAGATGCAGCGACGCGCTAGTATCGCTGAGAATACGCGTCAGGCCCAACAAGTGTCAGCAATGCGGCAACAACAAGCGACTGAATCGTTGCGATTAGCTCAAGAGGCATCAAGGGCTAACAGGGTGAGCATGGAAGCTATGGCTAGGAAGCAGGTAGCAGCTGGTGAGGCGGGCATCTCAGCGGAGTCTGCTAGTTATCTTGCAGAGATGCGGGACCTCCAAAGGCAAGTCGCTGAGCATAACTATGTGCTTAACCAGAATAGGTATCTCTCTGAGCAAGCTTATGAACTACAGGCGCGTGACATCGGCTTAGCGTCTCAACAGAATTTAATTAATATTAATCGACCAATCAACAAACCTGACTTTATCTCTACAATGCTTGGGTCAGCTACTCAATCTATTCAAAGCTACGGTTACGGAATTGACCTTAAGACTAGGCAGACAATTTAATAATGAACTTAAAAGACTTACTACGAGGGCGGAGCCGCGAACAGGTTCCCTTTGATTTACCTACCCCATCCATCGCGCCGACGAAAAACTTTAGCGCAGGGAACTATAGAGTAGCAGTTCAACAAGCTCCTGATGCCTCACAGACGACAGCAGGTAGACTTGCAAACGCCCTCAGCCAAGTAAGTCCAGCTCTGCATGCCTACGGTAAAGCGCAACAAGAAGTCACAGAGCTCCAGAACAAAACGGTGGCTCTTGACTACGCTCAGATGGACGAAGAGGAAAAGCGTCTGTTTGCTGAGCGCCTCCGCACTGAAGAGTCAATTAGTAGAAAATATAAAGGGGAGAACTACTCGCTCAACCCAGTAAACATCATGTATGCTAAGGAGCTTATCGGGGCGGACTTAGCGCCTGAGTTTATGATGCTGTGGGAGCAACGCAAAGCTGACTATATTAGTGAGATCGTAGAGAAGCGGGGAGACCGCCCAAGCCCTCAGGACATCCAGGGTCTCATGGACACTACGATGGCAGAGTTCCAAGAGAATAACGCTGAAATTCTAGGGGCTGCTGCTGATCCGTTTATGATCGCAGGGTTCCGTAAGAAGACTAACGAGATGCGCGATGAGATGTCTGTTAAGATGTTTAACGAAGCTTCTGAGGCACACAAGACACGCGTATTGATTCCTAAGGCTGCTAGTGCCCTCGTTCAGTCGCTTAAAGCTGACACTGCGCTTACCGACGAAGAAACTTTAGAGCGTGTTGCCTCAGTATGGACTCGCACTATTCCTCTTAATGCCGACGAACAGCGCGCAGTTATCGAAATGGCACTTGCTACAGCTAAGCCTGAAGAAGCTGAGGAATATTTAAATAAAATGAGACAAGCAGGCCTCAAGATCGGCAACGAGCCTCTTGTAAGTGGTAACCGTGTTTTCGATTCGTTCTACTGGCAAATGCATGAGCAAATTGAAGATCTGAAATACAAAGAGCAGAGTGAAGTAAATGAACGCGCTAATACTCAGGCTAAAACATACGCTAGGGAATACTTCGCGGAATTCGACAATATTTACCGAGCAGAAGGAACCTTCGATGATAAGGAAGAACGCTTAGACGAAATTTATAAACAAATTGAATCTATCGATGATGACGAGGAACGAGCAGCGAGACTTCGGGGATTTGAAGCAGCTAGGGCTGATTTAGATAATCGCCAAGGCACTAAGCGTTCTAAAGTTACTCAGTTTGCACAAAGGTCAGGCTTAGAAGACACTCGCAACTTCTTGCAAATCGCTTTTGAAGAATCTAAAGATGTCATTGATAAAAATATTGTTAAATATAAATTAAAAGACCTTCCAGAAGATGATCCTATAAGGCAGTTTTTCGAAAACATTGCAGATATCGACTTAAAGGAATACGACTTAACAAACTTACGAGTAGGTGAATCTACAGGATTTCCGTCTAGAACTATTTTGTTGTTCCAGTCTTTTGAAAGTAAAATGCGCAACGTTTATAATGACTTATCTGAAGAATTGTCAGTAAAAGACGAAGGGGATCAAATTGAGTTCGATGGGCAGACTATTGTTGTAGCTAAAGATAAAGCTGTTCAGTTTAAAAACTTAATGGAGAAAAAGCGGTTAGCGTTAGCTGAAGAAGCTAGCGTAGCTTTAGAAGACCTTATAGAAGACAACATAGATGTCATCAATCAGAACAAGCTAAGGCAGCAAGAATACGAAGAGGCTGTTAATAAACTAGGAGAGAGCGAAGCTAGGAAACAAGCTAACCTAAAGCGTCTAGATATTAATTTAGTCCGCGAGCCGACAATTCCTTCTTTATCGCCAACAGGAGTTACTGCAACTGAAGGCCGACAGCGTTGGGTTCCTTCAGGGTCAGCATATGAAAGTGATTTCTGGGGGTTTGATAATGCAGAATACTGGAGAGGAAGAGTATCAGAATCCTCGTTCAATTTACACCTAGGATTTAAAGCTGCCAGACAGGCTGGTAAATTTGCTGAGGCATATTTTGATGGCCTCGAAGATGGATCGTATGAGCCGCGTAAAGCTGCAGCGCTTTTTGATTATACACGTCAGAAGTTTGGTCAAGGTAATTGGTCAGAAGTGTTTTCTAAGGAATTATCGTGGGCTAAAACAGAGACGACTCCTGGCGTTAACCAAGAGCACCCTGCTGATGTTCTTTCGCGCCAAGGGTTAGCCATTAAAAACATTATCGGTTACTCAATTGAAGACATCAGGCAAGGGGTTATGTCTAACAAATCTAAAGAAGGTATCGAGTTCCCTGGTAATGGCCGACAGTTTTTCAGATCGAACATTCTTGGAGACTACACTCCAGAAGGCAGAGCGCTTACTATTGTTAATTACAATGAAGATAATTACGAAGAGGAACTTAAGCCACTCTCTTTACTGTTCGGTGTTCCTGTAGAAAAAATACATGAAGCGCAAACTAAAGGTAGAGCTTACTACAGAGGTGAGTTAACTCCTCAATCACTTCAAGCTCCTGAAGAGCCTGAGCTAAAGGCATCTCCTGAATTCGAATTGAAACCTGATGAGACTCCTCAGCCTACACAGCCTACAGTTGAAGAGCCTATCGTAGCTCCTCCGCCTCCTACGGTCCCTGAGTCTGCGCAGCTAGAGCTTCCTCTTGAAGGGGACACAGGGGAACTCCCGACTCTGAAGACAGCTAAATACATCGACAGTAGTCGTGGAGATATTCCAGACTTCCGCAAGAGCATCGATGAGGAAGGTGTTGTTTACGGCTCGCTCGACTTCAATTACGTAGATAACCCACAAGTAAGAGGTATTGAAGTGATTGTGCCTGATGACGCTCCTAAAGAATACCAAGATGCTGTAAGGACATTTGGAACTAGAGCTAAGGAGTTCTTTGAGAAATACGACGCAGGAAACATCCCACTGCGCGGTGACAACAAAGATGGTATCGTTTTCCGTAAAGACAATAAGCGTGGAGTTAAAGGCGTGTTCCACATCGAGCCTTTCTTTGCTGCTGATGAGAAAGCGCGCAGAGCTATCGAGATGCAGCCTAGAACCTGGGCGAAACTTCTTGTCGAATCCTTTGAGCCGATTGGAATGACATTCATCTTACCACATGGTAAAGGAACAGACGAAGGCGCTTTGTTGCCTGACGGTAAAACCACAGAACTTCAATGGGCTAAGAAACACGTAATGCCTTATATTAAAGAAATTTTAGATAAAAAGAATAACGCAAAATAACTCATGGCTATTGACCCTAACTATGTAAGCGCAGTGTATAGCGGTGCGCGGCAAACAGACGAACCCGAACAAGAGTTTTTCTCGTTGTCTGATACGATTGCTGCACCTTTTCGCGGCATTGAGGGAGGTATTAAATCTCTATACAACTTCACCGACTATGTTCTCGGAGATATCCTTCCAGATTACGACACGAGACTTCTAGGAACTTCAAACACAACTGCAGGTGCGTTCATTGAGGGAGCTGCACAGTTTGCTACTGGCTTTGTTCCTGTTGTCGGTCAGTTAGGTAAAGTAGGACGCTTAGCTAACGCTAGGAAGTTCTTAGGACCAAACGTAGCCAACAAGCTTGCTAGAGGAGGAAAGCTTACATGGGCTGAGAGTAAGATCTTAGCGAAGAACACTAAGCTACGTAAAGCTGGCGACAACTTAGCTGCGGGGGTAGCTGCTGATTTCTTAATGTTCGACGCTCAGGAAGAGAGACTTAGTAATTTATTATATCAATATCCAGCCTTACAGAATCCTGTCACTGAGTATCTACAAGCCTCTGAAGGCGACGGTGAGATCGAAGGACGCTTTAAAAACGTAATCGAGGGTCTGTTTATGGAGGCAGGCATGGCGGCAATCACTAAGCCGTTCATGTCGAGCGTTAAGATGATCAAGAACAGGAACAAGAAGTTATCTGAAGGTAAGTCTCCTGAGGACGCAGTAGACGAAGCGATTGCTGAAGGCGATCCAGATGCCGCTAATTTTAATTATGCTGATATCAACGACCCTGTGACAGGTATCAGAGGGCAAGACACCCGTGACTTTTCTGCTGAGGAAATCGAAGACTATATTGCTCAGAAAGACTTAACTCTCGATGACTTCATTATCGACCCTGCGACTGGGCGAGTAGACTTTGCTACAGCGGGCTCGGGTGGAACTAAAGCAACTCCACAAGACATTGCAGCATACTATGAGCTACGTAGAAATTCAGACGTTCCAGGCTTTAAGCAGTTTATTGAGGAAAGTGAAGACATCGACGTTAACGGTCGCGGTCTGATGCTACCAGCTAGTAAGTCGACATCAAAGTTTCTTGATAATGTTATTAATCATTATAGTGCAAAAGAGACTGACCTAGATGATTTGACTAAAGGTCACTTTGAGTTGCTTAAGTTCTACAGGAGTAAATTCGGAGACGTTCTAGAAGACGTTAAGATCGGACTTACTGACGGTCCTAAAGAAAAGCTAGGACAAGATGAAGCACGTAGAGCTTACTACAGTCTAAGATCAAATAACATTAGACTGGATGAGCACGATAGTCTCGGGACGCTTGTCCACGAGATGACTCACGGGTTGTCTGTTAAGCTAATCGATAAACACCTAGGACACGCTGCTGGATTCGTTGGCAAAGACTATTTAAGAAATTTAAGACTTATCGCTGATGGGCAATTAGGAGAAAAAGTTCCAACATCTTTCCGAGAGCTTGCTGACTTATATTTAACAGCTGTCGATCGGTTAGGGCAGACTAAGAATATCACTACTAGACCTGACCCTGCCATTTCAAAACAGCTTAAAGATGCAGGGGAAACGACTAGGGTAATCGATGAAGGCTTTAATGTTCCTGACGTTGTTGTAGCTAAAGGATCTAACTATGGATTAGGAAATCTTCAGGAGTTTATAGCGCAGGCCCTTATGGACCCACAGTTCCAGCGTGAACTCGCTTCTATTAGTATTACTAAAGGTAAGAAGAAAGTTAGCATGCTCAAGAGACTACGCGAGACAATCGCTAAGATGCTCGGGTTTAGTCCACAGCAGTCCTCGTTGCTCGATGAGGTAATCTCAGTGTCTAACTCTGTGTTCAAAGACCAGCAGCTGATGCTTAAAGGAAACCCTGAGCTCGAAAAGATCAGGCCGTCTAGGAAATATACTCCTATTGACCCTTACGATGAGATCAGTGAAATCGAAGCGATAACTTTAGGAGGGTATCCCTTAGAAGTTAAAGGCTATAAGTTCCTAGAGGAAAACGCTAAGAAATACAAACTAAAGCTAAGTGCTTCTGAGAAAAAAGCTTTTGAAGCTGTCAAACAAACTGACCTATTCAATGGAGCCCAGATGGGTAAAGTTTCTCAAGAATGGGATAAAACAGGTAACGCCTTAGGAGTTAAAGATCAGCTAGATAATGTGTTTCGACGCTTAGTGTCTGCTGCCCGTAAATCCCGTGAAGAGAGCGTAACAGCAGCGATTCCTAAGTATGACCCTAAGGTTAGCTTAGACGGGTTCGAAACTAAACACTCAACTGTTAAAGGCGCGTATATCGATTCACACAAAATTGATATTGTAGATGGCGAAGGGAATGTAGTGTATTCTGACAAAATTTCTAAAATTTACAAAGGAGAGCCTTTAACGAAACAACAAGCAATTGGTTCCGCTCAAGAATCCTTTAGAAAGCAACGCTTCCAGCAAGAAATTAATAATATTACATCTGGAGATTCACTTATCGAGGCAGCTAAGAGCAACGACATCAGTGTAGACCTCGACAGAATCCCTGAGTCCGACGATGCGCCTCTACACATGGAGGTTACGTTTGTAGACAACAAGACAGGCAAGCAGCTCGGCTTCAGAGATGTTCCTGAGGAAGTCAAAACAGAGACTGAGCGCTACCTCAGAATGAACGGAGGTAAAGTCAAAGCTCCTGAAGGTGGCGAAGATGTTCCTATTGGTAAAACTAAAGGCCCTGACGGTGAAGACGTAGAGCCTGAAATCAAGACTACCCAAGAAGCTGTTGATCGCGAGAATGAGCTAACGTCTCTCGTAAGGCGAGCTCTCAAAGACGCTAAGCCAGGTGGGGGTCCTGCAGCTATCCGCAGCATCATTAGAACAATCTCTGAGGAAAAAGACTTCATTACGATTGCTAGAGCTATTGCAGAAGAGCACGCAGAGTTCTTCAAAGGAGCTGACGGCAAAATGGACAAGACAGTCGCAGAAGAACTGTTGAATCCAAAAGGAAGCCTAGAGAAGATTACAGCTGAGCTTAATAACGCTTTCGGGGGTAACCAGAAAAACATCGATAGATACCTCAAAGATATCGAGAAGAACGCAGCGAAAGCTGAAGAGGTGTATCTACAGCAGCTCAAAGATCAACAAGCTCTGAGATTTATTAATAATATGTTAGGCGAAGATATCTATCGCTTAGCTAAAGAGTCTACTGATCTACTCAACAAGATCAACAAAGAGGGCGACATGAACCTCGTGGATATCTATGACCAAAAGTATGCACAGATGCTTCAACAGATGGAGCTTATGGTCACCACACAGCGACTCTGGGGACTCTACGGGCGTATTCCGTCGTTGTTGATGCTTCAGCGTAAGTTTATCTTCAAAGAGATTAAGTCTAAGCGCTTCGAAAGCTCACTCAGCGACCTCGAAGGTCAGAGCATGGAGGCTATTAAGGGATACAAAGAGGCTAAGCGTGGCTCTATGGGTCAAGAGAAACTCCTCCAGCTAATCCTAGCGTCAAGAACTACCGATGACATCCAGAATGGCCTTAATGCTATTGTTAAGGAGACGATGGGTAAGCGTATGTTCGACGTTGTGCGTGAATACTGGATCAACTCATTGCTCTCAGGTATCACTACGCAGCAAATTAACTTCTTAGGGTCGTTGCTGACGTATGGTCTCAAAACGCTAGAGCGTGCAGCTGGTGCAGCACTCACAGGAAACTTTGAGTTAGCTAAACAAACGGTAAGGTATGCTTTCAATGTCAATGCGATCGTCGATTCGTTTGACCTAGCGACACGCGCCTGGAAGTCAGGAGAGGCCATCAGTATTCCTAACGCTCGTCAATTCGACGACTCAAAGGGAAGCATGGATGCTATTACCTCAGATCGTAACGATGCTTTTGGTTCTGCTATTAACATGATCGGAACGATTATCAGATTGCCATCACGAGGACTACTCACAGGCGACGAGCTGTTCAAAGCGATGACTTACAGAACCTACGTGATGACTGAGCTCGCTATGAAAGGTAAAGAGCGCGGGCTAGCTGGTAAAGAGTTAGCTGAGTATGTTCAGAACGGAGTCAAAGCGCATATCACTGAGACTGGTCGTGTGTTTAACGAGAAGAACCTCATGATGACAGCCAAAGAGCTGGCTAACGAGAAAGGCCTTAGGTTTGCTGATCGCGAGAAGTTCATTAATAATTATATCGCTAAAGAGAAGAAGAACAAGACGTTCAAAACTAAAGATGGCACCGAGCTCGAATACGAAGGACGTGGGGCCCTCGCAGCACGCGCAGAGGAAAACGCTAAGATCACAACACACACGCAAGACCCTCAAAGTAGCATTGTGTCTGGTCTGTCAAACATGGCGGCTCAGAACCCGTTCCTCACTGCTGTCATTCCGTTCGTCAGGACACCATACAACATTCTTAAGTTCGGCGTAGAGCGTTCGCCTCTTGGTCTTCCTATGCACTTCACTAAGCTGATGACTAAGAAGTATCGCAAGGTATTAGCTGAAGGAACTGCTACTGAGAAAGCAGAGTTAGCAGGTAAGCTTAGTATGTCTGTAGCGACTACTAGCTCTCTTGTGTATCTACTGGCTAGCCAAGACTTAGGTAAATATATTACTGGATATGGTCCTCGCAACGAACGCGAGCGTAAGACCTGGGAGTTAAACAATCAGCCATATTCTATTAAGATTGGTGACAAAGTATACAGCTACCAACGTCTTGACCCGATCGCTACGATGCTCGGTATTGTCGCAGATATCAACGAAGCACTTAGCTACAACGAGTTCGACGAGAAAGACCTAGAGACTGCGTTTGGAGTCGTAGCGCTTGCCTTCTCGAACAACGTGACCAACAAGTCGTATGTTCAGGGTATCGATAACTTATTCAAGGTTCTCAAAGATCCTGTGAAGAACGCAGAGAGATTCGCTGGTGGTATCGCAGGAGGTCTTGTGCCTAACTTCTTGAACCAGACGATGAACTTCCAAGAAGATAGGCCGTTGCGTGAAGTGCGCGGAGTCATCGACTACATGCGTAAGAGAATTCCAGGTGCCGAAGGAAAGCTACCTCCACGATACAACTTCTTAGGTGAAGTAGAAACACTAGACTCTACTGGTGGACTTGGTGGGTTCGCTAATCCGATTTACACCAAGAAAGTTAATCAGAACATCGTAGACCATGAGTTTGGAAACATCGGTGCTGGCTTCGGACCTCCGTCCCATATGTTAGCTCAAGGTGTCGAAGAGCTCAATATGAAAGACTACTACAATCCCGAAACAGGTCAACAAGCGTATGCTCGTATGATGGAGTTGGTAGGAACTAGCGAAATCCAAGGGAAGACTCTCAGACAACGACTAACTAAGCTGTTCCAAGATAAACGCTACCAGGATCTACCTGATGCTGACATCAAAGACATCTCAGGTGCTGAAAGTCCTAAGGTTAAGATAATCAGAAGACTGCTCTCAGCTTACAATAGCGTAGCGAAACAGCAGATGCTCAGTGAGAACCCAGAGCTCCGCGATAGGTATCGTGCAGCATTAGCAGCTAGAACTCAGTAAGATGAACTCACAATACATGCCATCACTAATAGGAGTCACAGGATTGCTCGGTTCGCTTACCCTCGAGAAAACAAATACTCTAGTTGCTGTTTGTGTCGGAGTGGCAACTCTGGTATATTTAATAATCAAGATAATAAAGGAACTTAAATAATATGGATCGCTCAGATAAACTATACGAACTCCAAGATCTACTGATCGACGAGTTTCTACTCCGAGTCAAATCAGGAGAAGCGACTACTGCTGACCTCTCGGCAATACGTCAGTTTCTCAAAGACAACAACGTCGGCGCTGTGGCAACCGAGAGCTCACCTCTACACGACCTAGTGAACTCTCTGCCATTCCATGATGAACACGTAGACCGAATTGTAGATATCGCTTCCAATGCCTAGAGATTACCGCAAAGAATACGACAATTACCACTCAAAGCCTGACCAAAAGAAACGCCGAGCCGGACGCAATGCTGCACGAGCTCTCATGGCTAAAAAAGTAGGCCTCAAGAAGATCAAAGGTAAAGACGTAGACCACAAAGACAGGAACCCCAAGAACAACGCTAAGTCGAACTTAAGGCTTCAATCGAAGAAGCAAAACAGATCTCGCAATGGCTGATCTTAAGCAACTGAAGGACTTTAGGAACTTCCTGTTTCTCGTGTGGAAACAGCTTAATCTCCCTGCGCCTACTCCGATCCAATACGAAATCGCTGACTACATGCAGCACGGCGATAAACGTGCAGTGATCCAGGGGTTTCGAGGCGTAGGCAAATCGTGGATCTGTTCGGCCTATGTGGTGCACCAGTTGCTCCTAGATCCGTCGAAGAATATATTAGTAGTATCGGCCTCAAAGACTCGTGCTGATGACTTCTCTACGTTTACGCTTAGGCTCATCCACGAGATGCCGATATTAAAACACCTGATCCCTCAGGACAAACAACGCTTCTCTAAGATATCCTTCGATGTAGGCCCTGCGCCAGCTGCACATGCTCCGTCGGTGAAGTCACTAGGTATCACCTCGCAGCTTACTGGTTCTCGTGCAGACATCATTGTAGCCGACGACGTGGAAGTCCCGAACAACTCTGCGACCCAGATGATGCGCGATAAGCTCGGCGAACAAGTCAAAGAGTTTGATGCTATTTTAAAGCCTAACGACGACTCTAAGATCATCTTCCTGGGGACTCCTCAGTGTGAAGATACGATATACCGACAGTTAACTGAGCGCGGCTATTCGACACGCATTTGGCCTGCACAGTATATTAGCCCTGAGCACAACGCTAAGCGCTACGATGGGAATGTCGCTGAGTGTTGTATTAATATAGATAATAAAGGAAAGTCCACTGAGCCTCTGCGCTTTTCTGATGTAGACCTAGCAGAACGCAAAGTATCCTATGGCTCAGCTGGATACGCCCTCCAGTTTATGCTCGATGCTAACCTCTCTGATGTCGAAAAGTATCCTCTTAAGATCGCTGACTTGATCGTTATGTCACTCGATGCTGACCTAGCGCCTGAACGCTTAGTCTGGGCACGCGATCCGAACTTAGAGTGGGACGGTTCGATCCCTAATGTCGCTATGACTGGCGATAGGTTCTACAGACCACTCAAGACGCTAGGCAAACACATTCCGTATACTGGTTGTGTCATGTCGATTGACCCTTCGGGACGTGGAAAAGACGAAACGGGCTATGCAGTTGTCAAGATGCTCAACGGTTATCTGTATGTGACCGCTGCTGGTGGTGTTCAAGGAGGATACTCAGACGAAACACTGAAATTCCTGTCGATGACGGCAAAAGAACACAAGGTCAACGAGATTGTCGTCGAGAGTAACTTCGGTGACGGTATGTTTGTCGAGTTGCTCAAGCCGATATTGCGCAAAGTCCACGCCTGCACGATCGAAGAGGTTCGTCATAGCACTCAGAAAGAGAAACGCATTATCGATACGTTGGAGCCTGTGATGACTGGGCATAAGCTTGTTGTTGACCCTAAGGTCATCCAAGAAGACTACGAGACTAGCCAGGTTTATCCTAAAGATCATGCCCTGAAGTATCAGTTAGTTTACCAGATGACACGTTTGACTCGTGAGAGGGGCGCTGTGACGCATGACGACCGCTTAGACGCGCTTTCGATAGCAGTTGGATACTGGACTCAGCAAATGGCACAAGACGCGTCAGATCGCATCCTGGAGCGAAAGGAGGAGGATCTCATGAAAGAGCTACAAAAACACGCTGATGCGTATTACAAAGTGCGGCGAAACGGCCCCGAAATCCTGACTTGGTGAAAATCGTACCGCCTATATTGAAGGCTAAAAGGAGGCTAAGAGTAACTAAGGGCTGGCTAGGCGTAAAAACACAAGTCATGTATCTTATATTAGTAAAAACATCAATGATCGTATAGGGGGAGGAAAATAAGCTTGACTAATGACAAATTTTACTACTTATAGTTAACTAAGAGCTGACTAAGAGAAAAACACAAGTCATGTATCTTATATTAGTAAAAACATCAATGATCGTATAGGGGGAGGAAAATAAGCTTGACTAATGACAAATTTTACTACTTATAGTTAACTAAGAGCTGACTATGAGGAATATATTTATAAAGAACATATAATAATATAATCTATTAGTAAACTATTAGTAGACTATTAGTATGAGCGACATCGAAAAGATCACTGCGGCACTAGGCGAACACTACGAGAATTACGTTGTTATCGCTGCTGACGGTAAGCATAGCGCTAAGCTAGCCTATAACGACTACTTTGCAGCTAAGGGCCTCCTAGATGTCGCAAAGAAAACTGTTGACGATTCTCTAGGAACAGGTATAAGTCGCTTCGAGTTTGACTTTGGGCATCCTGATAATGACTAAGGGATGTCTGGGGGATAACTCACAGTGCTTCCTACTTGCACTTATTGTTGTTTGCATAAAGACAAGGCTCTCGGTTAACGCTGGGGGCCTTGTTGCATTTTTGGTAAAAATATCTGAGAGCCTTATATACGGAGTGTGTGCCGCGTGATACCCCCGAGGGCCTAGCGTTTCCTGACCGAATCGCTCAACTTTCCAGGCGTTAACCTGACAAATTCTCTCAGGTTATCCAGGCGGCGCAAAAAGACACAGGGGGAGGGGGTATGATAGT
>Ga0209929_1000664_pt1 | contig 12729 bp, 7 predicted proteins | sample SalPon2_C_H2O_MG_2_FD_185731 | JGI IMG/M metagenome (GOLD analysis project Ga0209929, IMG submission 185731) | Salt pond water microbial communities from South San Francisco under conditions of wetland restoration - Salt Pond MetaG SF2_C_H2O_MG... ... | reverse complement strand
TCTTTTACCTTTATAATACTTATAGTATCTGCTGTTACTATATCTTCTTCTAATGGGTCAAGAACGCCTGGTCCCTGCCAGTCTTGAGGCTTTTCGGCTACACTTACTGTTAGTATATCTGCGCCCTGAGAGTACCCCGGAACAGAGTAAGTAGATAAATTAGAAACCTGCCAGTTAGTAGATATCCCATTAACTGTAAATTTATACAAGGGATCTAAAAGTCCTACTGCGGTTGCAGTAAGGCCGATATTGCCATTTTCTCCCTCGGCAGGTATTTGACCGTCACTAGTAAATACAGGATTTAGACCACTTTCATCATATACTACTGAGTAATCTGTAGCTTCTAGCTTAACAGAAACGGAAGCTGCAAGAAAATAAGACCCTAAAACACCTGGATCTGTTTGACGCGGTTCAAATTCAGAAAATACCGCAGTAGAGTTATAGTATACAAAATAGTTTATCCAGTAGTAATAATCCTCCGCACTCCTTTCTGTAATAACATCTACGTATCTATTGCCTTCTACAATTGCTAACAGTTCAGCCTGACCTATAAAGGTCTCTACAGGACTTCTCCATATTTGTATATAATGAGTAGAAGGATCATATCCGGCAGAATTTTCCCATGTAAGCACTATACCGCCAAAACCGTCTGCAGTAGCCTCTACAGAGTTAGGTACTGGTGGAGAGATAGTAAACTGTGAAGGACCGCCTGTATTGGGGGAAGAGGTTATAAGAGATGATCTTATATTATCTATTAAGTACGCGTCATTATTATGTTCATCTGCTACTATATCTACTAAGCCATTTTCGCTAAAATTTATAGAGCTTACTCTAAATAGTTTATTATCCCATAAAAATCTATTATGGCTTATTAAGATAATACTGCCTGCTGCAAGAAGGTACCCCTTGGAATCCAAAGTAAATTTTATAGTTATACCATATCTTGATTCATCCAAGTATTGTTTAATATTCAGTCTTGCATTATAGTAGTTAGAAATTCCTGGCATGGCGAAGTTGCCTTGCTTTCTGATTCCTTTATCCTCTTTTAAGTACTCGGAGTTAAAAAATGAAATGGATCTAGCAGCATATTTATTAGCTGGATCAATGATATTTGCAGACATACTATTGAAAGATTCTTTTTGACCATTATCATCAATAGATATATCTCCAATAATATCATCTTGACTTATTGTTTCATAAGTTTCAAACAAACTGGGAGCAGCCTGCTCTACTCCCAGAACATACTTTCCGTTAGAGTATCGTAAAATACCATTAAACTGTATTAACATAGAGTTAATATTATCAAATACAGGAGTAGAAGTATTTATAACTTGATTTAACTGGTGTCTTGTTACATATCGCTGCTCGGGCTCGTCCCATCCTACGTATTTCCAATATTTTACATCATCAGAATCATATAAAGAATAGCCGGGCGAGTTAAAGCCCTCTGAAGAGCTAGTATATTTCTTAACAATAGGGTTTCCTGATGAAGTGTATCCATCTGTTATTGAAATACCTAAGCTACCTCCTCCTACTTTAGCTAAAGATAAAGAGCTTATACTTCCTCCCGTGGGAGCCGAACTAATACTTCCACCGCTACTTGCAATATATACTTTTCCGTTATACCAATACAAGTCTCCTTGACTAAAAACTCTCCAATCACTCCACTTATATGCCAATTTTCCTATAACGTCAGTAAAAGTGGTTTCATAGTATGTCGTACCGCCCAAACTGCGTAGGACAGAATTGGCTTTTACAGTTCCTTCAAAAATTAGTCTGCCACTAGCAACGTACCTATATACCTCTCCAGCTTGGGCAGATTGAGTTGTTATAACTGTGACATCAGAGGTAGTATCACATAATAAAGCGGCCTGTTTAAATGAGTCTAAATCTATGTCTTTTTCTAAAGAGAGCCCTTTTCCATATCTCTTGTCCGTTAGATAATCTAGCAATTGCATTGCCGGATTTATAGATACTCTTTTATCATCAGAGGACCCCATATCATAAGAGTAAGAAGAATTAGGAGCGTAGCTGATATCATAATAGGTAGATAGAGCAGCAGTTTTTAACCCTCCATCATATCTTTGTATTTTAAAGTCTTTTTCATAGCGAATTCCATCAATGTACTGATACACGGAAATTGTTTGGCCTACATAGGCCCCGTTAGAAGAGCTAGAGGAAGAGTTTAGCCTTAGTATATTTTTAAATATAAGAGTAGACAAGCTGCCCTCATCTATTGCAGCTTTTAAAAGTGCGCCTTTATGGTAAGCATAGTTAATGCTTATAACATTAGACGTGCTATTATAGCTAGAAACGCTAAAAGTGCTATAATGTTGTTGGACCCCTCCGTTTGTTACATCTACTCCTATTTTTAAAGAATTTCCAAGTTCTGTTAAAATATTTTCAACCAAAGAAGTAGGAGAGCTTAGTGTTAGCTGTAGAGTTCCTTGAGCACTGTTATAAGATGCAGAGGATATAGTAGCCGTTGGAGCTGCTCCTGCCAGAGGCAGGTTCTCCGATGCTTTATAATCCCATTTATAAAAGGTCCAGGAATCTCCGGAGCCATTTTTCATATAAAAAAGCCCGCCTAAAGAACTATTTAATGGCTGATTGAATATAAATCTATATTCAATTCCTCCATTTGCATTATAAAAGGACCATTTATCTATAATACGAACATTGCCTTGTATCAAAACATTGGAACTGTTGTACAGGCTAACTGTATCTCCTAGATTAAAGTTTGAATGTACGCCAGAACCTTTATAGCTGCCATCATAGTTATAGCAATCTATAGTTCTGCCTCTAACTACAAACTCATACTTAGGGATGGTTACTTCGCCTTCAGATAGTGTAAACCCGGCTACGGCATATGCTGTGTCCAGAAGTCTATGAGAGGCACTCCAATAAGGGCGAGCATCGTCTATAGAGTTAAAATAGTCATTTTGTATTTTAAATTTATTTTCAGCGGCGAGCTTTACTAGTGTTTGGTTTGCTTTTTGATCGGATTTACCGGTGTGTATAGTAAAATTTGCATCAATTGGAGTAGTAAATGTAAATGAGGTTTCATGTGTAAGACCTTGTCCTCCGGGGGCATTATTTTCCAATCCTATATTACTTTCATAAAACTCTTCATCTAATACATCGAACTCTCTTGTATTAAAATCTAGTGTTCCTGCACCAAAATCTACAGATACGTTAGTACCGGTATCGAGATAATTAGACGCTGCAGCTAAAACATCGCCTCTATCCGCTCTTCCATTACATAAAACGTCTACGTCTCCGCTTACGCGTACATCAGCGTCTGATTTATCTATACATACGGTTGTATTATCATCAATATGTATATCGTATATACCGCCTATCTCTCCTTCACAAATTGCATACGCAATATACAATTTAGCAGGATCATCTAGTAGAGTGTCGGAAAAAACAGGAATACTATCAACTTTTTGAACTCCGTAAACAACGGGGAGATATTTTGCAGATAAGTTAAATTGAAGATCTACTTCTCTATCTACGGTCACTTCATACTCTACTAGCTTTTTACCCCCTAGAGCTCCTGCAAGTCCTCCTCGTTTCTTCATCTTGTAACGAGTTTCTTGAGCCTGATAAATACCGGTGACATTTACAGCAGTTTCCGCGTGCATAAATCCGTAGTCTGTAGCATAGGCAGGATTTAATAATGCATCTATATCAGGGGTGCCTGATACGGTTAGAGCTCTATGATAAGGATCTGAGGTAATTCTGCCCTGTACACGAACAAAGTCTCCCCAATGGCTAGTAAGACTCCAGGTTACTTTTGTGGATTTTTCAGGGTTTTCTTTTATAGAACCTTTTGATATTATGCCCTTAAATATAAGAAAGGGCTCTCCTATAATACTACCTGTTTCTGGGTTTAAGTGGGCTCTATAGATAAATACTTCTCTATTTATGTAACTAGAATAAGATAAACCTTGGAATATATTCTTATTACGTATTAAAGCAGTTAGCTCTTCAGATGCGAAAGAGAGATTACATAGCTCAGCGCCGGCAGAGCTTTGAATAGTATCAGTAGCATAAAATGAAATAGTTTTATTATCATTTGAAAACTTTTTAATTGTTATGTACTTTCCGTCATTAACTCCGCCCTCTATGTATAAAGTATCTCCTTCTTGAAATGCCTGAGAGTACAGGTCTACGTTAGAATTCATAGTTGTGGAGCTGGTAAAAGTAACGGTAGCAGTTATGATAGTTCCAAAAGCTGTACCATCTAACACTAAAGACATATTAGACGCGCGAGCCTCTGTAGTTTCTTGTACTGTTCCTACAGACAGTAATTTATTTGCTACATAAGTTTGGGCTTGATTTAGATTTCCTAAACTATCTACTGATCCATCGTCCCAGGTTATATTTACAGATCCGTCTGTTATATAAGAGTAGTCCGTTGCTTTACCGCTAGTGCTGCCAACCTGGGATGAGGGGCGAGGCTTTTCAAATTTTACAAGGTGTGCGTATGCGTACTCTTCTTCGTTTAGTAAAGAGTTTCGTAGTGTGGAATTAGTAATACGTTCGGACATATTAAGAGCAAGCCTCCTCTAGCTTTAATGAAAATGAGTATAAATTATTTGACCCCAGTGCGTATTCTTGAGTATCTGAAACTTGAATAACTTTAATCTTGGGGGTTTTGAAATTAATAGTAGCAGTAATAGAAACATCTTTTTGCAGCCCTGGAATAAAGGATAGAGTATTTCCAGAAGCTTTTGTAACCATATAAGATTTTGTATGGGTACTGTCTGTTAAATCTACAATATTAAATAACATTCCAGGAGCTATACCAGAAATACTGTTTATCTGTAATGAAGTGGCTCCTGCATTTTTATTCTCTAAAGATGTTTTATTTAGAGAAGTTTGATTCCTATACTGAGGCAACTCTAGGTAGAATGGTTTTAGGGATCCTTGCTTCTCTAAAAGAAAGGAAAACACTGGAGTAAATTCTTCTTTTGTTAAAGGATTATATGTAATATCTATTTCCCATTTATGATAGGTAACAGCCCGAGACACTAATCTACCTGATCGAGTTCTATCTCTCATAATTGGCTGGTTAGAAGAGAGTTTTACGGAAGCAAACCCGGGCCCTGCGGACCCGGAGTCTTCCCCTGCAGTATTTATTAAATTAAGTGGATCAGGAAGTGTATTTTGTATAGCCATTAGTATTTTCTAGCCTCCCTTGAAGGGATTGCCTTGTCATTTACAGTTTCTAAAAATAATTCACCGTGAGCGTTTGCTGCTTCACGAATCATTGAAATTAGATTTCCTCTTTGAGACATAAGCAGATCTTCTACTCCTGACGAGTCGACAGCGCTTATAGAAAAGTTTACATTTACAGGTTGCCCAGTGAAACCCTGGGTTTCATCTGCCGGAACGATTGTTCCCGGTCGATCTGGCACAAACATTTCCGGTCCTTGCTCTCCTACCATAAAGGCGGTATTTCCTCCTGCAGCGCGATACTTTGTCCCTGTAAAAGCGGGAGTGGGAGTATAGTTTGTCATTCCTTGTCCAGTTCCCTGGGCTCCGCGAGCATATGCAAGCTCTCCAGAGGGGCTTCGAGCTTTTGCAAGGTCAACAGAGTTTTGTCTATTTCCTACAGATATCTTACTAGGTCCTTTTGAGATACCTCCACCCCCTCCTTGATAAGAAGTAGAGGCAATTGCTGATAGCTGAGCAGCTCCAAGACCTGCAATTAAAGCAGTGTATGCAGTTGCAAGGGCGGGACCCACGTAAGGATCTTTTACATTCCATACACCCATTATTGCAGAAGCAGTATTAATTATAACAGAAGCCATCTTAGCCTTTTTGTCTTGCTCAAAGGCTTTTCGTTTCATTGCTTCTTTTTTCTTCTCCATCGCTGCAATTTTTGCTAAACTCTGAGTAGAAGTGCCATCTCTTCTTTTTTCTGCAGCTATTTGCTTATCTATTGCAGCGATTGCGGCCTTGCTTTGAGCTGCTTGTATAGAAGCAAGAGCATTTACAGCGGCCCCTGCCATTGCTAGACCATTTTCTAATACGCTTCCCCCTGCTTCTATATCTTCAAAGGCTGTTGTAAATGCTTCAGCCATTGCAAAGGCGCCTTGTGTAACAGTAGCCATTAATTCGCCTTCTGGCCCTAGCTCTGACAATGCCTCTCTCATAGGAGTTATAGCATTTTCTAATATAGCAATTTTTTCCTGGCTACCTGCTTCCTCCAAACCGCCGCTTTCAATAGCAGTCTTGAAGCGATCCGCGGTGCTACCTTTAGCATTCATTGCCGTAGAAACTTTTGACTGATTTAGTTTCTCCTGAGCTAATAAAAGCTGTTGAACTACTAAAAGTTGATTGTCGAACTCATCAGTACCACTCTCTAAAAGACCTAGCTTGTCTTGCTCTAGTTTTAGGTTTTCGTTTTGCATTATCTGCTGATTTTCAAGGGCTACAATTCGTGCCTTATCACTTCCTTCTCCAAATTTTCTAGCAGCTTCTATAGCATCTATGTCGTAACCTACTTGAGCAAACCTTAAGTCTTTTGCTCGTTGATCTAATTCTTTGTAAGCGGTACTAAGAGCTTCTATTTCCTGGCGTATTTTTTTAGCTTGACTCTCTGACAGTATTTCACCTTCCTCTAGCTTTGGAAAATTTATGCCTTTAAACTGGCCAAGAGCTTCATATAAAGTTACAATTTCTGGACTAATATTAAGCCCAGGCTTTAAATTATTCAAAGACGTTTGAAGGAGTTTATTTCTTTCCGCAAAAAATCCAGACTTTTCGGCAGCAGAGAGAAAAAATGCGTCTACTTTTGCTACTGCATCTGCTACGTCATTTAGCGCTGTTAACTCCGCTTTTAATGCGGTAGCACTCTCCCTGTGTTTTTTGATAGCTTCTTCAATAGAGCCCTCATTTAGTAGTTTAATAACCTCATCAGCATTTTTAATAGCCGTTGAATATGCTTTATATTCAGAGGTTCCTTCTTCTAAAAAGGTTTTAGCTGTTCTAAGAGAGGCACTATACCCTAGCATAGTTTCTTTTGCACCTTCGATAGTCCTATCTGTATCTATCCCTGCCTCTCTAAGATCGTCTACTTCTTTTTTCAGCCTATCTATATTCTGTTGAGCCATTCTCACAGAAACACTCTCTGCTACGCCGGAGAATTCACTCATTGAAGGCTTTTTAGATGCTTCCTCTTTTTTCTTTATTGCTTTACGCAGCTTTTCTTCGGCGTCCATCAACTCTTTTGTCTTTTTTATCTGTTTGCCTAAATTTTCTGCTACTTGAACAGAAATCAAGCTTTGTAGCTGTGAGTCAACCTGTCCTCCTAGCCCGGCTAGCGGCTTAAATGCTGCTACAAATTTTTCAACTCTACTTGTAGCCACCAGATAGGCATTTGACATTTGATCTATAACTTTAGGGAACTCTTCTATTCTTTTCTGGACATTCTCCAATTCTTTATCCAGAGCTGTAGGGTCTGTTGAAAAAAAAGAACTAAGGGCTTCGTAAGCAATAGTAGCTATAATTATTATTTGCCCTATAACTGGTATAGCGGAAAGTAGTGCTATGCCAAAAGCTTTGGCACTTACAGATGCAAGTGAAAATCCCTTTCTTAAATATGCAAGTGAGGTTGTAAGCAGGCCCTTTCCAGCAGTAGCCGCTGCCGTAGCTGCTATCTCTCCTGCCCACATCAAACGAAGCGCAGCGAGCATACCTCTTAAGTCGCCCTTAGCCGCAGCGTTTAATAAAGTAGCGCGAGTGTTTAGCTGGGTAGCAAGAGTTGCTTGAGCTTCTGCAGCCGTTATTCTATTTAGTGCGGCTTTTGCTGCATTAACTTTCGCTGTTTTATCTGCTACTGCTTTTGAACCCTCCCCGTGTCTTTTAGTAAAGGATTCCATTTGTTTATTATGCATTGATATAGAGCGAGTAAGGCTATTTTTAGCCTTAGTCATTTCTTTCTCTGAGGCAGTACCTTTTTTAATCGAGGAGGTTAGCTTTGTGTACTCTTTTGGGGCACCTTCAAAAGACTTTACACTCCCAATATTTGCCTTAGCAGCAGCAGCAGATTCACTTGCAAGAGCTGCCATAGCAGTTCCCGCACCTGTTAGTGCTGGAATTAAAGCATTAACTACTTTTACCGAAAGACCTGCAAAAATACCAAATACTGCTATTACATTATCGGCTAAAAAGCTTGCTACAGGCTTGAGTGCGTTGTTTAGTAAATTTATAATATCCTTTGTTAGTCCATCAAAAGACGCGGCTAATTTATCATAAGGATTAGGGTCTACTATCTCTGCTAAAGCCCCGAACTTCTTTTGTCCTTGCTCAATAATAGCGTTTGTAAATGCCATTCGACGCTCAAACTGAGTAAGCTCGGCAGCAGTTTTTCCAACACTAGCGGCATACTTGCGCGTAGTATCGTCAAGTCTTACCATAATACCTAATTCATCTAAAATTTCTGGCTCTAATTTGGCGGCACCGCGAGTGAGGCGAGCCATAGCATCTGTCATGTCTCTGCCTAAAGCCAATGAAGCGCCTCTGGCTACTTTAGTTAAACCCTCTAACTGAGACTCACTAAATCCTGCGGAAATACCCAGCGCTACAGCATTCATAGCGTCTGCGGCTGCTAAGGCTCCGTCCGTTATATCTCGTAGACGGTCTACTACCATAGGCAGGTTCTGTCCTGCTGCTCTACCAGTAAAGATTAAGCCTTTCTCTAGTTGCTGAACCGCAGCTGCCCGCTGTAGCGCTCCGAAAGCTGCCGTAACAGCGAATATGTTTGCAGCTAAAGTTGCATAGGCAGCTACAAATCCGCCACCGCCGATTGTTTGAACTTGTTTAGAAAAAGCTTTAGTAGTATTGGATGTAAGCTGTGCAGTACCTTTCTCTAGTTTATTATACTTTTGTTTTGACCTTGCAAGACCATCCGTCGATTTTGCTGCTTTTTCAGCGTTTTTAGAGATTCTCTCTAAAGAGCCATCCTCGTTTACTTTGTAGGTAACTTTAATTGTATTAGCCACTATTTCTTTCTCTTTAGCTTATCATACTCCCTTTTTAGTTCTTCAGAGGATTTTTTGATAGCTCTGGAGTCTAGCCAGTTAAGAATATCTAAAAAGTATTCTTTATCCTGTATTTCATAGACTTCCATAAATTCTGACAAATTTGTATAATCTTTACCTATATAGCCTATTTCTGGAAACACTCTATCTCCAAGCATATTAAAGGTATTTATAGCTACTTGCACTATTTCAGGAAAATCCTCCCAGTCAGGAGGAATTTCGTCTGGATTTGGTTCTTTTCCGAGCTGCTCACACATTGTTAAGTATCGATCTCGGGTCATTTTTGTATCAAGATTCTTGTACAAGCTCTCCAGCCGCTTTAGAGCTTCTTCCTTCTCCTGGGCTACGAAAGTTATCGAGATCAAAGACTACCTCGTTGAGCCAAGTATCAAATTCAGTTGATTGACTTACTAAAATTTCTGCGTTATCTTCGCTGTAGTCTAACTCTTTATACATATCCTGCCCGTCAGTATTAATAAGAAGAATAGTTTCTAAGTGCTCTAGTGTTAGCCCTTTCCAGTCTTTTACAACAGCAACTGAAAATTCTTTTACAAACTTTTCTTCGTCCAGCTCTTCTACTACTTGACGAGATTTTCGATCAAACTTTTGTGTAATACATCGCTTACGAAGCTTATTCAATTCTTTTCGTGACAAGTTTGCCACTTTTACAGAAAATCCAGATAATCCTGGAAAGTCAACCCATACTTCTTTGGTGTCGACCATTAATTTTTTTAATTCCATGTTCACTCCTTAAAGTGTGTTATATAATAAAATATTACTAAGTGTTGTGTTGCTAGTTAATCTCCAGTCTAGATTCTGAGTAAAAACTTGATCTGCAGTTACCCTTGTTGTAAGACTACAAGCATTCATGTTGAGATCGAACCCAAACAAGTTATTTGATATGCGTTCTCCCGCAAGTATCCTTAGAGTTACATTCTTATCAAAGTTAAGAAAAGTATTTTCTGCTCCATTCTGTAAATATCTTCCGATACTGCCTGCAAAGGCTCTTTTATCGAGAGTAAAGTTTTCTGGGTACATTGCGTTAGATCTATCGCTTACGCTTAGACCCGCATGCACCGTTGTATATCCATTCCAGTCTACTTGATTTTGTAGCTCTACTGAAATAGAATATACCCCTGGAGTTATATTTACAGAGTCCAAGGATACTGAGATCTCGGAGCACATTAAATAGCGTCGAGTGCTAGAACGGACTACTTCTGTTCCAGGCACTGAATAAGAATTATCTCCTATTCTACTAAGTTTTTTCGCTTCTCCTGATAGTGTTAACCTTAGATGTGTAGATCTCTCGATTACGAACGTACCATTAGTTAAAACGCATTTTTCAAGATAAAACGTACTTTCATTAGATTGAATATAAAGATCAAAAGTTTGATAATCTAAAAGCCTATCAAAAACCACTTTAAGGTCATTTTCTTGCAAAAGTGGCATTGTAAATGCAAAATTTGCGGGATTGGCTTTTACAATTGTGGATCTCTCAAAAAAATTCTGTGAGTGCAATGTCTTTACGGAAGTACTCTCTTCTGTAAAAGTCTGGCCAAAGCTTAAATCATCTTGTATATCTAGTTCATAGCGATTGCCTGAATAGACAAGATATACTTTGGTTTCCTTTTTAAAGTTAAAAGACATAGCAGCTCCATATTTTTATACAGTAAGTATATTATACAACAGATAAACTGTCAAGAATTTTTTTTGAGTTGGTAAAAAAGAAAACGGGCCGAAGCCCGTTTTAGTAAACTTATATTTTATTACTGAGCAGGAGCTCCAACATAAGTAATTGTAGCTTCGTCTGTAGAGCTGATATCTGAAGGCAGTGCGTGGAAATTTGTCTCTACGCTAATAACATCTTCAATTGAGTGGGTAGGAATCTCAATGTGCGCCTGTGGGAATACAAAACGCATTTGAGGGGCGGAAGCGCCACCTACATCAAAAATGAGCTTGAAAGAATTAGTTACTAAAGTCTTAGAGGCTAGTAAATCATCAAAAAGATCTGCACTTGATCCCGCATTGTGATCTACATAACAAGTGAAGCTGCCGGAAGCCATTCGAGAGCCCATAACATGCCCTAACGGCTCGTTTACTAAGCCCAAGCTTGATGGAGTAACATAATTTACTTCATTATTAAAAGTGACGTTTCCTCCCGTAAGAACTACATTATAAGAAGCTAGAATATTGCCTCCTTCTGCACTCGTAATAGCAAGCTGAGTTAAACGATTACGAATAAAGTTGCCAGTTTGTGTAGTTGCATTATTAATAGCACTAGCAATAACAGGGGCTGATCCAGGTTCACTTAATTTTCTAGCCTGGCCGGACCAATTAATTGTAGTAATTCCATCAATATCAAAGGCCACAGAGGCTTCAGTAAGCACAGCCTCATCTAATTCATACCACAAATCAGTTCCACCTGCTGCAGATGCAGGAAAGTGAAAATATATTTTAGCGGTTGCAAACGTAATTTTATTAGAAGACGCAAAGTCTACTTTTGTACCAACAATATCATCTCCTGCGGCAGTTGTAATCTGAGTAATAACATCTGTCCAAATTCCTGGATCGCCTGCGCCTCCTGCGGGATTGAAAGAGTCGGCAGGAGCGCCTGCAAACATTGCCCAGAGAACTTCTTCTACTGCGTGATGCTCGTCTGTTCCGCTATTATCTACTGTGTAAGGGCGTGCATACGTAGAAAAGCTAAACTCTGCAGGAGCTACCGAGTCAGTAAACATTTTTCGTCCCCGGCGGCTAGTTAAACTAGAATCTGCCATTTCGGCAAGAGTTACTTCACTAGTATTTGTAGACTGTGAGAAAGAATACCCATCAAGTACAGGTACTTCCCAAATAGAGTCTGCAAAAGATACGTATACTTTTACCTCTCTACTTAAATGTAATGAATTTGCCATAGTTTATCTCCTATGAATATTGAAAGGACATGATCGTGAATCCTTTGATTCGTGTCAGTCGTTTCTAGTATCGAACCTCTATTTGCATCTCTCCGACGCCATAAGGTTCAAGTACACCTTCATCAGTATCAATACTGATAATTGTGATCTGCTGTGTGTATTGTGTGGCCCCGTTTCTATCTGTATAGGCTAATCTTGAGTTTTCCTCTAAAACAGTTTCTACGTCCTCTAATAAAGCTTCTAGTGCTACAACGGCATCTTCTTCATTTACATAACAACGTACTGATACAGACAGAAATCTATCTTTGTAGCCTCCGCCTTGATATTCTCTAGTTTCTGATCCAGCATTTAAGTGCACTGCGGGGAACTCTTCTACCTCATCCCAGAATTTTAATCGTGGGCTAACATTTTGGAAAATATTCGTAGTGTAAGAACCAGTACCGTCTATTTCTTTTAGTTTATCTACTAAACCATTTACAATAGATAATCTTCTAGTTGTATATGTTCTTTCTACCATTATACTCTCCTAGTGTAGAATCTGCCAATTGCGAACTGCATTGCTATCTCCCTAATTGACTTATCTATCAAAGCTCGTGGATCTCTCTCAGTGCTTCCCTGCCTAAATCCATTCTCAAAGGTTTGGTATGGAAACTTTTGATAAGTATAGCCAATACTGGGGTAGCCTTTTGGTGTTTTTACTACATCTGTAACTTGTACACTACTTGCAAATCTTCCCGTTCTATTTTCAAGTCTGGGAAACT
>Ga0209929_1000661_pt1 | contig 12745 bp, 14 predicted proteins | sample SalPon2_C_H2O_MG_2_FD_185731 | JGI IMG/M metagenome (GOLD analysis project Ga0209929, IMG submission 185731) | Salt pond water microbial communities from South San Francisco under conditions of wetland restoration - Salt Pond MetaG SF2_C_H2O_MG... ... | reverse complement strand
TACTGCTATCAGCATCCCATTCAATATCTCCCAAGTATTGCGTTGCTGAATCATAACTTGGTGTTACTACGTCATAAAAACCTGCTGCCTCCCATTCAGTAGAAGATAGTAAGTCAAACCCACCAATTACATTACCCCACGCTTTAGGAATGGTATTATATCTTTTTATTGCTCCGTTTATTTGTATTGCTTTCATATCTTATTATTATGCTGTTGCAGTTGATGTTGTTGTTCCTATTGCATAATGAAACACAGGTGTAGAAGCCGAATCATCTAAACAAATTACTTGTATGTGATTATCTGCTGTACCATCATATTCTTGTGTACCTATTCTTTTAAATACTTCTGTTCCTGATGCAGTAGAATTTAATGTTACAGTTTGACTACCTGTCAATCCATAAATATCTATTACTTGATTTGCTTTATACTGATCAAACTTTAATTCTATTGCACCTGTTAAGGAATTAGAAAAATGAAAAATTGCACCCGCAGACCAATTTAATGTAACTGCACTACCGCCCGTGCCTGATGTGTCTGTCTTAGTTACTTCTACTGTATATCTATCTTCTAGCTTATCGTGAGTAACAGCATTGTTTGCTATCTTACCTGTTGCAATACCCAAATCCTTAACCTGTACTGTATCTGTTGCAACTTCAATAGTAGAGTCATCTACATTTACGTCAAAGGTTACTGTATCAGCAGAGGCTTGGTCAGTAGTAAAACTACCACCGCCAGTTAAACCACTACCTGCGGTTAATGTAATTGTAGCATCATTAGCTGTAGTATCATCTAACAAACTGCTTACATCAATATCGATTGTTGTAGCATCATTTCTTGTTAATGTTAAAGTACTTCCTGCGACTGAACCACTTGTAATTCTAGCTAAATTTGTGTCATCTAACAGACTAGATAAATCTAAAGTAAATGTAGTGGCATCATCCCTAGTAAAAGTTACTATCCCTGAACCGTTTATTGTACCACTTGCGATTGCTCTAGCATCCTCATCAAGATAAGAAGATAAATCAACTGTATCTGTTGTTCCATCTGGTTTTGTTAACGTAAGGATATTTGCCGCTAAAGTCAAATCTGGTTTAGCATATACCTCATCAAAGTTGTCGTTTATCCACTCGAACGCTGTTGCTAAAGGAGTCCCTTGACCTGAATTAGCTGCGACATCTGGAGTAGTTACTACTGTTTTTTGTGCCATTTTATTTTATTTATAATTGCGTTTTATCTGCCTTAAATACTGCGTTATCTGCTGTTAAATTACCTCCGAAATAGCTAATCAAATCTGCCGTAAACGGTGTTACTGGAACTATCCCCCAACAAGTTGGAGCAGAAAAGTCAGGAATAAAATATGTTGTGTATTGCTCATCGACACCAAAAGCATCGTTAGCTTCCATATCACAGTATATCTTTCCCCAATCTATTGAATTTGCCATCTCTCTTTTTTAAGTAATTACTTAATTTAATAATGTTCTCTTTCTTAGGTTTGTATTGTTTCTTCTGTCTTATAGTACCCATCCTTGAAATAAAGCGTCTTTATCTGGGTAGATGTCCTCATTATTATTACTAAAGTATTCAGGGAATTTGCTACTTGCATTAAAGCTCATATACTCAATGAATCTATTGGCATAATATTCGGCATAATCTCTCTCTTTAGCTATAAGGCTATCTATCTCCTCTTTTAATGGTTGTGTTGAGTTCTCAGACGAATGTTTATATACTCCTCCATTTGCTATTGTATAGGCAGCAAACGGTAAATATTCTGCCATCGCAAAATGAATCAACATCGGTTGTATATAATCGTTGACTAAATCTAAATAGTCCCCAGTTAAACTACTAGCAATAATATCACTACTTATCTTATCATATAGGTCTGTGCCAAGATAGTTTTGAACGTGAATCTCTTGAGCAAGTTTTATGAACTGAATAAACTTGTCAGTATCTACGTTACCGCTTAATGCAGTATTCTTAACTAAATCAGCTCTCTTTATAAATAGTGCAGTTGCCATTATTCTAATTCTTCAATTTGTTTATCAATCTGTTCTTGTTGAGTCTCTCCTTCTGGTTGTCCACTCTTTACTCCAGTTTCTTTTTCTACTTCAGAATCTGTAAGAGCATTTGTCAAGTCAGTAAACTCTAATGGTTGTAAAGTCTTAAAGTATATATCTAGTTCTATATTATTATACTCTAGTATTCTTTCTAACTCATCTAATATAGTAACCTGCATTGGTCTGATAACGGTATTATCCATCAATAAAGAAGCAGTCTGGAGTTCTTCGGCATTATTACCAAGCCCAGTATTATCCTTGATACCAACTAACATTGGCGATACAATACGATGGGACACCATTACTTTTTTCATACTCTCATCAGATAAAAACTGATATTGTTGATGAGCATCGTTAATCATTACTGGGTCAACAGTTGCAGCTAGTTCTTTACTATCGTTAAATGCCAAGATAAATTTACCTGCGTTAGACGTACCACTAAACTTCTCGTAGATTGCTCTTTCTATAGAATCTCTTTGTTCTTTATCAGGAGTTCCGTTATTGAAGTTAATCAACATACTTGGTTGTAAACCATTCTGTATATTGCTAATATGGTAATTTGCAATCTCTTCTTCTAATTCAGCATACTGTAATCCCCCTTGATAGTCAACTGGGCTATAGTAATAGAATCCTGCTCTATAAGGTCTAATATATAGAATCTCAATACTGTCTTTGCTAGTGCCGAAAGCAGCAATACGCTTTGGTTTATCATTAGGCTTTACTTTAGACCAATCACTAGAATAGTAATATGCTTTTATATCTCCATCTACAGCCTTCTCCGCTCTCAATGTTTCAATAGGCATATGGGCTACTTGAGCTATCTTACTTCTGTCTTTACTATAGATTATCTGGAGGGCAGCTTGTCCCATCATTTTGTAATCGTAGCAAACTTTCTTCATACAATCCTTCTTAAAGAGTTCCCTCATTTCTTGGTACTCTTTAGGTTTTGCCTCAGAATCAGTAGCATCTAATCCTCTTCCGTATATCATCTCAGATATGCCGTTAATAGAAGCGTTATTTGTTGGAGACCCATTGTATCTATCTATAAGATATTGAAAGTACATATTATCTTCTCCGTATTCTACCCAATCATATCTTTTAGACTCAGTAATCTCAGGAGCAGTATAAGAGGCAAGGTTTACAACGTGAATTGCATCCTTAACCTTATTTAGCTGCTTATTATAATTTTTTCTTGACATTATACAAATATATATTCATTATCGAAGCTCTCTTCTTCTGTGTATTCATCTTTATTTATAAAGTACTTATCTAAAGATTCTTGGTCGCTACAATAGATTAAGCCTCTGTATATCTCCTCATCATCTTCTGCTGATACTTGTACCCTATAGGTATATAGGTTATCTTCAACTAAACTAAATGTCCCATTTAACACCATATAATCTCCCTCATCTGATTTAGATGGAGTAATCGTAGTTGTAGTTCTAGTTGCCTTATCCGTAAGTTTTATAACTGGGGAAGCGGCATCCTTTCTTGGAATTATCTTTAATTCTTGAGTTCCTGATGTAGGGAGTATATCCATATACAAAATAACCTTACCCTATTGAATTGTTTTCACTAAGGTACAAAAAAAGGGGGTAAAATACCCCCCTTATTGAATTTACAAGTATAGTCTAATTATACAGTTCTTTGTGTAGAAGCAGTATCAGTAGCACTAGTCATTCCAGCAAATGGGTCTGCCGAAGTAGCACCACTCACAAAGTTAGGCATAGTTATCTCGTTAGCAGTTAGAGTAAGAGTATAACCTTGTAGGTCTCCCATTGCAGTTCCTGTTACTGCTGTACCTCCTGTTACCTCTGCTCCGTGTTCTCTACCGACTAATAATAACTTACCATCAAAAGTCTCTACAAAAACGTGAGGTCTACCAAATGCCATCAATTTAAGCTCTTTGTTATCCTCTTTAGTTAGTTTATGGAGAGTTAAGTTTACAACTTGCTCAAAGAATGTTGTACCATTCTCAAGAGAAGTCTGAATATTTGTTTCTAAGGAAGAATTACCTTTAACATCGTAAGAGTGGTAATCAAAAGTTCCATCCATATCTGTTACTTCGTCATCAACTACAGTAACATTTCCTAGCTGACCAAAGTCAACAAAATGAATCTTTCTAATACCACCTACAGCATCTTTACAAGGTTTTAATCTTCCACCAGTTAGTTCACAGCTCATAGTATTATTGTTTTATTAAAAAAGGGTAGGCAGATTAGTTACCACCTACCCCTTCTTATTGATTAATTATTATTTATTAGTCGTTAGCAGAGTTAGTGATACCGTAAGTTACGATGTCATCAACAATACCATACTGTACACCAGCAGTAAATCTCATCACGACTCTTACGTTTTGAGACCCATCGATGTCAGCCATATCAATAACTTTTACTTCGTTGTGGTCAGCTAATAGACCAGTACCAAAATATAAGTTAGATTTTTCAGCAGCCATCGCTACGTTATTTGCAAGACCATTAGCTACAAATAGTTTTACACCATCAAAAGATAGTCCTCCACCTTGCCACCATTGAGTACCTTTATTATCGATACCAGCATTTGAAGTAGCAGCAACAGAGAATCCACCTAAAGCTCTTACATAGGCTCTAGCGATATTTTGAGAAACATAGATGCTTAAATCTTCACTTCCGTATAAAGCAGAAGGAATAGCATCTACAATTTTACCCAATTCAGTAATTACGTTAGAAGCAGTTACTGTAGTACCTGCAACCTCATTTGCTTGTGGCAAGTTAGCATCAGCAGCAACTAAAGTAGTAAGTCCATCAAATTGTCCTGAAGTTGCAGTTGAACCTTCCCAAATAGACTGCTCAGTTCTTTGTGCTACTTTAGCAGCAACGTGAGAAATCAAGAAGTCAGAAAAATTAGCAGGTAAAGTATCGTGGGCAGAGAATCCCATAGAGATAGCTTCCCAGTCATTTTGAAAGTCAGACTTACAAAGTTGTAAGTTCACTTGTTGAAATTCAGGAGTCAAAGTTCTCTCATCAAGAGTGATAGTACTTGTTGCAGTAAAATCACAAGACGCATCTTTTACGATGTCATCAGTAGAGATAGTTTTGATTACTTCCTGAAACTTAATGTTTGGCTTAACAGTAATTCCACCGTTTTCCAAAGTAGAAGCACTTAATAGAGCAGCAGAAATATACTGTCCTGCAAACTCTCCATTATATGCTACACTAGCGTTTTGAGTTGTTGTTGTTGGCATTTTATTTAGATTTAGTCGTTATTTTTTAATGTTAGATATTCTTTGAAATACTTTATCTGCCGTAGTCATTGGTCTATTTTGGGCGTATAAATTCAAATTCGGTTTAGCCTCTTCTTCAGGGCTGTGCTTGATTGGTTCAGCGGCAGGTTCTTTAGAAAGTTCTTTTACTTGCTCAGATAGAGCTTCTTTCTCTTTCTTCATATAACCCATTTCCTCATCAATCATCTTCTTAATGGCTTCGATTTCAGCTTTCATAGCCCCCATATCCGCCATATACTTTTCCTCAGAAACATAGCCATCTTTTAGCTCAGTTTCTTCTTCTACTACTTCTTCCTCGCTAGAAGCCTCTACTTCTTCAGTAGCAACTTCTTCAGATAGTTCTGTAGTCTCCTCTTTAACTTCTTCAGCAGTCTCGCTAACAGCTTCGACTAATTCCTCTTGAACTTCTTCGTTTGAAGAAAGCTCTTGAGCCAATTCATCTTCTTTTGTTAACACAGACAACTTCTCGAGAATTTCATTTAAAATAGTTGTTGCCTTCATAATAATTATTAAGATTTATATAAAATAATTGTTTACTAACTGGGTGTTAGATTTTTATTCTGGAGTTCCTGTTATATTGCCAATCCCTTGAGCCTGAAAACTACCATCACAGCATTTACTAGAATAAGTTCTACCATCTTTACAGAGGCATCCTCTTTTCCCATTCTTAGGGCTTGGTGCTTTTTTGTTGTATTCTCTTCTCATAATCCTGCGTTTTGAGTGCGTTGTACAAAAAATATAATATCCCATATTTTAGCAGACCCACCATCTGACTGAATCTTTGGAGTAAGTCCGTTTGCTAAAGCATTAGCATCTAAATAGTATTGGAACATTATATGTTGATTTTGAGTTTCGTCATTACCTTTGTAGAATCCTAATGCCATATTGATTCTATCGTAATCATCAGCACCTGTTAAACTAAAGTCTATATGGGTTTGGTTAGCATTAGCTGCTGATTTCTTGAATACAACAGTTACAGAATATACATCGTTCTCATTTTCTCCTATAAACTTATTTGTAGATGAATTATAGAAGTCAATACTTGAATGGCTTCTTACAATACTACCACCATTATTAGGTAACGTAACCTCAACACCATCCGATAGTAATAGTTTAGTTTCATCACTCGTTCCAGTATAAAACGTATCATCATACCTTGCCCAACCTAAGTTTATTGTAGCCCCATAGTTTTGAGGATATACAACTACATTCTCACCATTATGCCCCATATACAAGGCACTATCTGTACGCAACATCGCACCATTTTCTATATTAACATTGTCAACTACAGTTTGGTTTACATCTTCTACGTGGACTCTATAAGCTGTATTTTTACTCATCTATTTCTCCCAAAGATTTTAGTTTACTTTTGCTCCATCTAAGGGCTGCTTTGCCTCCCCAAGCATCATACATTAATTTTCCACACCCATCTGAGTAGCTTGTAGATGTCTCTAAGTCTTTAGCGTGTCGAGATAAGAAACTATACATCCTCTTAATTGTTGATACTGTTAAATTAGATTTTGATGCCAACTGCGAGGCTCTTCGTTTCCCAACGGCAGTTCCGCAAGAACCCCAACCATTTTTATCAGCCCATTCTAAGGCTTTCTTAGCGTTGTTTACGACTCCTTCAGGATAATCACTATAGGTTTCTAAATTCAGCTTCTTAGAAGCGATATAATCAGCCATCTCGACTAGAATATCTTCTGCTTCTTCTTCGCTAATTTGCTCAACTTCCGCCATATTAACTTTATCAGTAAAGTATCCTTCTATAGAGAATCCTTTTACCTTTCCAGTCTTAACGTAGTTGTTCCAAACCTCATCGTTGTTTACCTTCATCGAAACCATCCAAGTACCGATAGGTAATTCCATTCCGTACTTTCTACTCTTATCGTGGGTTTCATCTTCAATAATCCAACTTTCTACAACAGACAGCCCATATAATTTAGCCTCGTGTTCTAAAGTGGATTCGTTTTGATTACCCCTCATTAAGAATAGTTCAGATGCTTTTCTTACCGTATCTTCTGAGAAGTAGATATAATATTCATCTTCGCCATCGGCTCTGTATATATTCTTGTTAGGAACTAATGCAGCTCCCATAAGGATTCTTTTCTCTTTATCAACCTCAGCTAGTTCAACCTTAGTTTGTTCGCTAAGTGCTATAAAGTGTTCTTGAATTGCAGGTCTGTCAACTATACTAATAGCTTCAATGCCTGATAGCAATTCTTCTTCGTCAATAAGTAGTTCTATTATTCTCATACTATTAAATTAACTATTAAAAGACTTATTTGTTCTTAAAGTCCATTATTGTCAAAAATCATATCGTAGGTATCTGTGGCATCCTGAATATCTTTCAATACTACAAATGACCTAAGCGGTTTAGTTTGCTGTGCTGATACTGATTGTGCTAATTGTGATTCAGGCGATGCACCAACTACATTAAAGTCTGGAGCTTCTACATTCGCTCCTCCTTTTTTACCTCCTGCTAATGATTTTGAATCAAATTGAGTTGATGATATTGCTGCTATCTGAGCTATACCATTTGCCAAAGTTAATGCCTGTGCTATTTGAGCCCTAATGGGTGAAGTTGGGTCTCCTATAACCAACTGAGACCCATAAGAAAGAAATCCAGCTTGATAAGTGTCCATTATAACTCTACTTATTTTTAATGCTTTTTCTATTTGCCAAGCCTTCTTTTGTGCTGCCTCTATGGCTTCAGCAGACTCTCCTGCATTTCTTATCTCTCTATTTTTTATAGCATCAGATATAAATCCTATTGTAGATGCACCCTGACTGTATATTTCTTTTATTTGGTCAAATCTTTGTCTTTGATATTTTACATTTTCATCCACTAAATTTTTTTGTAACTGTGCTAACCTAATCTCTGCATTTGCTCTCTCAACAGTTCCTTCTTCAAATATATCAACTAATTTAGCTTGTAGTTTTGTTTCAGATTCAAGTTGTCTTAATCTCTCCTTTATAGTATTTTCGGTAAATATTTTAGGTAACATCAACTGAGAGTCTGCTGCTTCAGCTTGTGCTAACTTTTGTTTATTTATTAGTATTAAAACTTCTTTAGCTCTCTTCAATCTCAAAGCACTTCTTTTTGCCTCAGCTCTTTTTTCTATAGCAACAATAACATCTGATAGTTCTTGTTCGGCTAATTTTACAGATTCTCTATATTCTTCTTCTGCTTTTCTTTTTTCATCTAAAGTAGCTTTACTTTCCTTGAATTCATTTAACCTCTGGAGCTGTCTTTCTTTAAAATCTTCAACTCTAATTCTATACATAGCCATTAAATCGGTTGATTCTTTGGTTATCTTAGTTTCTTCTTGTTGTATGAATTGGTCTAAGGATTGTTGTCTTAGCCTTTCTATATCTCTATCTAAATTTAAGAATTGCTGTCTAAATGTTCTTGTAGATTCCCTTACTGATTTTTTTCTCTTCTTATCTGTTAAATCAATTAGTCCAAAAAGAATATCTAACTTCTTTCTTTCAGTTGCAATCTCAGCATCAGCTTCATCGTTTATAGATTTTATATTTGCTTTAACTATAGATTCATTTAATGCTGCTTCGGCTCTAGCATTTTTCATATTAGATTTAAGAGCAGTATTACCTATAAATCTAGCTTCATTGGTTTTTAATTTAGCATCAGCTAAATCTAATTCTCTATTAAATTCAATCTCTGCTATTTTACCATATATCTCTTGAGACTTAGATATTGCAGCTTGAGATATTGCTTGAGCCTCTAAAACTTCTATATACTCTAACCTAGCCTGTTTAGCCTCTTCAGTTCTTTCTTTATCTAAAAGGATTTGTGCATTAAATTCTGGATATTCTTCTTTTAGCTTTTTAAGTGCAATATTTTGCTGTTCTGTAGTTTCTGTTGAATCTAAAAGAGTTCTAGTGTATATTTCAAAATTACCAACTAAACTTTGTGCATTTTCTCCTACAGATTTAGTTATATCTCTTAATATATTTGCAGCAGCAGATAACTCTTCAAACTTTTTAATTATTTTAGGCATAAAGGACAGTAGAAGTTGAAAGCCTACTATAAGACCACCTACACCAAGTAATGATTTTCCTAATTGTTTAAAAGCACCTAAAACACCACCTTCACCTCCTGTATTGGAAAACTCCTGAAATAATTCAGTTAATCTACCAATGTTGTTAGCCACACCTTGAATACCATAAGAAGCATCTGAAGCAACACGACCTGTTTCAATAAGTATCGCATTATTTAGACCAGACTGGGCTCTATTTTTGTTATTAGCTCTTGCTAATCTTTCCGTAGAATTAGCTAATCCATCTACTGCTTTTTTAGTTACATTAACCGCTTTGGCAGCATTTCTTTCCGTTACTTTTATTTCAATCGCAATAACTTTCTTATCTGCCATAATATATTCTCTTTATTTGTTGTTTAGCTTCACTAAAATTAGAAACAGCTCTATATTTGCCTTTGGCAATATCTATATTCTCAGATACCCCATACCAATCACTAGCATTAAGTAATTCTAATATTTGTTTTATCATTCTACTATTTCATCTTCAAAGATGTTTAGCAATTCTAATTCAGATTTGCCTGTCATCAAATTAGTCGTTATTGAATTAATCCGAAATATCTTATCTTGTATCTTAATTTGGTCGTTTAATTTATAGTTTACAAGGATATTTGGCGGTAAGTATGCTGTAACTTTAAACGTTCTTTTAGCAACATTAAACACACTTTCAACATAGCTTTTATAAAACACATTATATAAAGAATTACTTCTATCTCCATAATCTGTTGTTTGCCACTCGTCAAATTCATTGTCAAAATTCAATGAGTATGTTGGAGCTGTTAAAGGAGTTCCCTCATCACTACTATTTGATGGTCTCCAATAACTAGTTAAACCAGTTGGAGGTGATGTTGAAATCCAATTTATTTTACCACTTCTATATCCATTAGCCAGACTAGCCTCTGGTAAATCAGTAACATTTATGCCATAAAATAATAATGGTTTTATACTAATTGTGTCATAATCTCCAGTAGGAACTTCAGGCTCTACAGCATCTTCATTTTTAGCTGTAAAATCACCTCCAGCACAATAGCCCCATTGTATAAGCGTTTCTCTAGTGGGAGCAGTTGAACTAGTGTTTAAGTCTATTAGTCTTTCGTACTTTAAATGAGAGAATGGAACTTCAATCTCATATTTCTTACCCCTATCTATTTGATTTGGAAAGGCTCTCCTAACATTAAATTCAGCATCTCCAAAAACCTCATTAAATTGCTCGTAGTGATTTTCCATCAATACGGTATTTGTTTCTTGATACTTAAACTCAATATCAGTAAATGGAAGTGTTGCGTTTACAGTATGAGAGCTGGTATCTAAATATTTGTCTAAATCTATAAGACCTCCCAATTTATTATTTACGGCATCACTATAAAAATTATCAAGAGTATCAACATATATTTTTCCATCATTAGCATCTGCTGGGTCATCTATATAATATGCTGTTAGATTAAACATCTTAAATAACCCAGTCAAGAAATCCATTACCTTCATTTTAGGCAACCTATCTTTCATCAACAAGTCAGCCTCAGTTACTTCACCAGTATCCGTAAGATAATAATCATCTTCCCAAGTATTATATATATTAGTGCTATAGTATATAAATTGTGCTGGACTTATGGTTAATGCTTCTTTTGACCTTATTTCTATATCAAATGTTTGTGGATAAACTTTAGACCCATTACTATCGTACTGTGGGTTTTTATTCCACTCTGCTAAATTAAATTCAATGAAACTGCTATAGTCATCATAAGGAGTTTCAAATATATTGTTACCTATATAACTTTGTCTATATTCAGACCCGTTGGTTTTATTTCTTAATATAACTTCATATTCTACATTTTGGTCAGAAACAACAACATCTAATCTAAACCTATACCTAAAACTAGATAAAGTATCTACTGTTAATTCAGTCCCATCTATAGTTAAATCTTGAGAGTAGACTGCTGTTGGATATTTCTCTGTGAATCCATCTACAAAGTATGAGAATAAAAATTCTTCATCATCATCTAAATCATTAAATTCACCCTTCTTGCTATTAATCCACATATACAAATTACTAAAGGCATCTGAATCAAAAAAGTCCCTAGTAAACTCTACACCATAAACATCTTCTATTGCCTCAATAATATGGATTGCCCTAATAGCTGGTTTTAAATCAGTAAACTTCAATCCTCTATAAGGGTCTCCATCTGGTGTCAAAGATTCATCGTGATATACGTTACCATCGGCATTAAAGTCTGGTGTTGCAGAATGGAAGTATAATCTTTTCTTAGACGTTATTAAAGGATATATAATTGCTTCTTCTTGAACTACTCCATTTATAAGAAAGTCAATTCCATTTGTAGCCCCACTCCTAACATTAGTCTCATTATATTCATGGTTGTAATTAGATAAATATCTAAGTTCCTGTTCGGCACTATCTGGATTATACGCTAAATGAATAAGCTCATCATCTCCAATTAAATCCTTCAAGGATACAGTTTCCCCATAGAATATAAGCTCATAGGCATAAGGCTTATTATTCTTCATCTTAACGCTATTCAAGAATATCTTACCCTTTCTAAAAGGAAGATAATTTATCTCTAGTCTAGCTTTCTTCTTCTTTCTGGCATCGTATGCACCACCTGTTATATGGTAGTTGTAGAAGTGGCGGAATATCTTATTATTAGTCTCAGATGCTGGTACTGTAAAGGTTTGAGAATAATCAGTAAAAACTTTCCCTATATCTCGTATGTCTTGAATTGTAGAAGTAAGCTCTACATTTTCATTATCAAATAGGTCAACGAGTCTATAGACATCTGTGGTCTCTTCTATATATAACTGGAGTCTCTGCATTATCTAACATTGTTTATCTCACTATAAGCATATTCAAACTTAACTGTGAAGTTTAACAATTTATCGTATCGCTCGTCTTTATAGGTTATATCATTATCTGTTGGAGTAACTGGGTAAACTTTATTGTCCTCGTGAATCCAAACATATTCAGATTGCATCATTTGTTGAACCACTTCATTGTAGTCTTGACAAATAAATCCAGTATTCAAAGTAAGTGATTTCTTAGATTCAACGTTAAACGTTTTATCTGTAGGAGAATATGTTGGATAAAATTTAGTTGTAGAAGTTGCCTGAATAGTGTTTATCTTATATTGCTCTCTACTCACATTGGCACTTTCTTTTCTTCTGCCAAAGAACCATATATCTTGTAAAGCACCAAACTTATTTAAGAATGTAACTTTATAAGGAGTGTTTTTACACTCTTCAATATAAGTTACTGTTAACGTTATCTCTTCGTTTGTCTCAGTTGTTATAACTACGGTTTCTGTACCTACTGGAGCAGTTGCACTTGATTGCATCAAACTAGCATTACTACTCATTAA
>Ga0209929_1000659_pt1 | contig 12751 bp, 17 predicted proteins | sample SalPon2_C_H2O_MG_2_FD_185731 | JGI IMG/M metagenome (GOLD analysis project Ga0209929, IMG submission 185731) | Salt pond water microbial communities from South San Francisco under conditions of wetland restoration - Salt Pond MetaG SF2_C_H2O_MG... ... | reverse complement strand
CTGAAGGCTTAATGTGGTTGTTAATGATTCTTGAGAGAGTCTCTGGAGAGATCTCACATTGAGCCGCAAGCAAGTTGAGCTTGAGCATTCTCTTTAAGTGGTTTCTTTTTCTGACAATCATTGTTTCTCCTGTCGTGTCAGTCGTTGAAGATGAGGAAGGATTAGCACTTAAGAATATCTATGTCAAGAAAACTTGACGTAAAGTTTTAATGATGTATAAAACTAAGCATAACCTTCACAACGACAAAGGAGACGACATGAAGGAACATGAGGCTAGAAAAGCTGTCCTGAAGCGCCAAGACCTAACGGATGGGGATAAAGTCATTATGATGGCGATCCTCATGACAATGGACTGGGACAGTTGGACAAACAGAACATCATTCAAAGCGATTGCTAACCTAACCGGGAAGAAGCGGAGCTCCATCAGCAGGAACATCAAGAGGATTGAGAAGCTCGGTTATATCAAACGCGACTTTATGACTGCCGAAGACTGTAAAGCTCCTGTGATGACTATCAATCAAGAGCGCTTAACCTGTTCACAATCTGTTAACAAGGGTGTTAACGAGATGTTAACAGGGTGTTCACAGGATGTTAACAGGGGTGTTAACGAGGAGTTAACAGGGGGTGTTAACAGTTCGGTAACAGATGGTGTTAACCGCTCGGTAACACTATCAACAACTATTAATAATCAACCTATTTTAAAATCTAATATCAACCCTTGGGGAGTTCCTAGCGAACATCTATGGGGAGATGTTTTGAGAGGAGAGGATCAATGAAGAGTTTAGCTGATAGCATTGAAGGTCTACTCCCTCACATCGAAGCTCTAAAAGAGATTGCAAAGCAGAAGAGAGAAAGTGGAGAGCAGAGAGAGAGATCACCTTTACTCGACTTCAGAAATCTCAACAGCTGTAACCTTGAAGACAATGATCATGTCTATCCATCATCAGCTCGCTTTGAGTGTAAACCTCTTCCATACTGTGGCAGATGTGCTGAAGGCTTCAGCTACACCATTGACTCATCAGGTAACAGAACAGCTCAACTCTGTGACTTCTGCGAGCGACCAAGAAGAAGGATGAAGCGACTCAATGATCTAAACCTACCAGCAGACAGCTATGGAATGAACCTTGATCGCTATGAGTGGGATTCATCAGAGCAAAGACACCGGATTGATAAACTCCTCAGTTGGATGAAGTACCGAGACGACAGAGAGACTCAACAATCTCCAAGCGTCTATATGTGGGGAAGACCGGGAAATGGCAAAACCTCATTGCTCTATGCTCTAGCTAAAGAGGCTGTCTGGAATGACTTCAGAGTTGAGTACACTTCTCACACTCGACTTATTGAAGGGATCAAGCGGAGCTTCAACGGCAAAGACAAGAATCCTCTTGAGACGTGGCTTAATCGTAAGTCTCTTTTACTCCTTGATGAGTTTGGGGGAGTTGGAGGAGCTGCTAATCAGACAGCTTGGTTTAAGTCTGTCACTGCTGACATGATTCAGAAGATCTATGAACATTGGCAAAGAGGACAGTTAAGCGTAGTGATGACAACTAATCTCAATCCTCATGAGCTGTTCAACTCTCTCGACCGAAACATGGCGCTAGTCTCCAGGCTTCAAGCTATCTTTGGTGATCCTCTTCAAATGATCGGAAGAGACAGGAGAATCAATGACAACTCACTTTCTGCTTGGGGAGTGAGATAATCATTGAAATCTTGGTCTAAGTTGGGTCATCCTACTCAACCCCACTAAAGACCATCACTATAGAGTAGCTTGTTTGATTCTTGTTCAACTCTTTCATTTCAAACAACGATCTTTAGTGGGGATACTTCTTGACCTGTGAGAGAATATATTAGATTATATCTTCTCAAGTGAAAGGAGTAGCAATGAGCTACAATGATCAAGGGCTCTACATGAAGCCTAAAAACTCAGGTAAGCGCCAAGTCACGTTTTACCTTAGTGAAGAATCAGTGGCATATTTGAAGAAGGTAGCGTTCTTTAATGATCGCTCAGTTTCTTCCTGTGTCGATAGGGTTCTAAACTATGTCATCGAAAAACATCAAACAGCTACAACAGGAGATCGAACAAGCCTTGATCTACTACAAGTTTTGGGACCAGCACCGGACCCAAATATCATGCGCCACTCAGACAGCGGACTACTTCAGCAGTCGGCTTTACAAGCTGAGGAAGGAGTTAGAGGATGAGCGCAAGCGTCAATGTGGTGACTCTGTTGGGAAGACTAGGAGCGGATCCGGAACTAAAGGCTAGTGAAAGCGCTCGCTTTGTTTCTCTCAGAGTGGCCACCTCAACAAGCAGGCTTAAAGGTAGTGACTGGATAGAGGACACTGAATGGCACACTGTGAAGGTGTGGGGTGATTCAGCTCCTATACTTTGCCAACGAGCGAAGAAAGGAACCTTGGTTCACATCACAGGTAAGCTCACAAGCCACATCTACCAAGATAAGCGATATTGGGAGATTAGGTGCAGGGAGTGGAAGATTGTTTGTGACGGTCGAAAAACTGAGACTCGATCTGATCAGCTCTTAGGCCCTGAGCCTGTCGCAACATGGGGAGAACCCAAAAGCCCTTGGGGTAAATGATCTAAATAGGAACTGACTTCCTATTTAACTGACAACGACAAAGGAAAAGACAATGGGTGTAAATGACTTAAAAGACTTGAAAGAGTATAAACACAGGTTTCAGGCAGCTCTTATTATAAGAGATAAGGAGTCAAGAAACAGAGGGAGATATGAAGCGATTAGAGAGCTTGTGAAGCTAGGTTATGTCTTAAATGGAAGAAGGATATCTTTTGCTGATCTTTCAAGGTGGAAAGCTCCTAAGTCTTTGAAGGACAAAGACTTGTCAGAGAAGCTTCATGGTCTGTTTGAGTATTTCATTCACCACTCTCCAACGCCACCAGCAGAAGGATGCACAGGAGACTTCCCTTTATCCAAACATGAGGTCTCCACAGTGCTCGAATGGGTTCAAGCTAACTTTAACGTCACTTATGAAGAATCATCTATTAGGAAGCTTGTTTTATATCATTATCAATCTGAAATGATCAGAGACACAATCAAGAAGGCAAGAGCAAAGATACGTGAATCTAAGACAGAGGCGATCATTAAAGAACAGTTAGATCTAAATCTATCCACAAATGGAGATCAACTTATTCAAATGGAAAGAAGACTATCTGAGAATGAGGAAGCTCTAAGCCTTGTGCTAGATAAGATTCAGCAACAAGACAGAATCATCTCTCTATTATTGAAACAACTTGAGGAAAAATCATGAGTACAAGTAAGAATCCAAGAAAGATCTCTAAAGCACAACACAGCATTAACTTCTTGACTGAATGCCTATCTGAAAAGAACAGAGAGTTGATGATTCAAGAGGATAAAAACAGATCTCTATTAAATGAAATCGAGCTTCTTAAAAAAGCAAATGAAAGCCTACTGGATAGGATTGATGAAATCACTGAGAAGGTTATCACGCTAACAAGGATTCATTGATGACCGACGAAGAGAAACACCAAGCGCGACTAAAGAGAGATAGAGAATATCAGCGCCGTTCATTGATGAATGATGAAGAGAAGTATCAAGCGCGGTTGATCTACCAGCGAGAATATCAGCGCCGGAAAAGAGCTGAAGAGACCCCGGAGGAGAGAGAAGAGCGAAGGAGGATCGCTAGAATCAAGTACATCGCTCGAAGAGAGAGAGAGACTCCTGAGGAGAGAGAAGAGCTTAACAGGCTAGCTAGGCTTTATTATCACGCTCGCAAGGATAGCGAGACAGAGGAACAGAGACAGAAACGGTTAGCAAGAGACAGAGAATATCAGCGCAAGAAGAGAGCTGAGGAGACACCAGAGCAAAGAGAAGCGCGGTTAAAGAGACTTAGAGACCATGCAAAGACTAGAAGAAGGAAGGGGAGCTAGAATGAAAACCTATGATCTATACAATGACGATATTGGAGCAGTGGCTATTATTGATCATATGGGAGATGACAAGCGAGCAGTTGACGCGGCTAGAGTCTCCTTCATGAGAGATCAACAGACTAGGGAGCTCACTGACAAAGATCAGCGCTTAATCTCCTTCTTGGCTTCTCATAATCACACATCACCCTTCGAGCATATGACAGCAACGTTCAAGCTGACTGTTCCACTCTTCGTGCGATCTCAGATCATGCGCCATCGAACCTTTAGCTATAACGAAGTGAGCAGAAGATACACTTCAGAGAACATCCAGGTATGGCTACCTCAACAGCTCAGAAGACAGAGTGATGATAATCTTCAATGCTCGGATGGAGAGCTAGAGAATCACCAAGCGCTTGAAGCCCTTCACATATCAATCTTCTCCTCAGTTCAAGACTATAATGATCTGATTGATAGGGGAGTCTCAAGAGAGCAAGCAAGAGCTGTCCTTCCTCAAGCGCTCTATACCTCATTCTATATGACCGGCAACCTTCACAATTGGGTTAAGTTCCTTAACCTCAGGAACCATGAGCACGCTCAACCGGAGACAAGAGAGCTAGCTCAAGCGATTCAAGAGATGTTGTCTGAACTCTTCCCTGTTTCACTTCAAGCGCTGTTTCATGGTGAATCATGAGACCTATTGTGATCAGAGCAAGAGAGTTGAAGCGCCAAGGTTTAACCATTGACGCGGTAGCGCTGATCTTAAGAGATGAGGGATTCAGAACTCAAAAAGGCAGCTTTCCAGACAGGTCAACAGTGGCAAAGTATACAAGGGGAATATGTCCTCAGATTCGAGTAATGAGATGAATGATATAGACGTACAAGTTGGACAATCACGCGCACGTGAGGTGATCACTACCTTGGCCGAACTGAGACAGCGCTTAGTATATGAAGGTGATCTCTCAGAGGAGAGCAAAGATCTGTATAATCACATCGAGCAAACACTACACCAAGCGATAGGAGAGCTTTATGGCTGGAAAAGCGAAGAAGCCAAGGAAGAAGCAGACCACAAGATCTCAGAAGGCCATCAAGGAGGAGATCTTAGAGAACATAAAAACAGGGATGACGATTGAAGCGGCCGCCTTGCTCGCCGGTGTCGCTAGGTCTACCTATTATGGCTATAGAGAGAAGGATCCAAAGTTCGCTGAAGCGGCTGACCAAGCGAGTAGGTTTGCTGAAGCTGTATTCCTTGAACGGATCAAACAAGCCGCTATGGATAGAGTTGACTGGAAAGCGTGGGCTTGGATTCTTGAAAAGCGCTTCCCAGATGATTATGGGAAACGTCAAGAGCTACAAGTCAACACCACATCAGCAAGTGATGGTACAGCTGAAGTCCTCTCGATGATGGAACAGATCAAGAGTTTAAGAAACACCCCGGACTCAACAGAAGAAGAGTCCGGAGGTTCAACCTGACAACAGGAAAACGACATCCTCTGGAGTGACAAGCTCCAGTGGCAAGGTGAGACTATATCATGTCTGAGATTAAACTCAATCCTCTTCAACTAGAGATCATATCTAGGATCACTGATGAGCAGAAGATCATAAGCGCTAGATGTGGATGGGGAAGTGGTAAGACAAGCGCTCTTGTCTTCTCTATTCTCTATCTCTCCAAGACTCGACCGGGAACATCCTCTCTCTTGGTCACTGATACCAACCCAAGATATAACTCTGTCTTGATGCCTGAGATGGAGAAGTGGCTTGGTCCTCTTGGTTGGAGTTACAATCACACCTTGAGACAGTGGACCGATCAACACACCGGCTCAAGTGTTTGGTGTCGCTCCTATTATCGACCTGGAACAAGAGACGCGACACACAACCCACTTGAGGGCCTCAACGTCACAAGCGGAGTCTGCTTGATTGACGAGTGTCAGACCTTGACTGAAGAGGTAGCACATAAAGCCCTTGGTCGATTGAGAGCCGGACCATCACCAATCATGATTCTTGTTGGTCTTCCTGTTGCGGATGCTTGGTGGTGTCAAATGGCAGAGAGCGCCGGACAGCTCCCTCTCCTCTTCACCTCCTATGTCAACGAGGAGAACTTAGCGGCTGAATGGTTTGAAGCCACTAAGCTACTTCCAAAAGAGGAACGTGAGGCCATGGTTATGAATAAACCAAAACCTCCAAGCGGCCTCATTTATCAAGAGTTCACAGACTCTCACATCATAGAAGATTGGACTTATCGAGAAGAGATGACAGGTCGTATAGCGATTGACTGGGGATTCAGAAAACCTTCAATCTTGATCATCTGCCATGATGAAGAGCTAGGTGCTGATGTGATCTGTCATGAGTTCAACCCAAGAGAGGTCACAACCGAACAGCTCACAACATTGATTCTCTCGATAGCTTGGCCAAGGTCACACAGAGACAAAGCGCCAAGTCCTAAGATATGGCTAGATACAGGAGTGGCAGACAAGGCAGGCAAGGCGAGAAATGACCAAACAGGCAAGAGCGCCTTCAGAGTCATGAGAGCAGACCCACCAAGAGGTCTTGGTCTTCCTCTTCGCTCAACTACTGATCCAATCAAGGTTGATATACTGAATGGCATTCAGCGACTCAAGAGAGCCTTCAACTCTAAACGCTACCTCATAACAAAAGAGGTATGGGATAAAGGCGAGCGCTCAACCGGTAACAGTCTAAGAAAAGCGCTTCTCTCTTATGGATGGGATAACAAGGAGCAACCAAAGAAGGATGGAAGAGAGGACCCACTTGACGCGCTAAGATATGATTGCATCATGTTCAACTGGGCTGATCCAACCGACCAAGGCTACAAGCCAAGATCAAGAGGTGGTACTACTAACCGAAGGGTGAAGGTAGGAGGAGCCAAGACAAGGAGCTTTTAATGGAACTAGTCGAGACTAAACTAGCGATAGTTCTTCTTGATCTTATTGGATCAACTCGCTTTGTCCAAAAGGTAGGAGCGATGAAGGCGGCTCAATGGCTTCAATATCATGACAGGCTAGCGCGATCTCTTGTGTACAAGTTCCAAGGTCGAGAGATAGACAGAAGTGACGGCTTCTTACTCTCATTTAATCGACCAATAGACGCGGTGAACTTTGCTCTGATCTATCAACAGACCATACCACAGAAGACCAAGCTAGGCTGTAGAATAGGCATACATTGGGGAGTGGTTGTTGAGGTCAAACAAGATGAGATCTTCACTCTTGGAGGAGCTAAGAGTGTTGAGCTTGAAGGCATATCAAAGAACATAGCGGCTAGAACTATGAGTCTCTGCCAAGCCGGTCAAGTCCTCCTGACTAAAGAAGCGATGAGCGCTATCAAGGGAAGGACTAATCACTGGACACCTAAGGGAACGCGCTTTGCTTGTGTTGGTGAGTATCGCTTCAAGGGAGTGAGAGAGACACAGATTGTCTATGCTGTAGGCTCAACCATCGAGTCTCTTCAACCTCCTCCAAGCTCAGAGAAGGTTAAGCGGATAGCAGGTCCTAAGAAGATCAAGAGCAGAGCAAGAGATAGGGAGCTCCAAGAGTGGCTTTATTGGTTCACGAAGAAGTTAGCGTTGATTATCTTCCTATGGTTAGTCTCTGTCTTTGGCCCTATCATCATTGATCCACACAAGCGCTTGATGAGTAACCTTGATCACCTGTTCTATTGGATTGATCCAATCGTGATCACACTCCAAACAATATTAGGAGAGCTGCTATGAGTGACAAGAAGCAGACACATAGAGAGTTTAGCCAGGTAGAGAAAGCGCGGCGCGGTTGGTGGTTCTCGGTCTTCTTCCTCTGCTTGGTCGTTGCGCTTATCCTCTTCTTGACTTATGTGAAGATAGTTGATGAGAACAGAGATGTTCTAGTTGGAATCCTTGGTGTGATCACCGGCTCTATCTCCTCTATGGTCGCTATTGCGAGCGGTCGCGATCCCTCAGAAGTTGAGGAGCTAAAAGACAAGCTATCTTCAGCCAATGCAGACAGAGAAGCTCTCATTGCACGCTTAAGAGATGCACAGATACAGCTTCAACTTCACAGAGACCAACTAGCAGAGCTTCAAAGCGCCATCATTGACAAGCTCTCTATGTTCGCCGGCTCACATCCAATCAAGACCAAGGATGAAGCCCAAGTGATTCTGCATCACTCGGTTGAAGAGTGGCTCGATAAATAAAGCGGCCGCGGTCACTCCCCAGTACAGAAGTTAACCTATAGTATGCTCAACATGATTAACTCAACCGCGACCGATCAACAAGATAGACCTTGATTTTATACTGAACAAGGTTTTATTGATAAAATCAGTTCTAGGTGCTTATATTGTCAGAGAAGCACTCACCTTAGCCTTGGGGGATCAATGAGCTATAACGACAAAGAGCGCTCTCCTAAGCACATGAGAGCGCTGAGTCCTAGATTCACCACAAAGGGAATCACAGGAACACAGCTCAGCGGCGGTGTGATAACCGGCAAAGAAAACAATGCACAGCTAACAGGGCTCAATTGGGTCAAGGAAGCTGAAGAAATGGTGAGAACGGATCCAATAGTAAGACGCTCTTGGCATATGCTGAGACAGACCTTGCTATCTGCTTCTTGGCGCTTTGAACCCGGTGTAGAGAATGATCCACAAGCGGAGGAACTCGCAAGATTCGCCAATGAATCCTTTGGCTTTGATGGCTACTCTGGACAGATGACTCTCTCTTGGGAAGAGCAACTCTCTTATCTCTTTGAGTTCATCCCCCTAGGCTATCGCTACGCTGAAGAGATCTATAGAGTTGGTCCGGACTCTCAAGGCAAGGTCAAAGTTTGGCTTGATAGATACGCTGACAGAGAACCAAGCGCTCATAACAGGTGGTTAAGCAGAGACAATCAACAACTTGATGGAGTCCTCCAAAATGTTGTTGGTATGAGTAGAGCTCCGGAGCCTATCCCATCTAATAAGCTACTCCTCCTCACTCTCAACAAAACAGGCAGTAACTTTGAGGGCGTTGGTATGTTGAGGAGTGTTTGGTGGTGGTGGAGAACTAAACAGCGCACAAGTAACTTGATGTGTGTTGGTCTTGATCGATGGGCCATTCCAACTCCTAAAGTCACTGTTAACCGTTCAGAAGCGGAAAACATGGGTTTAACGGATGGAGACATTGACGCTATGGTGGAGGATGCTGAGGCTCAAGCTCAGTCATTCTTAGCGGCTGAGCAAAGCTATTTAGTAGAAAACTCGGCCGTTAGCTTTAGCTCTTATGAGACTTCACCATATCTGTACTCTCAAGGCCCTATTGATATTGTTAAGCTATGTGATTCACAAATAGCGGCGGCCTTTCTTACTCAGTTTGCAGACCTTGGAAACACTGAAACAGGAGCTCGATCAGTTGGCGAGATTCACCTCTCAGTGTTTAGAAGAGCGGCTATAAATCTATGTGACATTGTAGCAGGTCAAGTAAGCGGAGTTGATCGTAGAGGAGGGGGAACTATTGGCCGGTTGATCCGTTGGAACTATGGCTTAGTTGATCCTTCTAAACTCCCTCGGTTGACTCATACCGGACTTGATACTGATGATCTTGCTGAGAGTCTTGGTATGCTTCCCGGTCTTGTCCAAGCCGGTCTTCTCACTCCGGACGATGAGCTAGAGAGAGCAATAAGAGAGAGACTTGGAGCTGGTGATCTACCTGAAGATGCTCAAAGATCAGCGCTTGAAAGAACATCATCTCTTAAAGGTGGAGCAGGTGTGGCAGCTTTAGCGGAGAACCTCATCAAGAGGAGAAGATCCAATGGCTAAGAAGCGCACGCAAGCACAAACACCAGCTCCTAAGAAAGACCGAATCGAAGGAAGCAAGGCTAATCCTAAGGGGAGCGCTTCTGGTGCTAGAGGTGGAATCGAGATCAGCGCTCAAGCGGTCAAAGCTCTTGAGAACATGAGAGACAAGCACAACGACCGATACAAGGCCAAAAGCAAGAAGGTTGATCTAGGCACACTTAAAGCAGTGTTTAGAAGAGGAGCCGGCGCTTTCTCTGTCTCTCATAGGCCCGGTATGACTAGGACTCAGTGGTCACTTGCTAGAGTGAAGACCTTTCTAAAGTTGGTCGGTACAGGCGAGCGAAAGAAGGCCTACAACACTGATCTTGATCTTCTTCCTAAAGGTCACCCTCAGAGGACAGAGAAGAAAACAGAGACTTTAGCTGTTCCTGATAAGTATTCACACATTGACTTCACCCCACCTAAGGGAGCACAAGAGGCCGCTAAGAGAGCGCTTGAAGTCAGAGCTGATAAGCCATCATCACAACGCGGTATGACTCCTGTTGGACTAGCTCGAGCACGCGATCTTATGAACGGCGTGAACCTATCTCCCGAAACTGTCCGAAGGATGTTGGCCTACTTCACTAGACATGAGTCAGATAAAAAAGGTTCCACGTGGAACACTCAAGGAAAAGGTTGGCAAGCATGGCAAGGATGGGGAGGTGATCCCGGCTATGCATGGGCGCGAAAGGTAGTAAAGCAAATGAACGCGGCTGATGATAAAGCGCAAGCGCTAAGGGCCTACGGTGAAGCTGTCATGCTGTCTGAGGCTTCTCCAACCTATGACATCCCTGAGGGTCTCACTATTGGTAAGCCCTTTAAGACTTTAGCTCTTGGCCAAGTCTCATCTAGGATGAATGGTGAGGCTATCGGAAAAGAGATTGATCACTCACTCCTAGAAGAGATGATCAGAGTCTATAGAGACCGGCGTGAAGCGGATCCGGTCATCATTGATTGGCAACACGCCACATCACCTTTCCAAGGCGGTCACCCTGCTCCACCTGAGAGCGGTTCAGCGCTTGGTTTAATCGTAGATCTTGAGTTGAGAGAGGATGGACTCTATGCAACTCCGGCATACAATGAGCGCGGCTTAGATGTGGTTCGCTCTGCCGGTGGTGTGCTTTGGAGTTCTCCAGAGTTCCTTAATGGGGAAGTCTACTCAAGAGACGGCGGCTCTAAGATTGGAGACGCTCAACTACTAGCAATCACCCTCACACCTCGGCCTGCTCAATCGAATGACAAGATTGGCCGAGTCACCCTAAGCGAAAGGTTATCTGAGATGGACAACATCGAAGAGCTATCTGTTGAGGAGCTCCGCCAACTGCTTGTCGCAAAAGACGAGATGGTTAAAGAGCTTGAGCAGAAGATCAATGACATGATGAAAGAGTCTGAAAGCTCCATGATGGAGAAGGAAGACAAAGAGGAGGAACTGTCAGAGAGTCCTGAAAAGGAAGAGATGGCAGAGGAACCAAAGCAGGAAGAGGACAAAGAGGTTAAGCTCAGTGAGACACTCACAGAGTCAACTCTCCTCTCTGAGGTTCAAGCTCTTCGTGAGAACAATGCTAAACTTGCTGAACGCCTTGAAGCTATCGAAGCAGAGAAGCGTGAAGTTGAGAGACGTGAAGCTGTCAATACCCTCCTCAACGAAGGCAAGATTCAGCCTTCTGAGGTTGGGGTAGCAGGCAAGGCTTGGGAACTCAAAGACCTTCAAGGCGAGTTTTGGCAGATGTTCAGCGATCGCCCATCTAACAGCGCTATCCCTCTTGTCGAGGTTGGACATGGCGCAAGCGGTCAAGAGATCAACAAAGCGACACTTGACCAAGAGGTCAGAAACTTAGCGACTGAGAAGAACGTATCTTACTCAGAAGCTCTTCACTTATTCCGCGAGTCAAACCGCGACTACTACAACACTGTCTTTGGAGGCTGATCATGGCTAACACCGATAATATCATTTCACTCGTTGCGGCTGAGGCCGTCACTGAGTTTGCTCTTGTTTCTGTTGATGCCAACGGTAAAGCGACCATTACGGACGCGGCTACTGAGAATAACTGTGTAGGTGTTGCTCAGCGTGCTTGTGACGCTGGTGATGTCGTTGAGGTTGTTGTCTTTGGTAAGACACGCGCTATTGCAGGTGGAAACATCGCACCGGCTACCATGAATCAACTCATGGCTACCACAGATGGAAAGCTCATCGCTTTTGACGGCGCGGCTGACAAGTACGCTGTCGCTCGTATGCTCCCAAATATCAATCAGACTTCAGCGGCTAGCGGTGACCAAATCAGCGTCATCTTCACCGGCCCTGTTAACGTCACCTCACTTAGCTAAGGAGTAAACCATGGCTAGTTCATACAGCAATCTTCATCCTGTAGATCAGATCTTAACAAGCCTAGTTCAAGAGGCTATTCCAAGTGATGATCAACTTATTGCAGACAAGCTCTTTGAGACAATCAAGGTCCCTGAGCGCTCAGGTACTCTTCTTCTTGAGGAGACCCGAAACTTTATGGGTGCCGGTGCAGGTCTTGACCTTGAGCGTGCTCCAGGTGCTTCACGCGCTTCTATCGGTGGTTTCGACCGTTCAAGCCAAACATTCATGGCTAAGATCTACGCGGCTACTGATTCAATCGCGATGGAAGATATCTTTGATTCACAGTATCCCGGCTCTGAAGAAGAGCGTATCGCTAAGAAGGTAGCTCGCGTTGTCAAGCTCGCTAGAGAAAAGCGTGCGGCTGATCTCCTCTTTGGTACTGCTAACTTCAACAACGACAGCTCAACAAATGAGTTTGGCGGTAAGTTCAACGCGGCAGGCTCTGAGCCTTTAGCATACCTTCATGAGCTTAAGGACACTCTCTTTGAGGCGGCTCATGGTATCAATCCCGACTCTCTCGTTATGGGTCGTCAGCTCTTCAGAGAGCTAGCGCGGAATCCTGAGGTACGCGGTTTCGCTGGTACTATTGGAAGTGGCTTTGCTTCAGGTAACAGAGTTCTTAATGATGAAGTTGTCATCAACGTTCTTCGTGACGTTCTAGGGATTCCTAACATCTTTGTCGGTCAAGCTCGTCA
>Ga0209929_1000657_pt1 | contig 12763 bp, 10 predicted proteins | sample SalPon2_C_H2O_MG_2_FD_185731 | JGI IMG/M metagenome (GOLD analysis project Ga0209929, IMG submission 185731) | Salt pond water microbial communities from South San Francisco under conditions of wetland restoration - Salt Pond MetaG SF2_C_H2O_MG... ... | reverse complement strand
TCATAGGGTTATAGCTAATATCTATATTCCATTGATGAAAGGCATTTGATCTCGAAATTAGTTTTCCAGAGTTACTTCTATCAATTGTAGTATTTGACCTAGAGCTTAATTTTACAGCACTAAACCCAGGACCATAGCTCCCTGCTCCTGAGGATCCGCCATCTGTAATTCTATATGCTGGATCTGGTAAAGTAGTTTGAAGTGCCACTTTTATCTCCTATATGCGCCTGGGCGACTTTTATTAAACGTATTTGTATTTATAGATTCCATAAATGGTTCTCCGTAAGAATTTGCAGCATCACGAAGCATTCCAATTATATTACCCCGTTGTGCCATAAGAACTTCTTCTACTCCTTCCGCATCGACCGCATTTATAGAGAAGCTTACATTTGTAGCTCCACTCATCATATTTGCAGAATCATCAGCAGGTACTATAGTTCCTGGTCTATCTGGAATAAATAATTCTGGGCCTTGTTCTCCTACAGTATAGCCAACAGTTTCTCCTCCTGCCGCTCGGTATTTTCCACCCATAAATGAAGGTTTAAAGTCTCCTGCTCCTGATCCCATTCCGCCCTGACCTCGGAAATAAGCTAGCTCTCCTCCTACAGACTGACTTCTTGCAACATCTACTGAGGATTGACGGTTTCCAAGAGTTACTGCTGAAGGCTTCTGCCCTCCTTGAGTTGCTCCTCCTTGGAAAGAAGTCCCAGAAATTATAGCTAATTGTGCGGCTCCCATAGCAGCAACCATTCCTGCTAATGCAAAGTTAAATGGTGGTGGTGCAGCCCCTAACATATTTGTTACACCTTGAGCAGTAGCAAGCACTGCTTGAGCCATTTTCATTTTCTTATCAATTTCAAAGGCTTTTCTTTGCATAGCCTCTTTTTTCTTTTCTAGCTGTGCTATTTTCGCTATACTATCTGCTGATTTTCCATCTCTTGCTTTTTCTGCAGCTATTTGTTGGTCAATTCCTGCAATTGCAGCCTTACTTTGAGCTGCTTGAATTGCTCCCAATTGAGTAACTGTTGCACTTGCTACTTGTATTCCGTCGGATACTGTTAGAGAGCCGTCTTTCATTTTTTCGAAAGCAGAAGTATATGCTTCAGCAAGAATAAAGCTTCCTTCTATAGCTGATTTAATTGCTTCGCCTTCGGGACCAAGACTTTCAAACATTGCAGTTATAGGACTAAGACTTTCCGATAATGCTTTTATTTTTTCAGAGGAAGTTCCACTTTCAAATGTACTATAATTAGCTTTAGCAAGAACGCCCGCCTGGCCTGCTGCACCAAGGAAAGCATTGTCTCCAGCAGCTTGAGAAGCTTGTTTTAATTTAAGAGCAATCTCTAATTGTTTTTCTTTAATCTTCAGCGCTTCCTGTGCAGGACCTACCTCTGTTTGAGCTATTTGAATTCTTAACATTTCGAGCTCGAATAAAGCTTGATTAGTAGCAAGCTCTCTTTGAGCAAACTCTGCGGCCTTACCCTTAAGCCCTGCTTGAGTAGCAGTATCCATGCTTATTTGTGTGGACAAAGTTTTAATTTCTTCAAACTTAGCCTGAAGTTTTGTGTAATCTTCTACATTTAATACCTTGTTTAATCTTTCGAGTAAGTCCAAGGCTGCTTTCTTATCCCCTAACTCTTCGAAAGCACCTGAACCAGATGTAACACTATCAATTAAACTATTTAATTGAGCATTCGCTGCGATAATATCTCCGCCTGAAAGAGTTTGAAGCAACTCATTGTCAAAGTTATTTGCTTGTCTTAATGCTTCATCTGCAGCAGTTGCTAAACGGGATAAAGTTTCTACTCTTGTTATTTCTTCTGTGTTCTGGTCTTTTAATGCTTGTACATAATTAGGGTTAATTGATGTTAATTTTGAAACAACAGTCATATATTCTTCTATAGCAGCTGCTCTATCTCCCGCATTCATTACAAATTCGTCAGTTACCTCTCCTTCTGAATTAACTACTTTTTTATTTATCTTTTCAAGTAGACTACTAAGTGAAACAGTTGCTATTAACCTAGCCTCTACTGCTTCAGCTCTTGCGTCCATGCCTCTGTCTCTTAACTTATCTGCACCTTCAATGGCTGCATCTATGTCTACTAAAGCGGCTTCGGCAGCGGTGGAAAATCCTTCTAAAGCATCTTTACTATTTTTAAATGCCGTAGAGGATGCTTCTACGGCTTGAGCAGTTGCAAACCAAGATTGGTTTTTTAGCCAGTCTACCATTCTGGTGCCTTCTCTATTTATTCCTTGAAAGTTTTCTTCGAGCTTACTTTCCTCAACAGCTAAATCAAATCCTTCAAATTCTGCTCCTAAATCTGATTTAAATTTTATTAGTTCAATATCCTTTCCTGTCCAATCATTTATCTTTTCTATAAAATCATTTACTTTATCAACAATTCCATTAATTAAATTATTAATTTTACCAAAACCACCTCTAACTAAATCATTTATAAGACTTTTAACACCCTTTGTAAATGAGCTTATTCCATTAGATACAGTATCTACAAACCCTAATATACTTCTGACTGCTGTATTTATAAGGCCTGCGCTCATATTAATTATAGAATCAATCATTCCAGCTACTTTTAAAGATAGGGTAGCAGGAGCTTCCGCTAACTTCCTAATTGCTTGAGTAATTGTAACAATTACTCCTAGTATGCCAGCGAGTCGCATCGCTTTATTCATTGCATTACCGAAAGCTCTGGCAGCTTTAGCCCCATATACTAGTGCTCCACCAAGCCTTCTTCTTATAGTAGCAGCAGTTAGTTTAGCATTTAGTGTAACTTTCTTAAACTGTTGCCCAAATCTCTTAAAAAAGTTGTCTCTTGGAGCATCCATTTTTTTATACGCGTTTTTAAATTCGGCTAGTTGTTCCTTTGTCATATTTTTAAAAGCACCTTTCATAACTTTTGTGCTTTTTAGAGTTTGTTTTTCAGCATCAAGAATCATTTTCTTTAATTGACCTTTTTGCTGTGGAGTAAGCGTAGCTCCTTCTGCAACTCTAGACAATATCTTTGAACCTTTTGCTGCTTTACTTTCTTTTTGTGCTTCTTTTGCTAACTCTTGAACTCGTTTCTTAGATGATTCAACTATCTCTTTATCAATCTTACTTACTAAACGTCCATATGCATCGGCTTTGCGTTTTGCTTTATCATAAGACTCTCCTGTTTTTTCTGCCCATTTCTCTGACTTTTCTGCTAGGGCATTAAAAGGATTTATAGTTTTTGTAATACTTAAAGCAATAAGTCCGAAAACGGCAATAGCAGCACCCCCGCTTCTATTTAAAACATCAGCAAAACCTTCAAAGATAGGGAGCAAGTTTTGAGTTACATTACGAAGAATGTCTTCAAATGTTTTTTGCAGACGAACAAAAGCATTAGTCCCTGGCTCTACTTCTCCAAAGGACTCATTTAATTGTCTTTGAGTTTCAATTAATACTGCTTGGCTTCGTTCAAAGGTATTTAGGTCGCCTGCTGATTTTCCAATAGTATCTGCATAGCGTTTTGTTGCTTCTTCAAGACGAAGAGTAATACCCAGTTCGTCTAAGAGTTCTGGCTCTGCTTTTGAGGCACCACGAATTAATCTATCAAAAGAGTCTTCAAAGTCTCTGCCCAAAGCAGTAGAAACTTTTCTTGCCCCTACAGCTAAGTCTTCTAGCTGTTTTGGTGAAAAGCCTTTTGCTACACCAATTGCAGCAGCCTGAGAAGCTTCTCTAAATCCTAGTAGTCCATCGGAGGCTTCACGTAGTTTTGCAGTAACAGAAGTTAAAGCTAGGCCAGTAGTTTGAGCAAAACTTTTCTGAGATTCTTCTAGAATTTTTAGATCTGCGGATCTTTTAAGAAAGTTGAAAGCAGCACTTAATGCAAATACGTTTGCTGCAAGAACAGCATATGCACCTACAAGACCGGAGCTGCCGCTTCCAATAGTTTGATTTAGTTTAGAAAAGTTTTTAGTACTGTTTGCACCAAGTGCTGCAGTACCTTTTTCTAACTTATTATATTTATTCTTTTTATTAGAAAGTCTGTCTGTTGCATTACCAAGCTCATCAACATTTTTTGATGCTTTTTTTGCTTTCTTTCCAACAAGTTCAAGGTCTCCATCATCAGAGATTCGAATCTTTAATTTGACTTCATTAGCCACGTGACTTTCTCTTTAGCTTATCATATTCCTTCTTTATATTTTCAGAAGATTTTTTGATAGCTCTTGAGTCCAACCATCCTATTAACTCTAGGAAAAAGTCGGTGTCCTCAATATTATATAAACTCATAAATATACGTAAGTTAGTGTAGTCTTTTCCTACGTATCCTATCTCTGGGTATATTCTGTCTCCTAAACTATTAAAAACATTTAGAGCACTTACTACAATTTCTGGAAAATCTTCCCAGTCTGGGGGACATCTTGATTGGACCGGCTCCTGCCCAAGCTGTTCACATACCTCAAGATATTTATCCTTCGTCATCCCCGTGTCGAGGTTTTGATACATTTTTTCCATTCGCTCCAGAGTCTTTTCCTTCTCCTGAGCTACGAAAATTATCGAGGTCAAAGACTACCTCATTGAGCCAAGTATCAAAATCTGTTGAATTACTTACTAATGCCTGGGCGTTATCTTGAGAGTATGGAAGCTCTTCAGTTACATCTTTCCCAGAAGTGTCAATTAGAATTAAAGTTTCCAAATGCCCAAGAGTTAAGCCTCTCCAATTTTTTATGACTCCTTTGGCAAACTCTTCTACAAATTTTTCTTCATCAAGAATTTCTTCCATCATTCTTGTTTTTCTATCAAACTTTTGTGAAGTACATCTTTTTCTTAGTGCAGTTAGCTCTTTTCTGGAAAGATTAGCCACTTCAATTTCAAAACCATTTAGTCCTGGGAAGTCAACCCAAGCAGTCTTAGAATCCACCATTAAATCTTCTAGGCGCATTTTTATATTTCTCCTTAATTATTATTGTGTTTATTGTGTTATATAACTAATTATACTAGATAAATCCGTAGGATTTTGAGTAAGTCTCCAATCGTAGTTTTGAGTATAGACTGCACTAGTACTTAATCTGTTAGTAAATGTGCAATTCGTCATATTAAAATCAAAACCGCGGAAATTAAGACTGTCATCGTCTTGTCCAACTTTTATTCTTAAAGTAACATTAGTATCCCATTCTTGTAAATTTGAGTTATTAGTATCTAACAGATATACTCCAACTGACCCCGCCAATATCTTTTTATTAATTACAAAAGATGAGGGGTACATACAATCAGTTGCATCTGATGTAGATAAAGCGCCCTGTACTGTAGTATATGGGGTCCAAGATATTTCATTTTGTAACTCTACAGATAAAGATATAAGTCCAGAAGACGCTATATCTGTGCCTGCTAATATTACTTCAGTATCCGATAGCCTATTATAAACTAATGGATTCCTAGCTTGGGCAGAGCCTGGAATAGTATAAGTATTCGACCCTACGAGAGACAGCTTAGATGCTTCACCAGTTATTGCCAGTCTAAGGACTTTCGATCGCTCGATCAAAAAACTTCCATTAGTAATGACACAATTTTCTAGTTTAAAAGTATCTTGCTGAGTTGAAATGTATAAATCAAATGTTCCACAATCTAATAAACGATTAACTACTACTGTAAAATCATTGTTTCTTATTGCAGGCATTGTAAAACTAAATGAAGCTGGATTAGCTTTATTTATTATAGAACCTTCAAAATAATTCTGGCTATGTATGCTTTTTACAGAATAGGAGTTCTCAGTAAAAGTTTGCGAAAACTGTATATTACTTATATCTATATTGTACTGGTTTCCTCCATGTACAACATAAATTTTCGCCTCCTTTGTAAAACTGTAAGTTGCCATTTATATTCCCCAATAAGAATAAAGTTGTAGCGAGATTTCTCCCACTACAACTTTATATTATAGTTTAAAGTACCAAAAAAGTCAAGAACTATTTTTTTGATGCTATTAAACAGCTACGCCCTTATACTCTAGTACTAGTTCGTCAGTTTCTGCAATCTCGCTAGGCAAGGCATTGAAGTTAGTTTCCAAACTAATTACATCTGCAATAGAGTGAGTAGGAACGTCTATATGACACGTTCCCATTGTTGCTTGTAAATAAGGAGCACTTGCACCACCAATCTTAAATGTTAAAGCAAAAGAGTTTGTTACCACATTTGTAATGCTCTTTAAGTCTTCCCACAAGTCAGTAGACTGGTTAGTACTAGCAGTATCTTCATTCAAATAGCAAGTAAAGTTACCGCTTATATTACGAGTTCCTGTAACATGACCAAAAGGAATATTTACAATACCAAGCTCTTCTGGAGTAATGTATGTAATATTATTACTTATTGTTACGTTTCCACCAGTAAGAGTAAGGTCATAAGACGCTGCGAGTTCGTTAACAGAGTCACCGTCTGGGTCTACGTCTGTTGGAACAACTGTAAGAATCGACAACCTATTACGAATAAAGTTAGATGTTGCAGTAATTGCCTCATAAACTGTTGCAGTAGGCTCACTAGCTTCTGTAATATCTGAGCCAAAGCCAGACCAGTTAATTGTAGCAAGTCCATCAATTTCAAAATCAATCGAAGCTTCATTTACAACACAGCCACTTAATTTATAAGTTTTCTTATTTGCGTCTCCAAGAGTGAAATAAATATTTGCTGTTCCTAAAGTTGATTTATTTGAACTGTCGAAATCAATAGTAGTAGCACCTGTACCATAAGTAAACCCTGTAAAGTCCGCATCACTTGTGCTATCTACAGGAGCAGTATAAGCTGCATCACCTGCCATCAAAGCCCATAGAACTTCTTCTACTGCGTGATGATTTAAACTATCGTCTACACCACCGCCTGCTACAGTTCCTGATGCAATAAAAGGTCGTACATACGTACTAAAAGACCACTCTGCAGGAGCTAGAGAGTCATTAAATGCCCTACGACCTCTGCGGCTGACTCCGGTGGAGTCTTCCATCTCTGCAAGAGTAATTTCTGACGTATTTGTCGCTTGAGAGAAACTGAATCCGTCGAGTACAGGAAGTTCCCATACTGCTGAACCAATTTCAATGTACACCTTAGTATCGCGACTAAAATATAATTGTTCTGCCATAGTTTTCTCCTATGTATCTTGAAAAGACTTGGTCGTGAACGTTTGTTCCTGCCAGTATTTTCTAGTATTGAACTTCTAGGGATATTTCTCCTACCCCTAAAGGTTCGAGTACACCTTCATCAGTATCGATACTAATTATAGTGTTTTTTAAAGTAGATTGTGCATTACCCCTTCTATCAACATACCTTAAGCTAGAGTTTGCTTCTAATAAGGTTTCTACGTCTTCCAAAAGTTTATCTAATGCGTCTACTGCATCTTCTTCTTGTACATAACAACGAATTGTTATATTTAAAAATCTGTCTTTATACCCTCCACCCTGATACTGTCTTACTTCTGAACCAGCATTTAAGTGTATAGCAGGAAACTCTTGTATTTCATCTAAGAATTTAAGTCTTGGACTTACATTCCCGCTTACATCTGTTAGGTACTCTCCTGTACCGTCTATAGTCGATAATTTTTCTGCTAGAGCATTTGTAATTGCTTGACGTCTACTTGTATAATCTCTAACAGCCATTATTCTCTCCTCGTATAAAATCTTCCAGCCACAAATTCTGCCGCAACTTCTCTTATAGATTTATCTATAAGAATTCTTGGGTCTCTTGCTCTTGTAGCCCAGGGCTTTCTTCCTTGTGCTACTTCAAACACTTGGTAAGGGTCTTTTTGATAAGTATAACCTATACTTGGAAACCCTTGAGGTGTTTGTATTATAGAAGTTGCTTTAACAGAATTTGCAAATCTTCCCGTTTGACTTTCTAAGCCGGGATACCTCATATTCTTGCGAACTACGTCATTTAATCTTTGATTTATTTTTCCTAGTATCGCAACTTGATTAAAGTTTGATCCCTGAGAAGCTCTTGACTTTGCTGAGCCTTTTCTTGGTAAACTCTTTTTTGCAACTCCTATGCTTCTAAGTCTAACTTTACTTTTCTTTCTTGGATTTTTTACTACACTACTATCCGTTTTTGCTTTGTCTTCTTTTTGAATATCTATTTCTAGTTCTAATGTTTTGTGTTTTGATACTACTTTCTTTAATTCTTTTGCAACTACCCGTCGAGACATTCTTGCAACTTTTTCTCTTGGACTCATACTAGCAGCTTCGGTAATAAAATCTTCTCCAAGCTCTTTAATTAGCTCTTGTCTAAGTAACTCTGATAATCGTGGACCTATGTTTTTAAAGTCTTCTGGCTCCGCCCCAGGAGGATTTAGTAGAGTTGTACCAATAGTACCTAGCATTACAACATCTTTAGTATATTTTTCTTCAATTTTACCTAAATCTTCTCCACTTCTCCATTCTATAGACAATTCATCATATATTTGGTTAATTGCGGCTAACCCTGCTTTTTTAAATATACCAACATTTCCGCTATTAAAAAGCTCTCCTGTTACTTCATTTAAAGATGTTAAAATAGTTTCATCATCAAGTAATCCTACTTTTAAATTTTTTCCTTTTCCTAATTGACCTTCTGTTAAGCCACCTTCTTCATTTCCGCCTAAAGCACTTTTTAATATATCTACTGTGGCTGTGCCTACTGTTGTTCCATCTTTGTGAAGAAACTGAGTCATTCTAGTAAAGTCTGTAAACTGCTTTGCAGTTAAATACTTTGCAGCTATATTAAAAATTGGGGCTTTTAAATTATCTAATCTTATTTTTGGTTGAAAAACTACAATATATCCGTCTTTCATTTGCGCTTCAATACCTGTTGAGATTTTGTTATACTCAACAATATAATTTGCCCATATAGCATTTGATGCTTTCTGACATAAATCAAGAGTCTTTTGTACATTATCACCTCCATTAGCTAAAATACTGTCAACTGCTTGCTTCATCCATGCAGTATTTACTTCTTCAGGTAAGTCTTTTGTACTTTTAACTCCATATTCTTTGAGTACTCTTTTTTGTATCTCCGCACTCTTAGAGCCCGTTGCATTTTTATGTAAAATTCTTATAAAACTATATTTAATTGTATTTTCTATGTCCTCTTTTGTGAATGAAATTAAATGAGGATTTGAAGCGTCTAACTGGTTTCTAATTAATTTATCCGCTCTTTTTGCAGTCCTAGTTAATAGTTGTTCAATTATCTTATTTACAACTTGTTTAGCCATTAGAAGTTTTTGTACAAGTCTAATACTCTCTTTATATGGTCAGGAAAAGACACATTATTTGAGAGGCTAGAACTTCCTTGGTTTTGCAAACTTGCGCCAGCTATTGTCATTCTTTCTTTATGCTCTTCTTTGAAGTAGTATGTTACCATATCAAAAACTGCAAGTTTTAAATCTTCAGGTGTAGAAGAATATCCTGCAGTATAAACTACTTTTACAGCGCCTGGGCCTTTTGACCAGTTTTTATAGTTAGAGCCATTTGTAGTGCGATATAAACTATCAGTTGCAGTATCTAAATAATACTCATAGTTTCCAGTAGTAAGAGGAATGTAGCTTTGGTTATAGCCGCTTCTTTCTTCTACTGAAGTAATTGTATTAACAGGGCTTTCTGTAAGTTGTACAATATGAGTGTCCCAATTTACATTTAAATACTCTGTTTTTGTAGAAGTATAGTAATCAATAATTGAATTTCCACAATAAGTTTTTACTAATTGACTCACAGATGTAATCAAAGAATTTAAGCGTACGTCGTCCTTAGGAGTAGTTACTCCTTTTGAGTCTTTGTATTGATTTAGTGTAACTAAGTTAGCCATAAGTCATTTAGTAAAAACTTGGGGGAGTTTCCTCCCCCAAGTGTCTCAACTATTACTGGTAAGCCCAGCGGATAGATGGTTTGTTGGAGCCAGCATTGGCAAACAGCTCGTTAAAGCCCAGAGACTGTGATGCAACGATCACATTCTGCTGATCTTTTACGCTGTATTCAGTTTCTATGTTAACACCACGTAGACGTGGAATTACATAGTTATTCATGTTAACAGCGAGAGCGGCTGTGGATGTAGCAGCACTAGCAGCGTCCAAATTGTACGCAAGCTGATCAGTTGCTATAACCATTGAGCCATATACAGAACCAACAACACCTGTACGCTTGGCAGCCAGATCATTACCAACTTCATTTACGTCTGTGAAGCCAGAGGCATCAATCAGCTCGTAATATACATCAGTAGGTACGATGAAAGCAATTTCAGAAGGATTCAGACCATATTTGCCCATTTCCTTCCTCATGCCCAGCAGGTTGGCGGGGGTAACTTCAGCAGATGTTGAAGCATCAAGAGCTGTAGTTGCCGAAGCAGTAGCGTAACCGCTAGTATTATCAGTACCGGAAGCACCAACAAGACCAGTAGTAAAGCCACCAGAGTTACCTACAAGGATTGCCTTGTCAATAGCAACGGCGTGAGCGCGTGCCAGGGCAGAGGTAACCATTGGAAGAACAGAAACAACGATCTGCTCGTCAGTGTCATTCGAAATGAATGTACCTGAGATCAGACGATGAGCCTGCAAGATGACCTGAGAAACAGAGTAGTTGTTATCACTGTTATCAGTCAACTGGTTTGAAGAAGCAGTAATACCAGCAGCACTCCAAGAAGCACCATTGGAATCAGGAGCTAATGGCAGTACAGTAGCACCGGAAGCAACCTGAATTTCGCGGAAAATAGGAGCTATCTTCTGCTCCTGACGAACTTCTTCTTCGAACTGCTGAGCAACGATTACATCGATACCAGCAGCAGTGGTAGAGGTATAGTCAACACCAGCTTTTTCAAGCATATCTTTTGCATATGCAGTGTCGAAGCCTTTACCAGTAATTTTACCAAGAATGTGAGCAGACAAAAGATCGCCACCCATAGACTTAAGTTCCTGACGACCACGGCCAGAGAAGTCACGCTTGCTGTTACGCATAGCTTCCAACTCAGCAGCTTTCTCTTCAAGATCAGCTTTATACTTTTCAAGAATTTCTGCGCTTTGAGCTTTCTCATCTGCGAATTCCTTACGGATGTCTTCCATGAGTTTCTCAGCACCAGTAGTGATGCCAACACGCACAGCTTCTTTCTGCTGATCCTGAGCGGCAGCTTTTTCAGCAGCTTCAAGGGCTTCAGCGTCAGCGGCAGCTTTTTCAGCAGCCTTTTGTTCGGCCTGTTTCATTGCCAGAGTTGCAGCAGTTTCTTCTGCTACTTTCTTAGCAAATGCTTCCAAGTCGATTTCCGGAGTTTTTACATCTTCGGACATTTGTATCTCCTTTTGTGTGGAATCTTGTTCCACCTTTACCGGTGTATCACTAGCTACGCTAGAAGTATTAACTTCATCCTTAGCCAGAGACTGACCGGCTAGATCTACACGATTTGTGAAAGTTTTTTTGAATTCTTCGTATTCAGACATCGAATCAAAAGACTTCGAAAGTGAGAAAGTAGCTGCCTGATTGCAGGGTACGGAAACAACCGACACTTCAAACAACTCAGCATCCTTTATCATTAATCCCTCGGTTTCCTTTAAATAATCAGCATCCTTGACTCGGAAACCAACGGAAAAAGCTCCAAGAATGCCCTCTTTAACTAGTTCGCACACATTTGCAGGTGCGGATTTGCTAATTTTTGCCTCGAGTTCGAGACCATTTTCTGTTACCTTAAGCCCAGTAGCACGACCAATAGGGCGGTCATAGTCATGATTGAAAAGAATAATAGGATTCTTCTCAAAATTTCCTAGTCCACCTTTGCTCCATGCTTCAGGAGAAATAGAATCTCCAGCACGGTCAACGTCATTGGTGCTAGCCATACCGCGAATAATAACGGAGCCATCCTCCGCGGGTTGGGACTTAAAAGTAGATGTGAGATTAAAAATTTTCTCCATCATTATTCACCAGTTTTTACTGTTTTCACAGTCTTAGCCTTTAGCTTTGGTTCAGTTTTCTTTACCGCAACTTTAGGCGTAACCTTTGGTTTTTCTACTACATTGGGCTTATGAATAAGATCCCAAATCTCTGGAAGCTCCCTCTCTATGATACTTAGTAAACTGTTCCAAGAACCTGCAATTCTGTCAATTTCTTTAGTTGTACAAGATGCTGGAAAGTTATTCATCTTAGAGTATTCCTTTTTAGTAGGAACGCTTCCTAGCTCTGCAAAGAATAGTCCTACTTCTCTTGCTAAGCGTAATTTTTGTCTTTGTCTTCTAATTGCTCCCATCTGTATTATCCTCTTCTATGGGTCGACCTCCTAGGTCAGGGTTTGCTGCCGACCCAGCAATGTTTGCAGGGACGCGGAGGTCATCATATCCCTCTACAGGTTCGAAGCCAAGGTTGCCCCTAGCTTCATTTGGGCTAATAATTCCAGTATTTACAAGAGCAGAATAATACTGAGATTGATCTCTTAACTCTGGTTGCAGAGCTGGTATTTCTGATACATCTTCTTTTATTTCAAATCCAAAGAATCTTGTAAATGCAAAGTTCATTTTACGAACTATAGGTAGTATTGTTTCCAAATAATATAAACGCATATTTGGTCGTATGTTTGCATTATTACCTGAATCTAACATGATTGGTGGTACACCAATCGCTTTTAGTATAATCTTTTCGTTTTCTTGAATTGCATTAGAGAAGTCAAGCTCTCTAAAGTTTACAGCAGATATTTTATCTACTTCTAAACCGCCATCAAGAATCAAGGGTCTGTGTCCGCCAGCATCTGGCTTATAACGTACTGCCCATGATTGTAGCATTCTTTCTTTAATCTTCT
>Ga0209929_1000655_pt1 | contig 12779 bp, 23 predicted proteins | sample SalPon2_C_H2O_MG_2_FD_185731 | JGI IMG/M metagenome (GOLD analysis project Ga0209929, IMG submission 185731) | Salt pond water microbial communities from South San Francisco under conditions of wetland restoration - Salt Pond MetaG SF2_C_H2O_MG... ... | reverse complement strand
TCTAATCTGCATATTGCACCTACAACAGCGTTGTCTTTATCTCTAATAACTTCTTTAATAAAAAAGTTGTACTGTCCACCTACAACATCTACCAATCGTTGTGTGTATAAGTGGTGTGGTACATAGCTACCAAACTTTCCCTTTGGTGCTTGTTTAACAACATCTTTTGGGAAGTTCTTTGTTAATTTTTTAATTGTTTCTTTATTCATTTTGTTCTCCTGTTTTTAATGTTCCTACATTGTAATTTGTTTATATGACAATTTCCACTACTATGAAAGAAACGATTTGAAAATTATTCATATTGTTTCCTTTCTGGAATAGCACTCTAGCAATAGAGTGCTATTTTATTAATGTTATTGTGTCGTATTCTTCATTGATAGATAAGTTTTCATTTATATAATCGCTTTGATAATCGTACAAATTTCCATACCCATCTTGTAATACAATTTTATGAACATAATATTCTTTTTTTTCTTTACTCATTGTTCTTCCCTCACTTCTGCTATTGAAAACACTTGCATATTTAATGACTTGTGTATGTGATCTATCATCTCTTGTGCGTGTTCAATAGCTTTATCTTCTGTTTCTGTTGTAACATACTTTGTGCCTACAACATTAACTCTATACTTTTTCATTACTTTCCTTTCACTATATTGTGAATCATTTGTCTAGTTAAATTAGTTATCTTTGCTAATTCAATAGCTGAATAACCAATACTATACAAATTCTTTATTGCTGAATTTCTTATATCTATAAACTCTTGGTTAATAGTTTTAAGATTCTCTAATTCTTTTAACGCTTGTTCTAATACATTACGATAATTAAACTCTGTTTGTTTATCTACATTATCGCTTATGTTCTCTTGTGCTTGTGTTAAAAGATCGTTTAGTTCATCTTCCATTGTTTACCTTTCTACTCTTCTTCCCAGTGTGAAAAACTTAACAATAAGTTATCGCCAAAATCTTTAGCTACATTTATGACAATACCTTTGTCTTTAAGTTTTTCTAGTTCTTCCCACATATCGCTATACTTCATATCTTCCCTATTCTTTCTGTTCTAACACTTCGTAATTACAATCGCCACATCTTTGGCTATCATCTATTACTTCGTGTATATCATTGTTATTAATATTCATAACAACATCTTCTACTACATTATCGCTACTGCACTTGACACAATACCAATTCATATCTTCCCTATTCTTTCTGCTTATAGCTTATAAAAAGCTATCAGCTTTTTTAACTACTACCACATAGCTTTCGTTAAATGTTTGTTGATCTACAATCTCTAATCTATTGCCCTCTATAAAATGCAACACTTCTTTTGTGCTACGAAAAGGTCTAAGAGTATTGTTGTAATTAACAAATATATACCTACAATCTAGTGGTAACTCAATCTTCTGTTTTAATACCATACTCATAGTCTAACTAACTTTACAAGTAATGTAAAGTTTATTTACCTACACTTTCTATATATTTTGGTAAAAAGTTTTTACCTACAACTTGCTTGTGTAATCTTTTAGATTCTTTAAGAGTTGTTACATTGAAGTTACGATTAAGAATATTGACTAATTGATCCTTAGTATCTTTATCATAACTACTTTCATTGATACAATCTTCTAATACTTCTAAGAAGTTATTATGAAAAACTGTATCGCTTGACTCAAAGTATTCTGTTCTTTTCATTTGATTAACCTACACTTTCTATATGACCATTTGTACAATGTTTATTACTTTGATAATACGATCCACAAAAACATATATTGTTGTCATCTATGATTATCATTAATTAACCTACACTTTCTTTAGTCTTACTAACATAATGAACACCTGGCATATATCTATTATTTGTTAATGAATAATAGATATCTACTATTCTTCCTGGATATTCATAATTTTCTACATATCTTTTAGCTAATTGATCGGCATAGTCTTTACCTAAATTAGTTGTAAAAGTAATGTCATTAACACACTTTTTATTCTTATAGTGTCCTGTCCAATCTTTAACTACTTCTGTTGTGTTAAAGTTATATTCATAATTCCATTTATTTTTATTCATTGATTAACCTTTCTGTTTATTAACCTACCTACATTATAAACCTGCACTGTAATTATTGTCAAGTTTATTTTACTTTACTACACATTGTCAATAGCTGTCGTAAAGTTTACCTACACTATAGTAATTGTCAGTTGTTGTCGTGTACCTACATTGTCGTTATATGCCTACACAATAGAAAAAAGCTAGAGTCAAGGGGATTAACTCTAGCTTTAATCTATTTATGCGTTAGTTGGTTATTTAACTTGCTTTAATAATTCTTCATCAACCATTAATATTAATTCTTCGCACTCATCACAAGTAAAACTTTTATTTAGTTTTAATTCTGTAGTGTAGATTAAATTAAACCAATCGCAATTATTACAATTTATCTCTAAATTTTCCATTACTTACCACCTTTTATATAATAATATTTATTAAGATAATCGATCGCTTTATCGATTATATACTTGCTAAAATAACCTAAACCATACCAAACACCAATTAATAATAAATAGTTTGTAGGGTTTAATATAAGTTCATCATTCATTTAATTAACCTGCTTCCTGGTATCTTATAAATACCATTGACTCAACTAAATTAATAATTGAGTCTATGCTATTAATATGTTTTAACTATTCTTTTATTATTTTTGTTTAAATATTCTACTGTTAAAAATGCAGCATTAAATTTTTTAATGGCTTGTTTAACGCCTTTACCTTTTACAGTAATTGTTTTAATACCTTCTACAGTATTAAATTTATAATCGTATCTATTCATTTTTTTCCTTTCTTTATAAATACCATTGACCGAACTAAATTAATAATTCGGTCTATGCTATTTATTCTGTATCTTCTAACTCATTAATAAATTTAGTTAATTCATCATAACCATAATCATTAAATAGCTTTAAAGCATCACTAAACAAGCAATATTCTAAATAACCATAATTAGAAAAATCTATTTCTTGCTTATAGTCATTATGAATTACATAATCGTTATGTGCTAAATAAATAAAATCGGTGTAAACAGTTACACCTAGATTAATACTTTCTTCTTTTATTCTTGCTAGTGTTTCTCTAGCTGTTTCTTGTACTGTTTGATTATCCATTTTTTACCACCTTTTTTTTTCTAAATTATAAATAGTATTACCTATTTTATTTGCTGTCTGTCTAAATATATTTCTTTGTTCGCACTCGCAAGAATCAAAACGCTCAACGCATAAATTATTATTATGACATACTGAACCATATTTTTTAAGATATTTTTTTTCTAAATTTGTAATAAATATAGAAACCTTAATTAATAAACTAACCATTATTACCCCTTTACGATAATTAACCAATACATAAGAATAATATTATTACTGTAAAATTTATATTACAAGTTATTTAATTATTTTTTTAAGGATCGTTTAACCTGGCCTGGTTAAATCTTTTGGTAATTCTTTTTAATAAAATGTTACTGGTAAATTGTTAATGTCGTTAATTAACATTTAAAACTGATACCCCATATCTCATTAAATTTTATTACCAGGTTATTTTATATCATATTACTTATAAAACCCTTTAAACATTGATTATTTGGGGATATTGTACACACATAACACACGATTAACGCAACATAATATATGTTATCGGACATAATGCAAATGTCAATATAGACAGTCAATATCGTATACGTAAGACTAAATTTAATTTATGGAAACTACTAAAAATACCTACTATATATTGTGTGTTTTACCTGACTGATTACATACAGTTGGTGAGCTATCACAGAAGTATCTATTACTTGATCCTATTTGTTTTAACTTAGAGTTACACTCTTTACATTTCTTCAATAAAGAAAGTATATTATTAAAATAATTATTGTTGAATGGTTCTAACCCTGTGCCACTCCCAACCCAACCGAGTGCTAAATCTATGTAGTAGCAAAAAACAATATGTGGAATAATAGGCTATTACCCTAGTTACTATGGTCCAGCTAATCCACTTGCCCTGAAGTTCTGATCTGATATCTCTTTCTAAAAGCTGGAGAAATATCTTGTTTGTTGTTGTCATACTATCACAAAACTATTAATATACAAATCATCTAAGGATAGTCCTTAGATTCGTATAGGGGTATACGATTAGAAAAGAAAGAGCTTGAAATCATATAGACAAAGGTATGTGTTGATTTAAGTTAATTCATTTTCTTTCATAACAGTAAATGGACAGACTGTACGGCAAGAGGACCTAGAGCAATCTAGGTTCTTTTGTTTATTGACTTAAAATCTATTATGGTATATACTGAAAGTACTCATTTCTTATGAGTATCAACTTCCCTGTTTGATTAACCAATTGCCCTAGCTAGACTAGGGTATGGAGAGGAAAGTTATGACAGATATAGAAGCAGTTGATTGTGATCAATGTTTACAACCTACCTGGGCTGATGACTTGTATGATGGATTATGTTCTACTTGCAGTCAGAATGACTTATCTGGATTCTTTGAATAAAAATTTTTTTTTCTCACCTAAAACACAATATTTATATAATACAATTATGATTTCTTTTCCAAATAAAAAATATAATACAATAGTTTTAGACCCACCTTGGGATATATCTATGACTGGAAAAGTAAAAAGAAGAGAAAACAGAAAAGAAAAACTTGTATATCCAACTATGTCATTAGATGAAATAAAATCTATGGATATTAAATCATTAAGTAATGATGGAACTCACGTTTATTGTTGGACTACAAATAAAATGCTTAAAGATACTTATGATGTTTTTGATTCTTGGGGTGTAAATTATCATTTAACTTTAGTATGGACTAAACCATCTTTTATTGCTCCAGCTATGGGTTACCAATTTGCAACAGAGTTTTTATTGCTTGGTTTTATGGGTAAGCCTATGCAAAAATTTAAAACAATAGGAAAAAAAAATTGGATACACGCAACTCCAAAAAGAAATGCTCACAGTACAAAACCAGATGAGTTTTTAGATTTAATAGAAACTATGAGCCCTGGTCCATATTTAGAAATGTTTGCTAGAAGAACTAGACATAACTGGGATAGTTGGGGAAATGAAGTTTAAGATTGAGGTTCTTGTAAACCACTAGGAGCTTGTCTGCCTTTTATTCTTGGATATGATCTAGGTTTATGATTATTACAGTGCCGAAATTTATTGTATTTAGAAATAACTGTATTGCATTCCTTGTGAACACAGACTCTTCCACTACTATATGTAGTAGATGGTTTGTAATTAGGATATTTATTTCCTTTTATGTAATCACTCATAACAACAAGTATAGGAGAAGATATGCCAGGTAAAGGTTATAAGTACAAGAAAAAAATGACAATGAGCAAAGGAAAGCGTAAAAAGAAATAATGGCTGAATGGCGTGGAATGAAAGTCAAGCTCAATAATCCTTCTAGGATTCAAAAGGGCGAACCAGGATATGGTAGAAAGAAATTTAAAGTATTTGTATCAGATAATGGCAAAGTTAAAAAAGTTATGTTTGGCGATCCTAATATGGAGATTAGAAAAGATAATCCAAAAGCTAGAGCTTCATTTCGTGCCAGACACAAATGTTCCACAGCGAAAGACAAAACAAGTGCAAGATACTGGTCTTGCAGGATGTGGTAAATGCCTTTTGTAAAGAAAGGTAAATATTATTATTCTCCAAGTGGTAGAAAATATACAGAAAAGCAAGTAAAGTTATATTACGCAACGAATGGATTTAGGAGAAAGTAATGGCTAAGAAAGTAAGTTGGATGTGGGGTGGCAAAAGATATTCTGGCACTCTTATCAGAGAAACAAAAACGCACAAGTTTGCTAGAACAGAAAACGGCAAAATTAAAAAAATTAAAAAGTAATGGAATTTGTAAAAGTTAAAAAAAACAAATACAAATCTCCTAATGGAATTGTATTTACAGAACAACAAATGGAATCTTATAAAAAAAGATTTGAAAAGTAATGGCTGAACGAAAGTCCTGTGCCAATCCTGGCTGTGAGAAAAAATTTACAGCGAAACACAATAATAAAAAATATTGTACTGTTCAATGCAGTCGTAAAGCACAGCACAAGAGAGTGAAAGCTAAAAAACAAAAAGAGTTTACATCACAGATGACTGCTGTTCGTGGAGAACACTACGAAGATTATGTCAGAGATTATGCAGAAGCAGTAGAGAAAAAACTTATACAAAAGAAAGATGTAGCTGATTTACTCGGTGTTAATAAATCTTTAATAACAAAGATGCACGAAGCATACTTAATAGATAAAGATAACTTAACAAAACAAAAGACTTGGAAAACACCAAAAGAAGCACTTATTGCTTTAGAGAAATTTGAAGATTTTAGAGATAGATACTTCCAAACAGAAACAGGCGATCCATACGAAACAGCAGATTTCCATAAGAAATGGATAGCTAGTATTTTACAAGCTATTGATGAAGGTGGAGAACAAATGATACTTAGTCCACCACGACACGGCAAGACAGACTTACTTACACACTTTGCTGTATGGCAGATATGTAAAAACCCTAATGTAAGGATTATGTGGGTTGGTGGTAATGAGGAGATAGCAAAGAATGCTGTAGGTGCTGTAGTCGATCACTTAGAACATAATGAAAAACTTATAGAGGATTTTTGTGGACCAGGACAAACATTTAAACCTAAGAACAGATCAGGTAAGTCTTGGACATCAGGACAGTTTACGATTGCTACGAGAACTGTTACAGGTATTAAGTCGCCAACAATGGTTGCTGTAGGTAAAGGTGGTAAGATACTTTCTCGTGACTGTGACTTGATTATTGCAGATGACATTGAGGACCACGGCACAACTGTACAACCTAGTGCAAGAGAGCAAACTAGACAATGGTGGACAACAACTTTGTCATCTCGTAAAGAGGAACATACAGCTATTGTTGTTATTGGTTCACGACAGCACCCAGAAGATTTATATAACTTTCTTTTAGAAAACCCACAGATGACAACAATCGTAGAGGAAGCACATAGTACAGAGTGTGTGTTACCAGAACAAGAGATTGAAGTACATACTGATTGTATGTTATGGGCAAGTAAGCGTAGTTACAAATGGTTATTATCTCGTTTACAAGCTGCTGAAACAACAGGTGGTAAAGCAATCTTTGAAATGGTGTATTTAAACAAAGCATTTGTTGATGGTGTAACAATGTTTGATGTAGAGGAAGTAGATAAATGCAGAGATGTCAATAGAACAATAGGACACATACCAGCAAGTACACGACTTATTGCTGGACTTGACCCTGCTTCTACAGGATTTCAGGCTTGTTTCTTATGGGCTGTAAATACTGATACAGGAAAAATGTATATGGTAGATATAGAAAATGAACAAGGTGGTGGAATTATACAGGCAAAAGAAACAATAAAAAAATGGTACGAGAAATATAATCTAGCACATTGGGTTATAGAGGAGAATGGTTTTCAGAGAGCAATACGACAAGATAAAGATTTAAAAGAGTATTGTGCAAGAATGGGTATTTACTTAGAAGGACATCAGACACAGAAAAACAAATTTGATCCTATATTCGGTGTAGGAAGTATGAGAGAGTTATTTAGAGAAGAACTAATTTCTTTGCCTTATGGTAGTGCAGAAAGCGAAACTAAGAGTAATATATATCGTAGGCAACTAATTTATTTTTCTACAGGTGCTAATAAGCAATCTGGTAGAAATAACAAGAGTGATGTTGTTATGGCTTCTTGGTTTCCAATGAGAGTTATAAGAAGATTGCAAAAAGAAAGATTAGCTGAGGTAGGATTAGATTATAAGCCTAGTTTTGGAGAATGGAATTTAACTGATATGAACGAAAGTCCTTGGGGATAATGACACCAGAAGAAATACAATACGCTATTACACAGTTACACTTTGACAATCAAAGTGCATATAGCACTAGAGGTCGTGTTCGTGCCATTATGAATGGTGGACCTGATGGTATTCTTGCTTTGTTAGGTGACCAGCTTAAAGGTTTCCAAGATTATCAAATTCCTGTGCCTAACTTAATGATGTCAGGATTAGAACATTTAGCACAAAAGATAGGTCGTATTCCAAACTTAAAAGTAGATGTACCTAATGGTAAAGATTCTGCACGAGCGAGAGATAAAGCAGAAAAGATTGGTCGCATAGTTAATGCGTATGATGAGGTACAAAAATTAGATTTACAAATGCCACAAGTAGGTAGATGGCTACCTGGTTATGGTTTTTCTGTATGGGTTATTAGAGAGAAGAAAGATGCAAATGGTGTTCCTTATCCAATAGCAGAACTTCGTGACCCTTACAACTGTTTCCCTGGATATTTTGGTGCAGATCAACAACCAAAAGAAATGGCAATTATTCGTAGAGTTCCTAAAGAAGCACTTGCTAGAACATATCCAAATGCAAAAGACAAGATTATGTCTAAAGAAAAAGATGCATATAACACAAACATTCTTGGTGTAGGTAATGCTTATGCTTCTGCGTATACAGATTCATACAATGGCTCTTGGGCTAACAGTAATGGAGATGGTGACTTGATAGCAGAGTATTACAATATGGAAGGTACATACATATTCCATATGACATCAGGAACTATTCTTGACTTCATACCAAATCCACTTGATAGTGGTCCAGCATTTGTTATTGGTAAGAAATTTGCCTTTGACAGATTGCAAGGACAGTATGACCAAATCATAGGTCTTATGGCTTCAATGGCAAAGATTAATGTGATGTCAATAATAGCTATGGAAGATGCAGTCTTTACAGAAACAAATATTTCTGGTGAGATAGAATCAGGACAATATCGTAAAGGTAGATTCGCTGTAAACTATTTAGCACCAGGTACACAAGTAAGCAAACCTGCATCAAATGTTCCTTATCAGATTTTTCAACAGATAGATAGAATAGAACGACAACTTCGTGTTGGTGGTTCTTATCCTGTATCTGATGACTCACAATCACCACTTAGCTTTGCAACTGGTAGAGGATTAGAAGAACTAGGTGCAAGTATGTCACTAATGATTAGAGAATATCATACAGTTATGGCTGATGCTATAGAGATGATAGATGCTAAAAGATTAGAGTGGGATGAGAAAATGTATGGTGGTAAGACTAAAGCATTATCTGGATATATGGATAACAAGTTTTATTCTGAAACATACAATCCAAGTTTAGATATTCAAGGATCATACAAAACTCGCAGAGTGTATGGTGCTATGGCTGGATATGATGAACCACAGAAGATTGTAACAGGGCTGCAATTACTTCAAGCTGGAATTATTGACAGACAAACTCTACAAGAAAACCTTGATGGTTTAGATAACTTAGTGAGAGTAAACGATAGAATTACAAAAGAGAAAGCTGATAATGTATTGTTTGATACATTACTAGCACAAGCCCAACAGGGTGATGCTAAGGCAACTATGGCTGTTGTACAGATAAGAAAAAATCCAGATAATATGCAAAACATATTGGATAAATTCTTTACAGCAGAAGAACCAGAGATACCAACAGCAGAACAAGAATTGCTTGGAGGTGCGACCCAACCACCACAAGGTCCACCACCAGGCATAGCTCAACTATTACAAGGTATGGGTGGATAGTGTCAGTTAATAAAGAGTTTGCAGATATTGTACATTTCTCATTGTTTGATGTAGATGAGAAAGGTGATGCAATAATTTTTCAAGATATTGAAGATGACAATGGAACAAGAATATTTACTGATCAGATGCCACCAATGGTATTTCCATTTGGTTATATGATAATCAGTTCAACTTTTATGTATTATGATGATGAGGATGAGGAAGATGGCAACGAGGAGTAGTTCAAACAAAGGACAAGCTACAGCAAGAGAATCTACTTTAAGGAATAGACAAAAAGCTGCGTTTGATGGTAGAAGTACAAATGTACAACCTGCTGCTATAAATACACAGGATAATACACAAACTATTAGAAGAATACCTGGTTTACCATATGGAGAACAAAAAGCATTGATAGAACAACAAGAAGCTGCACCATTACCTAAAACAGCAAGAGAATCTACTTTAAGACAAGCACAACAAGAAGGTATGCAAAGGCGTGGTATGAAACCACCAGCTATAGATGTATTTGCAGCAACTGATAGAAAATCAGAACCTGTTACATCAGGATTACCTTTTGGTCCTGGTGCTGGTCCTGCTGAACCTTTAGAAAATACTAACGATATAATTTATGAGATGTATCGCTTAACAGGTGATAGCTATTTACTAAACCTTATTGACCAATGAACACATATGGCATTTATGATGAGGACTTGTATGATGATGACCAAGTTGTACAAGCACAAAGAAAATACAATAGGCAAGTATCTGTAACACAAGAACAAGCAGATTATGCTTCTAATCTTGTAACACAATATCCAAATTTATCTCCTTCTTTAGTTGTTGGTATGACAAAGTTAGGTTTAGATGTCAATGACCCTAAAGTACAAGAAATATTATTAAAAGATTATTTTGCAAAACAAGAATCTAATAACACATTAAAAGAATCTATTTGGGATAAAACAAAAGATAAAATTAAAGAACCTTTTAGATATGCTTTTGCTGGATTTCAAGCTGCTTGGGAAGGTGGAGCACCAAGACTTGTTAGATACTTAGAAGCAAGACAACAAGGTCAATCACATCAAGAAGCAAGAAAAAATACTTATACAGGTTTAGGTGCAGCATTACTCAAAGAAGGTTTAGGTGCAGAACTTGGCACAGGAATATTACCTGGTATTACAGATGTAGAAGAAACAGATGAATATAAAAACTTAATTAGTAATGGTACTGATCCACAGAAAGCTAGAGAATATGTATTAAATAATGTTCTTGACCAAAATGTATATCAACTTGCAAGACAAAGAGCAGAGCAAGGTGTACAGTTTGTTGGAGAACGAGCAGAAAAGTTTAGAGAAGCAGGATTAGACCCAACAGTTACTATTGGTAGATATTTCTTTAAACCATTTGATAAGATTGTAGAACCTGGAACAGAAGCATACAACATTATTACAGGTGTTATAGATGCAGCAGCACAGTTGTTCTTAGACCCTACTGCTATTGCAACATTGGGCGTTAGTAAAGTTCGTAAAGGAAAACAAGTATTTGCAACGATAGATCAAATAAAAGGATTTGAACAAGCAGGTCTTGTTAATGGTGTAAGAAAAACATTACTAGGACCTACTACACAACAATTTTTATCAAGTAACAATGGTAGAAAATTTAAAGAGTTTCTATGGGAAAATGCAGATAACCCAGGTGAAATTATATCTCGTACAAAAGAAGGTATAAAAAGTCATACTTTTTTAAATGAATTGAATAATATTAAAAAAGCAAATCCTGGTTCATTTGATGAAGTAGGAAATAGTTTAGTTACTAACTTATTAGATGATGCAACATTACTTGAAGTAACAAGAGGTTATGTTCCTAAAAAAATTAAACAAGGAAACAGACTAACTAAAGCTATGGAAAAAACATATGGACCTCGTATTGTTGTATCAGACAAAGATACTTCTATGGTTCAACTTAATCGTTTTATAAATCTTGCAACTAAAGATATAGATACTAAAAAAGATTTTTTAACAAAAGCTATGGTCGCATTGGATGATAAAGATTCTGTTACTGCTGTTAATAATCTTTTAGTAGATACTTTAGAAAATACAATGCGTGTAGAGCTTACAGATGTTTTAAAACCAGAAGTAGGTAGCAGAACAGAACAATGGATAAAAGAATCTACAAGTGTTTTTTCTAGTTATTTAGATGATGTAGATGAAGCAAGAGATGTTATGGGTAGATATGTACAAGATTCATCAGGTTCAGCATTACCAATAAATGATTTTCTTAAAAAACAATATGGAGTAGAAGCAGACTTATTAGCTAGACCAACTACTACTACACAATTAGCAACAGAAGTATATTTACCAAATCCTACAGAAATAATAAAAGCAACAAAAATACTTAACTCTAAGTTAGGTAAGTATGGTGCAAATATTATTAACAACTTGCCACGATCTGCAACTACAAGATTTTTAGATAGTTATTATAGTAACATATGGAAACCACTTGTATTACTTAGACCTGCTTGGACTACAAGAGTTATATTAGAAGAACAGTTGCGTTTGATTACAGCAGGTGTTGCATCAGGTATAAATCATCCATTATCTTTTATTGCAAGTATGTTTAAAAAAGAAAAAGGTTTCTTTTATCCAGAGGTAGGACTTCTTGGTTCATTTGAAAACAATGCTTCTATGGCTGATGCTTTAACAACACAAGTAGGTAGTTTAAAATCATTAAAAAGAAAATGGGGTAAAACAAGTCAATGGAGAATATTAGAAAAAGGTGTAGATAAAGAATGGGGGCAATCAGCATTTAGAAATGTTATGCAACTGTACTTTGATCCATTAAGTAAAAAACTTGCAAGAATACAAACTATAGATGATACAGTTGAACGAGCAACAGCTTTAAAAGCATTGAAAGATGAAGTTATAGATCAATCTTCTGCACTTAATAAAAAGATACAAGAAGTTACATCTTCTAAAAGCCATCCATTTTTTGGTGCAGGTAAAGACAAAGAACTTACAGATGAATTTATTGATTATTTAAACGCAAATATTGCTGCTACTGCTGGTGGCGTTGTAGAAACAAATAGTGCAGTTAGAGCTAGTCAATGGATAAAACAAGATGGTGATAAAAGACTATTAGATTTTATTGCAAGTGAAGATGCAAGATTTCTTAAAAA
>Ga0209929_1000652_pt1 | contig 12795 bp, 9 predicted proteins | sample SalPon2_C_H2O_MG_2_FD_185731 | JGI IMG/M metagenome (GOLD analysis project Ga0209929, IMG submission 185731) | Salt pond water microbial communities from South San Francisco under conditions of wetland restoration - Salt Pond MetaG SF2_C_H2O_MG... ... | reverse complement strand
AAAAAGTTTGTGGGGGTGCATCCCACCTACTTAAAGTACCTCTTAATAATTTGAATTTAGCACCTACTTCTGCATTACTACTTCTCGTAATTCTTGCCATACACTGAAATATTACAAAAATCTTAGAACTAGAAGATGTTGGAGTAATACTAAGACTCATTCCTGTATCAGCAAGAGTTGAAGATGTTATAGCAGTTTCAGTTGAATAAACTCCATTTACAAATTGTAAAACTTTTCCACCACCAATAGTAGCACTACCACCTAATGATACTGCACTTCCATTAAGAGTAATTGATGAGTTTGCTAATTTAGCATTAGCTATTGTTCCATCTGTAATCTTTGCATTGGTAACAGCATTACTACCTAACTTCGCTTCTGTAATCGCTCCGTCTGCCACAGTCGTTATTAACCCTGTACCATAATGTAATATCCAATCACAAGTATCACTTGCAGATACTGTGGTATCAAAGGTAATTGTACTACCACTGACACTAAAGTTCCCTTGCTGTACGACACCACTAATACTAATTAATAAGTTATTAGCTGACGAGGGTACAAAGTTAGTTGATGATTTCTGTAAGGTGTAACTTGCTGAACCATCAAATGTTAAGTTATCGAGTACCTCTACATTGGATATGCTTTCTGTTCCTCTACCGATATAGCTCATATTATGCCTCTGGTTTCTCTGGGAATACCACAGCTTCAACATCTGCTACTGTGGTTAATCCGTTAGTAATATCTCTTAATGCTTGTCTGTATGTTGTCATTTCAGCAGTCATGGTTTGGTCAGACAAGGCTAAGTAATCTGTTTCAGATAATAAAAAGTTTCTTTTTGTTCTTAACTGCATCATTAAAATTTCAAATTGAGTAGGTTCATTTGCAATATCAGTTTCTCTTTGTGTTATTTCTTCAGCAGTTAAATCTACTAAAACTCCGTTGCTATATTTTTTCATTATTTAACCCCATAAAAACTAACTGTTCCTGTTTCTATAACAGCCGAGCCACCAGTCATTACTTCTACTTTTGTTATAATTGATGAACTAGCTTGTAGTCCTACAATGGTATCACCACCTAATTCGTTATCTGTGCTTTGAGTATAAGCGTTTGTTGCGTGAAAGGCTTTGTTTCTTGATGCTGTTAAATTATAACAAGTAACTTCAAAGTTTGCTCCAGAAGTTCCTGTGTCTTGATTAAGATGATAACCACTTATAGCAAGTCTGCTCATACCAGTATTACCAATAAAACTACCACTACCAGCAGTAACCCTGTATGAAAATCCTGTAGCATCATAACCAGAAGTTAAGTAACCACTTGATGTTCCTATTCGTATTCCAATAGAGTCTGTTTGATTTACTCTTATTCCTTGACCTATAATTTTATAAACTGGATAAGTAGTTGAGATACCAGTGTATTCTACAGATGATACATTACTTGTAATTGTAGTTGCTTGAAGTAACACCATATCATTAGCATCACCCGCACCACTCACACTACCAGTAAACGCATAGGTATCTGCAAGGTTCATACTCTCTGCTTGTATTTTAGATAATGCCACCTAATTAAACTCCTTGTTGTTCAGCTTGAAACGCAGTCCAAGCATCTTTAACTGCTTGTGTCCAAACAGCATTACATACTGCCTGTACTTCTGCATCTTCACTAGAAATATCTTGGTCTGGGTGAACGACGTGTCTGTGTCTGCTTCTTGATAACTCTGTGCCATCTTCTTTGATGACTGTATCAGTAGCAATTTGCACAGCTTTGTATTCGCCTACGACTTCTATTTTAGCGATTTCTGTTTCTTTTGTTATTGCCATTGTTTACTCCTATGCTGTTGTTTCATAACTTAATTCAAGTAATACACTTGATGTGTTTTGGAAATGGTTAGACATATTTGTTCCAGTAGTTCCAGTCCATTCTTCAATTCTACCATCTGTACCATTACTAAATAAAATTACTTGATATCCAGTTACACTAGAACTTAAAACACCAATCCTTGCACTTCCTGTAGAGTCTGCTGTAGAAGTTACTGTAAAAGGTAACCCCCTAATTTCCATAGCTCTACCAGAGTCTGCACCAGTAACCCCTGTTATACTTGCTTTGAATCTAACAAAAACTCTATTTCCTATTTTCGTATAACTACTAGTAAAAGTTCCAGTTACAGAACCATCTCCTCTACCTTCAACACGTAGATAAACAGAACCTGTACCTTCCTCATAATCATCTAAGGCATTGGCAGTTGCAGTATCTCCATTAAAAGTAATACCACCAGATGCAAGAATACGCATCTTCTCACCAAGAGAACCTCCATTGTCAGTTTTAAATACTATATCTCTTGTTCTTCCATTTGATTGCTGAGTTACTGATAAAATTTCGCTACCTCTAGCATCACCAAAAGCTGAAGTAAAACTTCCGTCATTTACACCAAAACGAATACCACTTCCTGTTCCCGCAGATGCAGTTGATGTTGTAGGATAGTCGTTGTTTACAGAAATTCCAGTTACGCTTCCGTCTGAAGCATCATCATAAGTAAAAGGTTTAGAAAGCATATCGCCAGTAACAGAGTTATTGGCGGGTGTCTTTGTGCCGACTGTTCTTCCTAAAAATAATACCCAACAGCTATCACTAGCAGAGATAGTTCCCCCTAGTGTTAATGATGTGCCTGATACTGTATAACTAGATACGTTCTGCCTGACGTTATTGACAAAGACAGCTACATCTTCCTCATTAGATACAGAATAATCTAAAGTATAAGTAGAACTTCCTGTACCAGTAATCTGTTGGGAAGCAATACTTAAATAAGTATCTGTAGGTTGTACTCCAATATATGCCATTATGTACTAATTGCGTCTACATAAGATACAAGAACGTCTACTGCACTAGCTGTATCAGCATAGGCTTTAACTACGTCTGCACTCTGTATGACAATCTTACTCCCAGAATCTATAAGTTCTAATGATCCACCTAAAGGTAAAGGTGCATCTTTAATCACATAATAATCTGTTCCACCAGAACTAATTAAAACAGTAACATTTACTGCTGTTGTGTATTTATTCACACATCTAATAGAAACGATTGCATCATCACTGTTAGATGTAACTAGTGTCGTAGGTGAACCAGATGAGTTTGAGATTGAACTTGCATATGATCTTTCAAAGTCTTGTGCCATCTATTTCTCCTTTATAATGCGATAGACATAGCTGTCGCAAATCCTTTCGTTGCATAAGGTGTTAGATCTACTGATGCTATGGCATTCCAGGAAGATCCATCCCAGTATTTTAATTCATTAGAAGTAGTATTAAAGTATAGATCTCCAGCTGTCAAAGGATCACCATCATTATCTACAGTTGGATCAGAAGCCTTTGCACCCAGGTAAGTGTCATCAAAATTATCAGCAGCAGCTTCAGCGGCAGCTTGAGCAGCTTGAGCTGCGGTTGCGGCATTGGTTGCAGTTGTTGCAGATGCAGCGGAATTGGTAGCGGAAGTAGCTGCGTTAGTAGCAGATGTACTAGCTGCGGTAGCCTGGTTAGTTGCTGTAGTAGCAGAACTAGCAGCAGATGTCGCAGAACTAGCAGCGTTTGTTTCACTGGTTGATGCATTAGAAGCTGATGTTGCAGCGTTAGTAGCACTTGTTGAAGCAGCACTAGCACTATTAGATGCATTAGTTTCGCTTGTTGCAGCATTAGTGGCTGATGTACTTGCAGCAGTAGCTGATGTAGCAGCATTTGTTGCCTGTGTTGTTGCGTTGGTTTCAGCTGTTTCAGCATTTGTTTCAGCTAACTCTGCAGCGGTTTGAGCTGTCTGTGCATCTGTAGCGGAGGAAGCAGCAGCAGTGGCACTAGAAGCAGCAGCGGTTGCAGAAGCGGCAGCGGCAGTTGCGGAGGAAGCGGCTGCATTTGCGGAGGATGTTGCGGCTGCCGCATCTACGATCAGATCCCACTTTGCTGAGTCTGAATTGGTTGTTAATGGCTCAACACCCGATGAGGTATGAGCTGTATTACAAAAGAATATATTATCGGTTGTGGTGTCTTTTACTAAATCTCTAACAGCATAAGCAGTAGATGCAGACCAATCTCCTCGATATCTACCTAATTCTTGGGTAACAGAGATCTCACCAGATGAGTCAAAAGCTAATACTTTATTAGCTCTTTCAGTAGCTCCGACTGTAAAATCAGTCGATGTCATGGTGTTTGTTCTGGATATCTTGATAGATCTATCTACTTGTTCCTGGAGTTCTTGGCTAACCAGCATCGCTTTATCCAATGCAGCTTCGTGTGTTTCTGCTGGAAACGGATCATTAGCGACATAATCAGTATCCTGGACCTGGGATGTCTTTCTTCTAATAACTAAGGTTTCTCCAGTAGATGGAGCTGTCACCATCGTTACAGTACCACCAGAGTTACTTTGGACTCCTGTGACTGTATAATTGGTTGTTATTGTTTGAAGTGTTTCTGTACCATTCGAGGATCTAATAAGAACCTCTAGGTCATCTTCAGCTATAATATAATAACTAAAAGAAAATGCTGTGGTAGAACCATTACCAGCATAAGAATTTTTGATTGTGGTACTAGATATTGTCATTTTATGCTTACTAACTCCTTATAATATATCATATTAAATGTCCATACATAATTAAAATGGGAAGTTCTTTGGTAGTTTATCTCCAGGACTCCACCAAAATTCTGTACCCTGTTCTTTAAACATTCTTCTTTTTATTCTCTTTCTTTTCTCGTTATACTTAGGATCTATATATTCAGAAAGAGTATCAAAACCTAGTCTTTCTAAAGCTAGTCTTATATACCACATAGAACCACCAGGTGTATTGTGTTTTATAAAATCTGCTATATCTCCACCTATATTTACTGCTTTCCCTTGTATTGCATTAAAAGCATTCATAACAGTCATATCTAATAACTGAAAAGCTAACATAGGAACAGCTCCTACTAAGGTAGCAGCTCCACCATTTTTGCCGCCATATTGGGTAGCAAAAAGCAAATCACCAGCAATACCTAATCCACCACCTCTAATCATATTGCTTATAAAATAACCAGCCTTCTGTTGATTATCCATATTAGATAGATCTGTTGTTTCTTTACCTTTTGTTAAATTTTTTAGTTCAAAAGCTAAAGCTCCAAATAAGGTTGTGGATATTATTAAATCAGTCATATAAGCTGCTTTTCTCCATCCACCTTTCAAACCCATTCCCCTGGCTATATGACCAAACATAAAAGCTAAAGGAAATTGTTTAAACTGGAGCATATTCTTCATCATTTCCCCCATAATTGTTCCTGGTCTAGCTTGACCAATTAAAGTTCCTCTTAGCTTTGCATTAGGAACAGCAAAATCTACTACATAGTTAATAGTTGATTGAAACTTTGAAAAGATATCCATCGCTTTTTCTTCATCAATATCTGTCAATTTAAAGATATCGGATGGTCTTAAAAACTCAGCACCCTTATTTAAGGCATCATCAACACCAGCATCGTAAATAGGAATACGTCTAATAATATCCCACTCACCACTACCAATATCGTTAGTTTTCATTAATTGTTGAAATTGAGGATTTTTCTTACCTAGTTCATCCCAGGTCAAACTTGCATTTCTAGCAAAGAAAGCCATGGTTTCCATACCGACACCCCATCTACCAGCTTGTGTTAGCCAGGATAATCCAGTAGTTCTTAAAACAAAATCAGCCATTCTTCTAGTAACCTCTGGTCTTTCAACATCATCCGCAGACACTCTAGCCATTCCTGATGCTATTGTTCCCCAGTGTTCAGCCACCATTCCCGATGACGCTGCCACTTTAACACCTACAGCTTTGTCTTGTCTAATCCCACTAGCAAACATTTTTAGGTTTCTATACATTGTTTTGGCGGCTGGTAATCCATGAACTCTAGCTGTTAATCTTGTTAAATTGAAATCACCTAAAGCCATAAAAGACGCAGCTCCAAGATACATCGCTGTAGTTAAATCTCTTAATCCACCGCTATATTTTGCAAAAGTATAATTTTCTGGATCTAGCATATCTCCATTTAAAGCAGAATATGCCTGGTCTACTTTTCCAAATTTTGATTTTAATTGTTTTAGTTTTTTATCTATTTGTTTAGGTGTTAAATCTCTTTCTAATCTTAAATCGCCTTTACCTACAATATCTTTAGTATCAGTTAATAATTTTTTTTCTGCTGTGAATTTCATCCAGGCTATAAATTTTTCTGGATCTGGTCCTAACATTCTCATCATACCAATATCTCTAGACATACTTTTGATATGACCTACCATCGCATCAAATACATTACCTTTACCAAATCTTTTGTTATAGGCATCCCAGGAGTCAAAATCTTTAAATTTTAAGAAACGATGATCTAACCTTCTATTAGCTAGTTTGCCACTGTATTGTTTTACATTTGATTTTTTAGAATAACCAAATGTAGATATAGTATTCCACACATCATCAAGAGCTAGACTTAATTGTTCTGGACTTAATACCTTACCAGTTTTGTAGTCGATCATTTGTTCTGGATCAATAAGGTCCATAATAAAATTTTTCCATTCATCCCTACCAGCACCTCTAACCAATAGTTCGTTGTGGCTTTGAGGTAAATGCCAGTTTTTTAATTTAGGTATTCTACCACCAGCAGCGTTAAACATTCTTCTGGCTGTTTCCGCTGTTTCTATCCAGGCTCTTGCTAATTCTTCCGCAGCCTTATTTCCTGTTGATCCAGGATTAAATATTTCTCTACCCATCAACAATAAGGTAGCTTTACTTCTGTTTGTTCCTAAAAGATTATGTCTAAACTTTTTTAATACATCAGAAAATATAGAGTCTAACCTACCCTGGACATTGACCATTTCTTCTTCAACAGATCTAATCCTAGTAACTCCTTCTTTATTTTCTGTAAAAATTAATTTTTGCAAAGCAACAGATCCATAATCTGTTTTTCCAGTTTGATCTGTGTACCTAGCTAATTGATATTCAAACTCTTGTTGTAGTCTAAGATTGTGTTTTCTAAGTTTTATTTTTTGTGCAGCATCCACTTTTAATTGGTTAAAAGTATCTAATCCAGCTTGTTTTGCTGCTGTGTCTGGATCTAAATTTTCATCTATATATTTTTTATAGTTAGCATCATATTCATTTAAAAGATCTAATTGTTTCTGGTCATCTATTAAACCTTTTGTTTTAGCACTAACAATACAATTACGGAAACTCATCTAAGACCTGGACACCCCTCTAAAAAGTCTATTGCTTTTCTTTCGTTATTTAGTTCTTTTAAGACATCTGAAGCTGAAGCATAAATAGCTTTATCTTCTGCATCATTATCTATCCAAACTTTATATTCTGGATCTATGTCGTTGAAGATTTCTTCGATCTCATCTGGTCCAGTCTTTTCTGGAGTCTGTCCAACATCTGTAGTTCTGCTTGTTCCATGCGATTGTACAATTCCTCCGATTTCTTTAGTGACTGGTCTGTTTCCTTCAAGATTGATTTTTTCGTAGCCATCGGCTAACTCCTTTCCTGTGTTGTAATTTTGTGTAGCACCCTTGTATGCTTTTTTAATTATATGAGGATCTACAAATCTACCATCCCTGGCAATTCTTTTTACATTTCTGGTGATTGCTGTAGCTTCGTCTACTTCTACATACTTTACTACTAAAGAATATCCGTTCTTTTTAACGATATCAATTAATTTCTCTATATTTCTACCACTACTTCCGACAATAGGAATAATGATATTATCTCCGTTACCGATAGCTCTTGCTAATATTAATTCTTGGATATGTTTACTTTCATCATGAACAGCTCCAGCTCCTACACCACCATCATAATCTTTTGCTAAATTAGGATGCTCTTTCACAAAGTCAGAGTCTACTATCAAAGCTCCTAACTTTTTCTGTTGAGCTGTTGCCAATGTTGATTTACCAGATGCGGGTAAACCAATAAACACAGTCATTTCTTTGTTTTTAACTTCAGCTCCATCACCATATAAATCATCAACAATTTGACTCCATCCTCTTTTTTGTTGCCAGGCTTCATCAAAACTACCTCCCGCTTGTTCTATGGTTGTTGTTTTTTCATTAGATAAGTTTCTTAAACGAACTATTTCTGGATGATTAATTAAATCATCTACCTGGTTCTTTAGTATTTCATCATCTAAATCTGCTATTTCATCTAAAGATTTAGACTCTAGTTCTACTTTTTTTGTAGGCTTTTTTGGAGGAGGTCCAAAGACATCATCTAATGTATTCTGGATAGATCCTAGTTCCTGGGTATATTGTTGCTTCCCATCATGAACATCATCTGAATTTTTTAAATTTATGTTTGTTTCTGTTTCTTTAGGGAGATCTGGTTGCGTCTGTGTATATCCTTCAGATATCGTAGTGCGTTGAGATCCGCTTGGTGTAACCCTGTCAAGATCGCCGTTTCTAACTGCTGTGGTGACAGTTTCTTTAAAAGAGTTGATTGCTCCTTGCTTATCCCCACTCTTGTAGAGTTTTGCTGCTTGGCTAAGCTCATCTGATATTGTTCCTTTCATGTTAGCAAGTTTAATAATCTTCTCTATTGTTAAGGCAGACTCTTGTAATGCCTTTTTATTAAACTCACTGTCTAGTTTATTTTTACCTTTTCTGCTTATTTTTGCTTCATTATTAACTAAAAATCCAGCAATACTTTTATCTTTCTTTAGCTCCTTAATAGTCTTGTCTAAAATCTCTGCTCTTTCTTTAATTAATAATTCTTTAATTGTTTGTGTTCCAAAAAGATCCTGGATCTCTCTTGTTGATACACCCTGGCTAATAACATCCTGGATAGCTAATCTAATTTGTTGCTCATTATCAAAAGCATTTCTTGAAATAAAATCCATTACCTGGATATGTAAATCTGGATCTTCTACAAGATCTCCGACAATAGCTGCTATTCTATCAGGAATATTATTATTTAAATAATACTGCCAGGCTTCTGGACTGAGCTTAGATAAGCCATTAGCATTATCCCATAATACAGATCTTGGAGAAACTCTGCCTTTTATTTTTTGAACAAAATCTGGTTTTAGTTTTAATACTTTAGCAACATCAGTAGCGGTGGCTGTACCCTGGTGAACATTAATCATCATGGCAGCTACCATTGTTTCTTCTGGTGTATGACCATCGACTTCTCTACGAACTGTCGCTAATAAGTAAGGTTTTTGTTTACCCATCGCTTTTATTCTTTTTGCAAGAGCTAATCTTTGATGACCATCTGCTATAACTTTTCTACCATCAGCATATTCAAACACCATTACGACATTAGCAGCGTCTTGATCCCATTCAGTAATTCCTTTTAATTTAGGAGATAATCCAGTTTCCATATCAATATCTTCTCTTTTGAATTGAAAGATATCTGGCTCTACTTCTATTTCGTCTGGATCTAATCTAATTTCTCTATAAACATTATTTTCTTGGTCAAAGTTTTTTGTGTAATCAACAGGAGTTCTTGTTTCGTTTTCTAATTTATTTTCCCCTGTTAATAAACTTTCCCCAGCTTGTTGTAATCTTTCATTATGTTCTACCTTACCTTTGATCGTATCTTCTAAAGGATTGTTTTCAGCAATCTCGTCACTTTCTAAAATTTGCTGTGTTGATCTTACAGTTGGATTAGGAGTTGATATTGTTTTATTGATAGTTTCTAAAAGTGATATTTTTTCTGTTGTATTAAATATCTCTATATTTTTATTAATATATTCTAAAACTTTATCGGCATATTTTTCATCTAAAGATGGAGCTTCGTCTATCATCTTGTCTATTTCACTTGCTAATAATTTAGCTTTACCAATTTTAGTAGATCTTAATAATTTAGAATACCCACCAAAAAATCCTTTAATTGTTCCACCTAATGCCGCAGTTCCTAAAGCTCCACCAATACCAGCTCCAGCAATAGCCATAGCAGCATCTTTCCAATCATAGTCTGATAATAATTGTTTATTATAACTAACAACACTTAATTGAATAGGTACTTCAAATCCAGCAGCAATAGCACTTTCAGCTGCAGCTGTTTTAAGAATACCACCAATCGTTTTAAAACTACCACCAGGTAAGGCTATAGAAGCTGGAATACTAGCAAGGATTAATGGATCACTAAACAGACCAGCCATCGAACCCGCAGCACCAGGAATACCAGAACTTCCGTCATTATATTTTTGACCGATCATTTGTTCTTCTTCTAGCTCTGCTAATTCTTTACTTCTTAAACTTAAATAGTAGTTATAATCTCTAAACCCACCTTCTCTACTTCCTCTTTGTTCTGGATTTTTTGCGAACCATTCTTCAATCTTGTTATTGATATAATCTCTTTTAGTTCTGAGATGCTGGTTACTTCTTACATAACCACCAAAATTGTCCTGGAGTTCTTTTGCAATAAAAGGATCTAATTGAGTTGTTGTTACACTGAAATTATCATCTACCTCTGGTATATAATCATTCATATTGTAATAGATACCGCTAATAGAGAAAAAATCTTGTGTGACTCTATCCATATCTTCCATTGTGTTATTTAGTTCTGATATAGAGTTTCTGTATTGAGTTTGTAATTTGTAGTTAGTATCGAATATTTCTTCGTCTTTTCTCGGTCTGAACTTTATGGTCTTTTCACCAAATTGATTATTCCTGTTTGGTCTGTTGTAGATATCATCTGTAAAGAATGATTTCTTATCTGTTTCTGATATTTTAAATTGTGCCATAGTTCTTTAAATATTCTGCTTCTTTATTTCTCCTGGTAGGGTAAGCGTCACCAAACTCTAATAGTTCTTCGTAAACAGCATCCCAGTTTCCATCAGTTGCATATTTAATAAATGATGGAGTTCTTTTATAACTACCATATTGAAAACCAACAGATATTAAAACTGTGGCTTGTCCTTGATCTAGCTCCTCAAAAGGTACGACTGGATCATAAGTTTCATATTGTCTTTGTAAATCTTTTGCATAAAAATGCCTGGAGCAATCATCAATGTGGTCCACATCATCTTGTTCTAAGACTAATGACTCTGCAAAGGCTTTGGCTTGTTCCCCATGTAAACCAAAATAAGGTTTTAGTTTGTTAATTATTCTTTGGTCAATACCAATAGCCTGGCAAAAAACTTCATTCTTTTCTTTTAAATCAAAACCACTAGCAATCGTAACACCAGAATTATTAGTAGGCTGATATCCTTGACGAATACCTTGACCTTCTAACTCGTGTATAAAATCCCAATCAATGTTATTCATTTAACTTTAACAACAAATCTGGAACTATTCTTTTCAGATTAAATAATATTTCACTTCCATCTTTATTTCTAAAATATTCTCCAGTTCCATCGTTATTGTTTCCCATCCCTATATAGTACATACCATCATGAGCTGTTTCTAAAAATATGTTTTCAAATAATTTACCATCATCATCAAATAAAATATTTTTGCCTTCGCTCTCAAATAGATCTTGTGGTTTTAACTCTCCTCCCTCTCCTTCTAGATAAGGTAATAATGTTTTTGTCTGTGTTATTGTTTTTCCTGTACCCGTATCATAAACATTAAAGTCATAAGTTAAGGCTTCTTCTAATAGCTCTGCTGTTAGTCCTTCTTCAATCATTTCTTGTACTGTAGGATATTTTGAATCTATGCTTTTCTGTTCAAATGGTTGTGCATTTACCATATTTTGAGGAAGAAGAATTTTATTACCTTCTCCAAAGTTTTGCCATCCACCATAATATTCATTACCTTTTTTAACCAAACCCGATGCCATTTGAATAGACTCCTCATAGGCTTCATAAATTGAGTCACGATTAGAAAGCATATTGTTTTCATTTCGGTAAAGTTTATCAGCAAAAATCATATCTGCTGCTTGTGATATTTGAGCAGTTAGGTTTTTTAAATTATTAGAAGTTGAAGCGGGAGCGTAATCGATTGCTATTTGTGTGTATTCCTCAACATTAATTTTGTCTTTCATAACAGTTTCTAAGTCATTGTATCTGTCGCTTTTTATAATCTCAATGCCATTCAAAATAGATCTTGTTGTTTCGGTTGGCATTCCATTATTGTTATACATCAATAAACCAATATGAGTATAAACAGCTGCATTTTTTTCCATTGACAGATTAACAAAAACATCTTTTAAATTTTCACCACCAACAATAGCCAGGTTAATTAATAGTGTTTCTTTTTCTTCAATCGTTCCATTCATTAATCTATCTTTAATAAATTCTCTTTCTTCTTTCTTTAATAGCTGTAGTGGAACATTATAAAAATCTGCTACTTCTTGTGCTTCTTTATTTCTGTTTTGTGATGCCATGTAAAATGCCTGGGTATCTTTTTCAAAAAAATCTAACTCAACAAAATCTCTTTCTGGATCTAAATCTTCAGCCATATTTAATAAGTCATTTCCTATTTCAGAAACCATTTTAGAGTGTATCTCTTTAAGTGACTCCTCTAATTTTATATAAACTTTTTGTTCAAAAGGATTTGCGTTTGGATCTTTTGATAATCTTGTGTTTTCTTTTTTAACTCTATCTATCTCTGCAGCTACTTTATCTGGTGTTGATTTTTTTGCTTTGTCAATAACATCAAAATTAGTTTTGATGATAACTAATTTTTCTAGTTCCTCCGCAATACCAGGTAGTCCTAAAGATATTTGTAATTTATGATTTTCTTCAGCTTCAGCCATTAAATTGTTCCAGGATGTAATATTAAAATAATCTGCATTAGTGATATCTTCTAAGTCATTGACTTTGCTACCGATAGCAGTACCTTGAGCTTTAACACTAGATACATATTTTTTGTTTATAGTTCCTTGTCTTG
>Ga0209929_1000650_pt1 | contig 12817 bp, 8 predicted proteins | sample SalPon2_C_H2O_MG_2_FD_185731 | JGI IMG/M metagenome (GOLD analysis project Ga0209929, IMG submission 185731) | Salt pond water microbial communities from South San Francisco under conditions of wetland restoration - Salt Pond MetaG SF2_C_H2O_MG... ... | reverse complement strand
AGAGAATAGCCAAGCGAGTGCTAGCACTTCCACTATTACAATTTCTAGCATCGCTCTCGGAACGTCTTTAACAGATACTCTTACTTTTAATAGCTCAACGGGAACTGTTACAGGTACAAAAGACTTTATTGAGGAAGGGCTTGCTGAAGGTGATACTATTCTTTTTACTGCATCTTCGAGTGGGCAAAATAACGCGAAAAAATTTGTAATTACAGGATTTCAAAGTAATAATACTGTACTTGTTCTTGACACAATCTATGAAGCAATTACAAGTGAAACTGGAGTAGGATATACTTTAGACTTAGTATCCCCTGAACTACTTGGTCCAGTTGCAGATAGAACTGCTACAGATTATTCAAACTATATAAATCGTCAAGTATTTATATATAAAGCATTGTTTGATGACGAAACAGGATTAATGGTTGGCGATCCTTTTCTTATGTTTAAAGGAATTATTGCTGGTGCAAAATTAAAACAAGATCCCTTTAAAGGTTCAGAAATAAATTGGACCCTGAGTAGTCACTGGGGTGATTTTGTTCGTATAAATGGACGACTAACTTCGGATCATGCTCATCGTGCTTTAAAAGCAAATGGAGAATCAGATAAATCAGCACTTATAGACAAAAGATATGCAAATGATTTTGGGTTTATGCACGCAGAAAGAGCAATAACTTTAACTGCGGTTTACCAAGTAATGGAAACTCGTTATAAAGAGAAAAAACGAGGTGGCTTGGCTGGATTAATTGGTCTGAAAAAATTACAAGAGTATCAAGTTGAAGTAGATAGAGAGGTAGATTTAAAATTTAATACTAGTGCAAGAAAGCTTCCGGTTGTATATGGAGTTCAAAAAGTAGACTCAATTCCTATTTTTATAGATTCAGATAGCAGTGACTCTACTACAATTTATGCTGCTTATGCTATTTGTGAAGGAGAGATTGCTGCTATATATGACGTACACTTTAATAATCTAAGCACCATTTGTGCAGATGGAAATGATTCAAATGCACGAAACTCCCAAAATGATAATAATAATGTAGAAGTACTCTGTCAAGGAAGAATGGATAGAGGAGACACTATTTCTTCCACTGCATTTAGCGGTACTCAAGGAATAGGAGGAATTAATAGTCAATTTAACCCTGGAGAAATTAATCTCCTTTTGGATGACCCTGCTTATACCACTAACTGGTCAAATGGAATTTCTAGATATGATGCTATAGCGATATATAACGCTGCTCTTCATTCAGCACCTACTGGAGTAACTGATAGGGATACTGAATTAACAGGGCAGCTAGGAATTGTAGATAATCAGAGTGCCTTTTTTGAGCCCGGAATTCCTACGGAAGTAATTTTTCATTCGGGTAAAACTCGTCAGAAAGCAGATCCAATGCTTGCTTCTAAAGGTGCTTCTAACTCGTTTAAAATACAAAATGAGTATTCTAATACCAAAACAAACTATTGGGGAGCAAACCATCAATTACTAGATACGGCATACGTAGCAGTTAAATATAAAATAAGCGAAGGCGAAACAGAAATTCAGCCTATGGAATTTGTTGTAAAGGGCAAATATCTGCAATGCTACAATTATGACTATAATTATTCTTATAATAAGTTAAAAAATGATGTTTCTTCCTGGGACTCTTTTGAAATCGGATCAGAGTATACTTTAAAGGCTGGAGATATTGGGGGCTCTGGAGCAACTATTGGAACTGTTAGGATTGCCGATAAATACGAAATATATGATTATACGGGAACCTTAGATAAAAGAATAAGATTTCATGAAGATCCAGAAATAGGAAGTAATACTACATTTTACCTAGATGATGGCTCGTCTAATTATTTTTATCTAGAAACATATAATAGAACTATACCTTCCACTTCTATAGCTGTAAAAGCAGAACTGCCTGTAAGCAGTGTTACAACAAACGGTGGTGGCACTACTGATATTACATTAGATGTTAGCTCTGCAAGTTCGGGTCAGCAGACACTTAGTGCGCATAATGACTCATTAATGGAAATGGTACTTTTAGGAAATACAGGAGGGCTGAGCCCCGACTCTTTAGCATTTGTACAAAACATAGATACAACTACTGTCTCCTCAAATGTACTTACTCTTCCTCAAAATGTTACTAATGAAATAGAAGACTTAGATAAAATAATTTTTGCAGATCAATTAGTTGTTCAGTCACTTAATTTAAGTGGGGGTACAAACATTGATAACGGTAATTATATTGTCCGCTTGGTTTTTGATGATGGAGATGAAGAATATAGAGTTCAAGAACGAACTATTATAGGACATGATACGAGCCCTTCTGGACAAGACGTTCTTACTTTAGATTCTGAATTTAATCCAGTTCCTGATGAGACTAGTAATTTTTCTTACACTATTAAAAGTGCAGGAGACTTACGGGTAAGTTTAAACCCTGCAGTACAGCTATTAGACTATTTAACTAATAAAAGATATGGTAAAGGTCTTGCTGCGTCTGATTTACACTTATCGACTTTTGCTTCAACAGCCCGTACTTGTGATACTAATTCAGACATTACTGTAATTTCAACAACTGCTCCCACTGTTGGCAATTATTACTACTATAATGCTAATGATAATTATTTCAGAGGTAAAGTAGAGTCGTCTACTGAAAGAACTATAGAAAGTACGACGTACTATGAAGTTGTTTTTACTGATGTAATTGGTAAGCTTGGTTATAAATATTTAAATTGGAAAAGTTATAATACAGGAGATTTGGTTTGGAGTGACGGAAAACTATACTCTTGGTCTTCAAACTTAGCTGGATCCAGTGCAGCAGGAACAATATCTCTTACAGATGAAGGTGGATCAAACAATATAACTCTTGATACAAATACTGCAAATGATACTGTAGGAGCAGCTTCTGGTAACTACCCTAAATGGAAAGTTAGCTATGATGGCAACTGCTTAGTAAAATCTCATTCAGATAATAATTCTTTTAGTGGAAGTGGCTACAGTTTATATGACTCTGATGAAATAAAGTATTGGAGATATATGGGGTGGGACCATCACCATCAAAGATACGCAACTCGTCATCAGCTAAATACAATTATTGATACATCCAACTCTATTTTTGATAATATTAATAATATTCTTGCTCAGTTTAATGGCATTCTTCGTTATGAAAATGGAAAATATGCTTTAGACTTAAAAACAGCAGCACCTGCACTTGAAACAGTACGATATATAGATGAAACAGATATTATTGGAGAACTAAGAGTAGAGGATTCTGGTACAAAAGGCAGTTATAATGCAATGTCTTTAAGCTTCCCAGACCCTCAAAATAAATTTTCAAACAGAAGCATTACTTACACAAACTCTGATTATATTAAACAAGATAAAGGACTTGTAAAATCAGGAAGTGTAAGTACTCCCGATATTACAAATTACTTTAATGCGCGTATTCAAGCTACTCAATACTTAACAGAAACAAGAAATAATTTAAAAGTTTCTTTTACAATGGTTCCTGAAGGCTTAAAACTACTAGCAGGAACACTTATAAAATTAAGTAATACTAAGTTTGGATGGGTAGAAAAATACTTTCGTATTGAAACAATTACATTTAGAGAAGATTGTTTAGTTGATATTGATGCAGAAGAACATACTGATAGTGCCTTTTTTGTTACAAAAGAAGTAAGCTCAGGTACAGCAGCATTTCCTTCAGCATCCTCTAAGGATGAAGGACCTCTACCAATTCCTGGAGCTCCTTCAGGGCTTTCTTATGATACTGTAAATAATAGAGGAGGCGTAGCTCTTTCTTGGACAAATGCTACGGACTTTGCAGAAAGCACTTGGAAAACAGAAATTTGGAGAAGTACAAATAATAATCGTGCTAACGCTATAGTAGTAGGCACTTCTCTAGGAAGCACTTTTACCGACCCAATCACAAATGATGCAGATGGAATTATATATTATTGGATACGTCATTCTGTAGAAACAATTTCTCGAAGGGATGGTAAAAAACGTTTAATATATTCAAATTTTAATACTGCAGCAAATAATGGATTACAAGCGGATGTAGAAGTAGCTGAAGATGGAGTAGATGGAGTAGATGGAGTTGCTGGAGATGATGGAGCAAGAAATGCTATTGCTTATTATTTTTACAGTACTGCTCAAGCGAACGCGCCCGCTGCTCCCGCAAGTTCAACCTTCTCTTATAATTTTAGTACGGCTACTCCAAGTAGTAGTAGTGGTAGTTGGACAACAACGTTTAATCCTGCTGGACTGTCAAGTAGTGATACAGGAGATAATAAATATTGGGCAATTCGTGTAACTTTCCAAGAAGCTACCTTCGGAGGTTCCGTATCTGTAGTATTGAGTGCTGTATTTACTTGGACAAACTTTGACGGTCTTGTTACATTTACCAATTTAGCAAATGGTAGAGATCAAGATGGTCTTTTAAGTACAACACTTATTGATGGTGGTGCAATTACTGCAGATACGATTAATGTAGATAGTTTAAAATCTAATTCAGCAGGAAACGGCTCTACCTTTGAGTTTAATAATACCGGAGTAGACTTTGGACTTGGTGCTACAATTTCAACTACGGGTTATATTACTTCCGGCAATACTAATGCAATTGCTTATGTAGGGGAAGCTACCGGCGATAGTCAGTACGGAATCGGGGGTATAGGTAATGCTTCCGGTGCTGGAGGAGTCTTCCATAATAGCACAAATTCGGATTCTTACATATTACTAGGGCACTCTGATTATGCCATACGTATGCAAGATGGCAACTTAAATATGCAATTAGATTATACTGGTAACTTTTGGACAGATGGTAATATAACTGCTTATGCAGGTCTTGGAAGTTCTTCTGATATTCGTTTAAAAGACAATATTAAACCAATTCTATCTGCAGTAAATAAGATTCAAACATTAAGAGGTGTAACTTTTGATTTCAAAAAGACTGGAGAGCGTTCAACAGGGCTTATCGCACAAGAAGTAGAAAGAATATTGCCAGAAGCAGTATATGAAGCTGGAGAGTTTGAAAATCCAGACGACAAAATGAAAGCAGTTAGATATGGAAACTTAGCAGGATTATTTGTAGAAGCAATTAAAGAGCTACAAGGCGAAATACTTGAATTAAAATCAGAAGTTAAGAGGCTAAAGAATGACTCTTCAACTTCCTAGTACTACGCCTCCTGCTGACCCTGATGTTGAAATAGCTTTAGATGATGTAAATACAGAGCTAGGAAATTCTGCTACTGCTGAAATATCTTTAGATGATTCTGCCCTTAGAGGTCTTACGCCAAACTCAACATGGGCAGACGCTTTACATGGAACTGGAATAAATACAACCTCTGGAACTGCTATCAGTATGTCAGAGCTGTATGGAGCTTCCGCACAAGGTAATTATGATAGCTTAAATAGAAGTGCTGCTTCTGTAAATGAAGGAAATTCAATTACTTTTACAGTAAATACAAGTAGCGTTGCCGATGGTACAACCGTTGGATATACAGTAACTGGTATTTCTTCAGCAGATCTATCTTCTGGTAGCTTGACTGGCAGTATTACAATAAACTCAGATACGGGGTCAGTAACTTTTGGAATTGCAGCAGATAATTTAACAGAAGGATCAGAAACATTAACAATTACCTTAGCCGCTACAGATAGTGCTGGAGATTCAACTGGAAGTTTATCTTCGACAGCAGTTATAAATGATACATCACTTACGCCACTTAGCGTAAGTATTAGTGGTGTTATGAATGGTAGTGTAACTGGATGTTACAATACAACTATAACTAGTGCATCTACTAGTACTGCAACAACGAGTGTTTCCGGAGGCAGTGGAGGGTATACATATTATTGGGAAGTTGTTGGAGGTGTGTATAATACTTCTGGAATGGTTGCTACCGCATCAAGTTTTACAAACGGACGATATGCTTCTTCAAATGGAGCAACTATAACAGGATATGCAAGTCCTGTAAGTTCTTCAGGAAGTAGTGGAAGCACCTATGTTCCAAACATACGAGTTACAGTTACAGATTCTATAGGAAATACAGCAACAGCATCTACAACAGGCAACCATTCTTTTAGTTGGCATCCTGCTGCAGGTTATGTTTACTATTATTACTGTTCTGGAAACGATGAATACTATGTGTATGCAACTGATAACTGCGGAAATACAGCAAGTGCTTTATACCAAACTTGTAGCCCTAGCTGTTTAAATACTCTGACTGTATACACAATCGGTAATTTTAATGCCAGTGTATCCGGCTCAGCAGGAAGTAATATAACTGCTACTTCGGGATCAGTAGGGGCAATTTTTGGAGGAAGTAGTGGCGGAACAACTTTTCAGTGGAGCTTAGATAGCTATACTGAAAGCGGTGTTACTGCAACTGCCGCCTCATTTGGAAGTGGTCAATCCCAGTTTACAACAGGAAGTGTAACAGCAACCAGAGCCACAGCAGGTAGCGGATATGTAGATGTCAATGTATCAGTTACTGTAACAGATAGCTGTGGGCGAACCGCAACAGGATACGCAACAGGTAGATTAAATTTTACATTTACATAAGGAGAAAAAATGCCAGTATTACCAGAATCAGTTCAAAGATTTCAAATCTCTTCAGGAGACTTACCAAATGTTGACGGAGATCTTTTCTCACTGACACATACAACATTTCCCGAAAGTAGTACAGACTACACACTACGTATCGGTAATTGGGGGTACGCGTTATCAAGAGAACAAATTGAAATACTAAGGGATGTTATAATTACGGGTCTTAACACCTAAGAAAAAATAATTCTTGACATAAAATGTGTGCTTTGATATAATTATCAGCATAGGAGAATATAAATGGCCGCAGGGACTTATAATTTACAGATAGACCAGGGTTCAGACTTTGCAGTGAACTTAGCTTTGAAAGAAGGCGGAGTAGCTACAGATTTAACAAGCTACCTTGCTCGTGCACAGATGCGTTCTACAAAAGACGCAGCTACTGCTGCGGCTACGTTTACCTGCACTATTATGAATGCTACTGCTGGCACTCTACAGATGAGCCTTCCAAATGCAACTTCAGCAGCTCTTGAGCCAGGACTTTATTATTATGATTTAGAGATTTATACCTCAGGTGATGGAGTCGTGACACGAATTTTGGAAGGAACTGTTACACTTGATCAAAATGTAACAAGATAATGGAAGTAACAATAACGGTTGATGAAACTGCTGTCACGGTAACAGAAGATACTACGACAGTAAACATCACACCCACAACATATGAAGTATATATAGAAGCAGTTGCGACATTGATCCCAACTGCTTTATCTATGTCTGTTACTCCATACGGAACTATTACTTCTACAAATGTACAGCAAGCGCTAGAAGAATTAGCTGACCAAGATTTTCGAGGTACTACAGCACCCACTGGAAGTACATTAGAACTTGGAGACACTTGGTACGATACAGCAAATGATATATTTTACGTATACCGAACAGTTGGTGGAATTACAGACTGGTATCCATTACTCAACACTGATGTAGGTGAAGAGGACAACCTGGACGGAGGAGCCTTTTAAGGCTATTAGGGGCACAGAATGGCTCAAACTATTCAAATCAAACGCAGTAGCTCTACGGCTACTCCTACTTCACTACAAAATGGTGAATTAGCATATTCCGCAACTAGTAATAAGCTATTTATTGGACGCCCTGGAGGCGGTACTGGTGATGTAGACGCTATTGGCGGTAAGTTATACGTAGATATGCTTGACCACACTGCTGGTACTCTTACAGCTAGCAGTGCGATAGTTGTAGATGCAAACAGTAAGATTGATAATTTTCTTGTCGATAATTTACAGTTTGATGGTAATGCAATTACTTCTACAGATACCAATGGAAATATTACTATTACTCCAAATGGTACTGGTGACCTTGTTCTTGATGGACTTAACTGGCCTCAAGCAGATGGTAGCACAGATCAATATCTAAAAACTGATGGCTCAGGACAACTTTCTTGGGACACGGTTAGCACTTCTTTTACTCTCTCTGACGGTACTGCTACAGATACTTTTAATACTGGTGGCACTCTTACTTTTACAGGCGGTACTGGTGTAACTACTGCTGTTACTAATGACGAAGTAACTTTCTCTATAGGACAGGACGTAGGGACTACTGCAAACGTAACCTTTAATACTGTAACTGCTGATTTAACTGGTAATGTAACAGGTAATGTAACTGGTAATGTAACTGGTAATGTAACTGGTAATGTAACTGGCGATTTGACTGGGGACGTAACTGGGGACGTAACTGGAAACCTTACTGGTAATGTAACTTCTACTGGTACTTCTACTTTTTCAGATATTGATGTAAATGGCGGAGCCATTGATGGCACTCCTATTGGGGCTGCTTCTGCAAGCACTGGTGCTTTTACTACTCTTACTACTACTGGGAATGCTACAGTTGGCGGCGATCTTACTGTAAATGGTACTGTAACTTCTGTAAACTCTACTACTGTTGAGCTTGGCGATAATATTATCGTACTGAACAGTGGAGAAACTGGTACTCCTAGTGCAAATGCTGGTATTGAAATTGAACGCGGTACTTCTGCAAATGTCATTATGCGTTGGAATGAGACTACTGATAAGTGGGAAGTTACTCAAGACGGCACAAGTTACTATGTTCTTATTGATGCAAACAATTTTGAAACTGAAATCACCTCACTTGACGGTGGAACATTCTAAATAAAAAATAACCTCCTGCGTATATACGCAAATTATAGGAGAGCCAAATGGCACAAACGATAAAACTAAAGCGTTCGGCTATACCGAGCGCGGCTCCTAGTACCTCTGATTTAGCACTTGGTGAAGTTGCCATCAATACGTATGATGGTAAACTATACATCAAGAAAGACGTCAGTGGTACAGAGAGTATTGTAGAAGTTAGCGGAGGCGGGGGTGCCCCTGCCGGTGACTATCTCTACGAGCGTACAACATATACTGCCACTGCCTCTCAAACAACCTTTCTTGCTGACTACTATATTGGGTATGTAGATGTTTGGTTGAACGGTATCAAATTGATACCTGGAACCGACTTTACAGCTACAAATGGTACTTCTATAGTTCTTGCGTCGGGTGCGACCTCAGGAGACTCTGTTGAAATTCTTGCTTGGATTTCTTCAGACTTAGCGCCTTTAATTAAGACTGTAGGTTTTGATACTTATAGTTATACTGCGACTTCTTCGCAAACAACTTTTACAGGTTCAGACGATAATTCCGCAACTTTAGCATATACTGCAGGTCACGTTCAAGTATTTATGAATGGTATTTTACTTGATGGTGATTCTGAATATACTGCTACTGATGGTACTTCTGTAGTTTTAAGCGTCGCTGCTTCATTAAATGACATAATAAAGATTATTGCATTTAAGGCAGAAGACGCAAATCTTCTTGATTTAACAGTACAAGGAAATCTAACGGTTACTGGTACTACCACTGGAATAGAAACAGATTTTTATAATTCTGATGCTGTTACAGCGGATAGAACATTAGATTCAACTACTCATTATCGTGCTGGAAAAAATACAACTATAAATAATGGAGTAACTTTAACAGTTCCTTCAGATACTCTGCTAGAAGTATATTATGATTACGTAGCAGCGAAGGCCTTATAAGGGGAAAACAATGGCATTAAAATTAAACAGCGCATCAGGGTCAATTACAATTTCTGCCGAAGACGGAAGTGGAAATGCAGACATAACTTTTCCGAGAGCAGGGTATGAAGCTGCTGATGCTACTATTTTAAAATCTGCAAATATTGGCTCCACCGTACAAGGATACGATGCAGATACTACAAAGAATGATGTAGCAAACACATTTACTGCAGACCAGACAATTACTGCAGAACTTATTGCAGATAGCTATAATGAAAGTTACAATGCAGTGACTTCTACAAGTAACGCTGCTACTGTAGACTGTGAAACAGGTAATGTTTTTAGTCATACACTTACGGAGAATACTACTTTCACTTTTAGTAATCCTCCTGCTTCTGGCACTGCCTATGCTTTCTCTTTGAGAATAATTCAGGATGCCTCTGCATCTGGATATACAGTTACTTGGCCTGCTGCCGTTGACTGGCCTGCGGCAACTGCCCCTACTTTAACAGCAACAGCGGATGCCGTAGACTGGTTTGTATTTAGTACAGTTGATGGCGGGACTACTTGGTATGGATTTACTTCAGGACAGGCACTAGGATAATGAGTAATTTTACTAAATTAATGGCTCAAGCAGCCGCAGGTGCAGCTGGTGGTACTGAGCCTTTCTATGATTACGAGATAGAGAACTCTGCACGTTTTACAGGTTCTGAAACTTTATACCGTGCGCAGACTAGTCCGACAAATAATAAAAAATGGACATTTAGTTGCTGGTTTAAGTATATCGGCCCCACAGGTTGGCAAGGTATTTTAGGTGCTGGAAGTAGTCCCTATTACACTAACTTTTATATGAACAGTAATCACTTTCTATTGAATGGTTATGGCCCCGGCGGCTACGGACAAATGGATAATACTGCTTTTTATCGCGACTCCTCTGCTTGGTATCACGTTGTCGTAGCTTTTGACTCAACACAAGCATCTGCTGGAGATAGGCAGAAAATATGGGTAAACGGAGTTTTAGAAGCATCACCTTATAGTTACGGAGCTTGGCCTCTAAACCATAATACTTATATAAACCAATCAGGAAGAACCCTTTTCGTAGGCAGGTCTGGCGAGACAGCTTCTTACAGTAAACAGTATTTAGCTGAGTGTGTTTTTATTGATGGTCAGCAGTTAGACCCAACCAATTTTGCTGAAACAAAAAATGGTGTATGGGTTCCAAAAGAAATCACGGGTCTAACATTTGGCAACAACGGTTTCTACTTAGACTTCGCAAACTCTGGTGCACTCGGCACAGACTCTAGTGGCAATGGTAATAATCTTACTTCGTCAGGGTTTACAAGTTCAGACCAGATGATTGACACTCCCACCAACAACTTCGCTACATTGAATGTTTCAGATACAGCAGGTGCGAATTTAACTATATCAGAAGGAAATTTAAGATTTAGTTCAAGTACCGCTGCTCATACTGCTATTCGGGCAACGCAAGGCATCCCAGAAACTGGGAAGTGGTACTGGGAGGTATGCTTGGAAGCCATTACTTCACAACTAAAAATAGGTGTTGTTGAATACGATATACCAATAGCAAGTATGTCCACATCGCCATATACTCTTGCTGGACTGTGGGTTACAAATACCGGGGAATATCTCGGAGATTTTTATGTTTACACCAACGAAAATGGTACTCAATATGGGCCTACTATTAGAAGTGTTTCATCAAAGCCAATAGGGCAAGTTGCTTATGATGCTAATTCAGGGAAGATATGGTACGGGTGGGATGGTACTTGGATACTAAACAATGGTGCTGATAACAATAGTGCTGACCCAGCAAACGGTACTAGCCCAACAACAACTATAAGCACCGATAAGACTTTAATCCCCGTTCATGGGAGTTATGACAGCGATGCACGTGTTGTAAATTTTGGGCAAGACGGGACATTTGCGGGTAACAAGACAGCACAAGGCAATACAGACGCTAACGGCATTGGCGACTTTTATTACGCGCCCCCGTCCGGCTTTCTTTCACTCTGCACAGCCAACTTACCAGAACCTACCATCGGGCCGAATAGTGCTACAACGTCTGATGAGAATTTTAATACTGTACTCTACACGGGCACTGGGGCATCACAGTCTATTACAGGTGTAGGCTTTCAACCGGACTTTTTGTGGATTAAACGTAGGTCAGCAACTGAGTATCATTGGATAGTTGATGTTCTTAGAACTCTACCTACAGGATTCTATCCTCCAGCTCTCCCTGAAAGAAGTGATATTACAGACGCAGTAACATCTTTTGATAGCGATGGATTTACAGCGGGTGGTGGTAGCGGTTACACAGGGTCTAGTGGAAGCACTTATGTTGCTTGGAACTGGAAGGCAGGTGGCTCTGGTGTGAGTAACACTGACGGCTCTATAACATCTACCGTATCTGCTAATACTAAAGCAGGTATTAGTATTGTTACTTATACTGGCAGTGGCAGTACGGGACAAGAAACTATAGGCGTTGGACTAAATTGGTCAGGAAAAAACAAAGTTGTAATTACTAAAAACCGAGATAGTGCTACTTACAACTGGGGCGTAAATAGTAATATCTTAGCAACTAATAAGGTTTTATCTCTCAATACAACTAATAACGACAGTCAAGAAAACTCAGCCCATTATATAACTTATGAAAATAATGGTTTTAGAATTTATAACCCCACTATCCTTAATTCATCAGGTAATAATTACATGGCCTACTGCTTTGCAGAAGTAGAATCTTTCAGTTCCTTCGGAAGCTATACCGGGAATGGCTCGGCAGATGGCCCCTTTATCTACACAGGTATGCGTCCTGCTTTTGTGATGGTGAAACGCACAGATACTGGTAACAACTGGGTTATGCATGACGCAGAACGGAACACCTATAACGTAGTTAATTTAAGTTTATTAGCAGACAGAAGTGATGCTGAAACTGATTACGGAATTGATTTTGATTTCTTGTCAAACGGCTTCAAGATAAGAAGTACAAACAATCCAGAAAACGCATCAGGCGGTACATACATATACATGGCATTCGCAGAGAATCCTTTCAAATACGCAAATGCAAGATAATCGGAGAAAAACGATGAGATATTATGATATAACAAACTCACAAATTAAAAGTGAGAGACAGATACGGAATGAAAACCCGAATACGAGTTTTACTCTTCCATTATCTGTAGCGGCACTA
>Ga0209929_1000645_pt1 | contig 12866 bp, 4 predicted proteins | sample SalPon2_C_H2O_MG_2_FD_185731 | JGI IMG/M metagenome (GOLD analysis project Ga0209929, IMG submission 185731) | Salt pond water microbial communities from South San Francisco under conditions of wetland restoration - Salt Pond MetaG SF2_C_H2O_MG... ... | reverse complement strand
AACTACCACGGGCGTTCAAGTTATAGGACAACTAGTGCCTTATGCTGGCAAGTATGGAATATCTGATAATCCGGAGAGCTTTGCTTTTTTTGGTACTAGAAAATATTTTGTAGACAGGCAACGTGGTGCCGTAATGCGATTGTCACAAAATGGATTAGAGCCTATATCTAAGTATGGCATGAATGATTTCTTTAGAGATAATCTAAAGAAACTAAAAGCGCCGTTAAGCTCTGGAGAAAGCGAGAAAGGAAAAGTATATGGCATGTACGATGAGAGACACGGTGAGTATGTAATATCTTTACAAAGAAGCAACATAGAAGGAGGAAAGAAAACAACTAACACGTCGGCTGCTACAACAGGCGAAAATGGATTTTTAACCTTAGGATTCAGTGAGGATTCGAACGGTTGGGTGAGCTTTTATTCTTATAAGCCAACGTTTGGATTTAGCATGATGAACGAGTTTTATACTTTCAATACGGATCAACTGTACTTGCACTACGCAGAAAATGGTAAATACAACAACTTCTATAATTCTACTTACAACGATCCTTCGTATGTTTCTTTAATCATGTCTGATGCGGCTAGTAACATTAAGACTTTTATGACCGTTAATTATGAAGGCTCAACTGGCTGGAGACTTGATAGAGCGCAAGCTGAGAACGTAAGTAAACCAGGATACACAAGCGATTCTCAAAAAGAAGAAGCATATAAAGTACCTGAGAATGGTGTAACTATAGTAGGTGCAGATGGATTAGGTATAGAAGTAGGGTTTAAGCTAAAAGAAAGCAAGTACTATGCTGACTTAAAACAGAAAGTTCCTTATGATTCTACTTATTATAATGCAAACTTTAACAACAACACATTGAACACAACACTAGGTATAAAAGGTTACCATTTAGAAATGGACTTATTATATCATGAACCAACAGGTAACGGAAAACTAGTAGAGTTGTTCGCAGTATCAAACGAAATTAAACTATAAATATGGGAGCACAATTTTTAGCTATGGCAGGCGCTCAGGTTGTTGGCGGTCTTATAACCGCGTATCAAACCAATAGAGTAGCAAAAGAGCAGGAGCGATTAGCGCGAGGCTTGCAAAGCGAGCTAGATGCTCTTGAAGCCAATAGACAAGAAATAATAGATCCATCTAGAAATATAATAGATAGATCAGGTATGATTCAAAACCAAATGGCTAATCTACAAGTTGCAACGCAAGCAGCAGAGTTTCAAGCTGAAGAAGCTGACATAGCTTTAGCTAATACACTTGCTACTGCTAGGCAGACTGGATTAGGCGCAGGTGGTGCAACGGCTTTGGCTCAAGCAGCGTTGAGAAGTAAAAGAGATATATCATCTAGCATAGAGCAGCAAGAAGCAAGAAACATTTTATTAAGAGCGCAAGGTGCTCAGGCAGCAGAGCAGCGTAGATTAAGTGAAGGCTCTAGAGTTGATACAGCTAGGATGGCTGGAGAGCAATTCATGTTTGCAGCTAGAGAAGCAAGAGAGGTAGCTAAGCTAGATAGAACCTCAAACTTACTAGACCAAGCCAACGCTAGAGCAATGGCTAATAAGCAGGCTAGTCAAGCCGCACTTGCTGGCGCTATTGGTGCAGCTGCAGGTGCAGGTATTGGTGCAGCATTGGGTATGGGATCAACACCAAAAGGTCAAAGTACAGTAGGTGGAGTAACAAGAGCAGCGCAACCTTTCAATGCAACTGGATCTTCGCCTACAGGCGAAACAGCAATGGCATCTGCGCTTGCCAAGCAAACTGAAATGGCTGATATTTTAAACCCAAGAGCGACTGTTGTAGGTGGATTGCAAATCGAAAAATCTTCGCCTACAGGAGAAGCAGTAATGGCATCGGCACTTGCAAGAGAAACAGAAATGGCCAAATCTTTTAACCCAAGAGCTCTAACTCCTTCTCCTTGGGGTTACGATCCATTTATGGTTCCTGGAGCTGGCTCTAATGAATTCAACGCTAGTCAAGCCTATTCAAATAGACCAAGTTTCTATACGAGATATACTAGACAAGGAGTAGATCAATATGATCCTAACACTTTAAAATACTATAAACAATAATGAGCTACAGTAATCCAACATGGTACGGAGTAGGTGATCCAATGGCAGCTCAAAAAGCTTTCCAAAAGTCATTTAGCGAAGTGTACTCATCTGCTGAAAATTTTTTCACAGAGGTAGATAACCAAGTAAAGCAGGACGAGGCAACACTTCAAAAGCAAGCGCAAGAAATGCGTAAGCAATTATCTAGTGCTAAAAGAGCAGTGCCTTACACTAAAGCACAAATAAATGAACTAGTAAGAACTTTTTACGAAGAGAATAAGCCTAGTAGAATAGATGACGGTGGTGGTTTTTTGAAAAGAGTATACACTACTAGATCTAGCGGGATTGATAAAGCTAAGCTAGATGAAGCACAATCAAATTTTAAAGGCTATTCAGATAACATAAATTTATTTACAGAGTTTGCTTTAAGCGAGAAATACAATGACAAGACTACAGATAAAGGAAACGCATTGTACTTACCGCTAATGCAAGCCAAAGCTGCATATGCAAAAGATCCTAGCTCTTTAAAGAGTGAATACAAGGATGGCGAGTTTAAGTTCTACGTGGAATACGGAGAAGGCAAACGCATGGACATGGATGAGCTATCTGCGGGTATACAAGGTCTTGACCCCAGCATTAGGCAAGGCATAGATAATGAAAAAAATGCTTTTGTAAAAAGAGCCGCAGGTATTACCAAAACAATAATTGACGAACAGTATGAAGCAGATAGAGCAGCAGGTGCAACTAGTGTAATACGTGGACCAGAAGTAGTTGCAGCTGAAGTAGAAAAAGATTTAAGATTAAAAATATCTTCTTCAGAAGAGGGTTCTAACTTTGTGCAAGATCAATTTAATAACAATGTTAAAATTGGGCCATACGCAAAAGCTGAAATATTTCAAGGAGTAACAATTGGTGAAGAAAATAACCAAGTGTTCAATGGCGGTGAGCTACTTAAGTCTATAAATGATATAAAAGATCAATCAAAGAGGGCTAAAGCATTAGATGCTTTTAATTTAATACTAGATGTTCCTATAAAAGATCAAGAAAATATAGATAAGCTAACTAACATAATGAGAGATGCTGGTGCTAATCCATTATACCTAGACAATATTAATCAAGGTCTAGAAGAGTTTCAGCTAAAAGCAGTTAAAGCGCAACTCGTACAAGATGTATTAGCTACTGGCGTGGATAGTAAATACGTTGCTCCGCCAAGATACACGAGTAGCTCTAGAAGCGGAGGAAGCTATAGAAGATCAGGCGGAGGATCAACAAGTAAAGCTACTAAAGTAGATGAAAGAGCTGGTCAAGCCGTTAGAGAAGCTATGGGTATTGCTGGAACTAATAAACCTTTTGCTTCAAGTTCAGATAAGCCACAGGCTTTTACGCCTGGATTTATAAGAGTTGGAAAAGATAAAAAAGATGTAAGTAGTGTAAAGATAGATGAAAATGGTGTTGCAATTGTAGGATACACTTTTGGTAATCCATATAAAGCAGAGGAAAAAGACGAAGATGGAAATACCAAAATCGTTACAAAACAAAGACAAAAATATAAAAAGTACGATACTAAAGATCCAGTAAGTATGAAAGATATGTACAGAGACATGTCTGAATCTCCTACAGCTGAAGGCTTTGAACAACAGACTATATCTAAATATAATAACCTAGAAGGATTAAAAGATCTTAACAAACCGGGTATGCAAAAATGGGTTGATTGGTTATTGAAAACGGGTCCTAAGTATTACGATGCTGCTAAATTTAGAAAGCTTTTGATCGACCACGTGTCTGAACCTACAACCTACAGAAATGAAAAAGCCATGGGTAATTGGGTTGGTTTTTATGCTAAGAATAAAAATGCAATAGATATTGCAAATAAAAGAAAAATGAAAGAAAGGAGCAATATGGGTCCTTCACAAAATAGTTTTTAATTATAATAATTACTGATGGATAGAGAAGAATACATCGAAAGCTTAATAGAGCAAGGATACTCTGATGAGCAAATAGAATCAATGCTTGAGGAAAAGTTTCCAGATCCTTTTGCGTTGCCAAAAAAGCAGACAGATCCCGTGAAATCGGAGACCAGCGTGGGATCATTAAAAAGTACGGTCTTCAAGCAGGAAGATGGTTCTTCGGAATTATCAGAGAGTGAGGCTACAGCTTTAACTCCATTCACTGGAACGTGGATAGAAGATAAAGATGAGTTCAACAAGATTGGTAAAGACCTAGGATATTGGAATGGTACTTTAAATAGAGTCACTAAAGTAGAGTACAACGATAAAGAGTCTCAAGGATTACAATTAATCGAAAGCATAGACAGAGGAGAAGGAGAACTTGGTAAAGAACTTTTTGATAGATACGAAAAAGCAGAAAAAGAGGTAGAAAAAGAGTTCGAAGATAAAGATAAAATAATAACAATTAGTGGTTTTTCTATGGGTGGCCCAATGATTGCCAACTCGTACAAAGCTACTAAGGCTTCTGACTATATAGATAAAGCCACAAGAGAATTATCTAAAAAAATATCAAGTCCATCAGAAGAAGAAATAATAGAAAGAGCTAAACAGCTAAGCTTGCAAGATAAAAAGTACAAGCAAAGAGAAAAAGTATTAACTGATTTAGTCAAAGACATGGAAGGAGACGCTGATGTTTCTAGATTAGCTAAAAAATTTGGCGGCAATGCAATGACTATTCAGTTGTTTCCTAATGCAACACTAGATTGGCAAACGAAAAAAGGAGAAAGAGCTGAATTTGCAAGCGCACTAAAGTCTGCTCGTAGAAAAAACGAAAAATACATAAAAGACCAAGAAGCAAAGCTCAATGATGAACTTAGAAGTCACTATCAATCTGGTTGGGAGATAAAGTCAATAGAAAAAAAGTATGGAAAAAATACAGCTAATTGGCCACAAGAAGTTTTAAGTTCTTACACAAGAGAGCTTAAAAACTATTACAATACTTATCAAGATATTAAACAAAATTTTTCTGACATACAAGTCAGCAGTGAAAACCTTGGAACATTTGAACAAGAAATAGACCTAGCTAAAAGAGAGTATGATCTTTTCAACAATACCGCTACTAGGTTGTCGTCTGCTGTTTCAAGCATGATAGGCGGAGGACTAAGTGCTGTAGAACTTGGATTGGACATTGGAGCAGATGTAATAAAAAATGTAATACCGCTAGATATAGACACAAAAGAAGATACTATATTTAATGAAATAGCAAAAAATTTAATATCTGGTGTAGAACAACAAGCATCTACCGTTAGAAAAGATCTTAGCACATCTGACATTGAAAACGTTGAAGATTTTTTTACATGGTCAGGAGATTTATTAGTTACTCAATCACCTCAATTAGCTCTCAATGCTGCTACTGGAGGATCTTGGTCAGGCTTAGCAGTTATGGGTGCTATAGCGGGTGGTCAAAAATATATAGAAACATTAGATGACGAAAGTCTAGCACAATGGCAAAGATACACTGCATCAGTTGGTGTTGGCATTGCGGAAACACTATCAGAAAAAGTAACAAACAATATATTCCTTAGAAACTTCCCTGGTCTTAGAGCTGCAAAAGCCGCAACTAAAGGAGCTACAGATGCCGAGTTGGCTACATTTAAAGAATTTTTTCAAAATGGATTTAAAAGTGGTGTTAAAAGATCTGGCCAAGCTTTTAAGGCTATTGGAAAAGACTTTAACGAAGAAGGCATATCTGAATTAGCTGCACAAGTAGCTGGAAATGCACTAGATATAGCAGTTCTTAATAAAGAAGGAGTTGGACTTTTAGATGGAGTTCAAGAAGCTTACTTATCTGGTGCTGTAATAGGTGGTATTATATCTACTGCTCCAAACATTGGAGGTAAAATAATAGCACCGTTTGTTAATAACCCTAATAAGCTTCTGCAAAAGAATATGCAGAAGATGGAAGAGTTAATTAATCAAGGTTATAACGCTAAAGATGTAAGAACACAAAGAGCTATACAAAAAGAATTAAAAAAGTTACAATATGAACAGTCTAAAATAGTATTAGGTGGACTTCAAACTTTATACGGTTTAAGCTCATCCGATATTAAAGAAGGTCATAGACTTTATAGTGAGCTACAAGAGCTAGTAAAAGATAGAGAAGCCATTGTTAATGATGAAGGATTAACTAATGAACAGAAAAAATCTCAACTAGAAACAATTGAAACTAGATTCAACGAAGTACAACAGCAAAGAAGTGCTATAATAGAAAAAGGTAATAAAGCCTTGGAAAAAGCGTATCAATATGAAAAGAAAATTAGTGCTGTAAAAAATATAGTTAGTGGCTTAGGAGACATAGAGTTTATAGTTGCAGAGAATTCAAAAGAAGCTAAAGAACTTGCTGAGAAATATAGACAAGATGATTCTGAAGTAGCCGTAGAAGAAGACGGTTATATTATTAGAAACACAGAAACTGGTCAACAAAGAATAATAATAAACGAGCAGGTTGCATTACAAAACGAAAGAGTAAATGTAGCTGGGCACGAGTTATTACATGGTGTTTTATTTGCTACAGTTAGAAATAATCTTAACAGTGTTAAAGGATTGGAGCAGGCCTTAAGAGAGGAGATAAACAAAATAGATAAATCAATACTAGAAAAAGGCGAACTAAAAGATAGGTTAGACCAATACACGGACAAAGCAAAACCAGAAGAGACTTTGACATTGTTTTTCGATGCTGTTGCCGAAGGTAAAATAAAACTAAACGAAAGTAAAGCTGATAAAATAGGTGGAGAAATTAGAAGGGTAGTACAGAATATACCTGGCTTTTCAAATATAAATTTCGAGACATCTAAAGACGTTTTAAACTTTATAAAAGATTTCAACACTAGTGTAAAAAGAGGCAAACTTACTAGAGCTCAAAAGAAACTTGCAAAAGAAGGTGCTAAAGGAACTATAGTTGATGTAAAACCTGAAACAAAAGAAGCTACATTAACTCCTGAAACTGAGGACTTAGCTGTAGCAGCTTCTAAAAGTGCAAAAGCCACAGTGCTTGAAGAGATAAATAATCTTATACCAGAAAGCATAGAAACAAAAGAGCAGTTTTTATCTGATAGATCTTTCACAAAAGTCTATGAGTCCGCAATGAATCCCGGCGGAGCTATAAACAACTATATAAAGTCTAGAACTTCTAGTGCAATGGAAGCTGAACTAGCTATTGACTCTGTGCTAGAGAGGTTAATGAACTTTGATCCAGAAGCAAAGCGCAAAGATGGTTCAATTATTGGGCGTGAAGGGTTTGGCGAGTTTATATTTGCTAATACGGCGTTTGGAAAGTTAGACGCTAAGAAAAAGTTATTCCAAGAGTCTGAGCGTAGATCAAAGGAGACTAGTATAGATGAGTCAACAAAGCAAATAGCAGATGTTGAGACAGTAGAAGAAACACAAACTGAAGTAAAAGAAAAACCAACTATTAATCCTTTAAAGTTCACTGGTGTACCTTCTGATATAAAGCTAAGTGATGAGCCTGGTAAAGGTTTAACATTTAAAAAAGTAGCGAAACAATATGCTGGTGAAGTTGGTGAACAAGCTATAGGCATACCAGCTAAAAAGATAACAGAATCAGCAGCGAATCTTGGATCTGTGAACGAAGCTAGAGCTATACAGCAGTTTTTCTTCAAGGCAGATAACTTAGATAAGTTTGTTAAGATACTTCCTGAATATAACATAGCTATACCAGAAACAAAGATAGGTTTAGAAACATTAGATGTGCCTAAAGATGTTTCAGGTACAGGTTTAGGATTACCTAAGCGTATACTTGATTATTTCTATGAAGACTTCATTGATCCAACTGGTAAGTTAACTAGCCCGAAGGGTAGAAGTAAAGGACTAACAAGTCAAACAGCTGTTAAAAGATTAAAGCCTGAATTTAGAGGTACTGTATCTAAAGAGACTATAGATAAGATTAAGAAAGATATAGGTATAACACCTAAAGGAGAGCTTAATATACTACCTAAGGGAGAGTTACGTAGCCCAATAGGACAACTTTTAAAAGGTATGGCAAAGACTTATTCTTCTTTAGCAGCTAATACTTTAGTTAGACAAGAAATGACTAAAGCAGCAGCTAGTAAAGAGGATATAGCTAGAGTTGCTGGAGGAAAACAAGAAGTCATGGCTAGTAGAAGTGCTACTGGTAAAAGCAAAATAAACAAAACTGAAGATCTAGATGCTGACATCGTGCAAGCCATGTCAGAAGCTAAAAGTATAAACGAAGCAGCTAGTAAGTTAGATATAAAAAACAAAATTACTGTAAGCGAAGAAAATAGACCTGAAAAACTAAAACAAACTAACGAGCTAATAGAAAAAGCTAAAATAACTACCGCACAGTTAGAGGCTGCAAAAATGTTTAACTTTGGTAGAATGTATGAGACTCGTAATGATGTTAAATATTACAAGCTAAAAGATGGTAGTTTTGTAAAAAAAGGTACTAAAGAGTACAATAAAGCAGAAAAAGAAGGTTTATTCGTAGCCGCTAGAGGATCTTTATATTATGGTAAAGGAGATCCTGCTTATAAAGCTGCATTTGAATTAGCTAGAAAAAATGACGAGGCTTTAAATATACCTAAAGCTAAAAGAGTAAGTGCTAAACAAGCATTTTCGGAAAAAGCAAATACACAATTTGCTATTAATCTAGATGTATTAGAAGGATTAGTTAATTCTTTAGCTGATGCAGTTCATTTGCATGGCATACCAATAGAAACAGCTGCTTTATTTATTACGTCGTCTTATCAAGCTACAACTGGGTTAATAAAAATATCTGGAGAGTTTAAATACGAAAGCAAAAATGCACAATATGCAGGTGAACTAGGTAAACCAAACCAAAACAAAGGAGAGAAGTTTATAGAAGAACATTCTATACCTGCTTCTACTGTTGGTGCATTATTAATATATGGTATAAAAGCTAATGCAGCGAAACCAGTTATGGATATCGTTAGGGAATCTTTTATACAAGTCAAATTAGGTAAGCAATACGATTTACTACTTGACAAAGCTGGTTTAGCAGCTAAACTCCCTGATGGTTATTCAATGCTAGATAACAATGCTATAAGGTACATAATGGCAGGTATATTAACTAAAGATATGCCTGGATTACCATCAATGGACATGAATGACCAAGTTAATCCTAAAACAGGAAAAACATGGGCACAAGAGTTAGGTATAGATTTGCCACTTCAGTATAGAACAAAAGACAATTTAGACTTACAAAACGAATTGCTTCTAGATTTATTAACTAATGGCGGAAAGTATAGCAATCATCAAGAATATCTTAACGAATATGTGAAAATAAAAACAGATGACGCAATAAAAGTTAATGCTTCTAAATCACCATCTATTGTTGTTAATTCTAGTAAATCTAATAAGCAACTATTAAACAACTTAAACAACTACGACAAAGCCTTACGTAACGCTCGCAATACTAAAGCTCCTATAAAAGGTATATCTGTATTTGACTTTGACGATACGCTTGCAACCACTAAGAGTATGGTTGGCGTTACTATGCCTGATGGAACTAAAACTAAAATAGATGCTACTGAGTTTGCTAAGCGTGGAGAAGATCTACTAGAGCAAGGAGCTGAGTTTGATTTCAGCGACTTCAGTAAAGTAGTCGATGGTAAGCCTGGGCCTTTAATTACTAAGCTTGAAAAAGCTCTTAAAAAATTTGGTAATAAAGACGTGTTTGTATTAACTGCTCGACCTGCTAATTCAGCGTCGGCAATATACGAGTTTTTAAAAGGTCTTGGATTTGAAATACCACTAGAGAACATAACTGGCTTAGCAAACAGTTCGCCTGAAGCTAAGGCACAGTGGATGGTTAACAAAGCAGCTGAAGGCTACAATGACTTTTACTTCACTGACGACGCATATAAGAATGTAAAAGCTGTTCAAGATGCAATGAGTGTTCTAGATGTAAAATCTAAAGAACGCATCGTGTATAAAGACATACATGATAAAATGGACAAAGAGTTCAATGATATACTCGAAGCTAAGTCTGGTGTTGCATCCGAAAAAACATACTCAAAAGCTAAAGCAGAAGTAGTTGGATCAAGCCAAGGCAAGTTCAAGTGGTTTATTCCACCATCAGCAGATGACTTCGTCGGGTTGCTATATAACACATTAGCAAAAGGTAAGCTTGGCGATGCTCAAATGGCTTGGTATAAAAAGAATTTACTTGATCCTTATGCTAGAGCAATGAATGCTATATCGTCTGAAAGAGTTTCGCTTGCTGCAGATTATAAAGCTTTAAAGAAAAGACTAGGTATTGTCCCTAAAAACCTTAGAAAAAAGATAAAAGGAGAAGGCTTTACTAAGGAGCAGGCTGTACGCATGTATATATGGAACAAGCAAGGTATGGATGTGCCTGGGCTTAGTGAGTCTGATCTCGCAGATATGGTTAAATACGTAGAGTCAGATGCTAGCTTACAAGTATTTGCAGATCAGTTGATAGAAATAAACAAAGGTGATGGCTATCCAGGGCCAAAAGACTATTGGTTAGCAGGCAGCATTACCACTGACTTGATGGATGGTCTTGGTGGTACGAAGCGAGCCAAACATCTTGAAGAGTGGCAGCAAAATGTAGATGCTATATTCTCTGAAAAGAACTTAAACAAATTAGAAGCTATACATGGTAAAGCTTATAGAGAAGCTCTAGAGAATATGCTTCAACGCATGAAGTCTGGTAAGAATAGAAACTACGCTGGTGATTCTACAACTGGTAGAATGATGGACTGGTTGAACGGTAGTATCGGTGCAATAATGTTCTTGAATACTAGATCAGCTGTGCTACAGACTTTGTCAGCTGTTAACTTTATAAACTTCAAGGACAACAATATACTATCAGCTGGCAAAGCTTTTGCTAACCAACCTCAGTATTGGAAAGACTTTAAAGAGTTGTTTAACTCAGACTTTTTAAAAGAACGTAGAGACAATGCTACTATAAATATCAACGAGTCTGATATTGCTGATATGGCTAGAAAAGGCGGAGCAAAAGGTGCTATATCTTATTTGTTACAAAAAGGTTTTACACCAACTCAGATTGCTGATAGCTTTGCTATTGCAGCTGGTGGTGCTACATTCTATAGAAATAGAATTAAAACTTATATGAAAGCGGGCATGACTGAAGCTCAAGCCAAAGAAAAAGCTTTCTTAGATTTTAGAGAAACAGCAGAAGAGTCACAGCAGTCATCACGTCCAGATAGAATATCAAAGCAACAAGCTGGTCCACTTGGTCGTGTTGTACTGGCATTTGCTAATACGCCTAGCCAGTATGCTAGAATAATAAAGAAAGCTTCTCAAGACTTAATGGCAGGTAGAGGCGATGCTAAAACTAATATCTCAAAGATAATTTACTACGGAGCTATTCAAGGATTTATATTTAATGCTATACAGCAAGCGTTATTTGCAGCAGACTTAGATGACGAAGAAGAAAAAACAGAGAAGATGGTGAGACTAGGTAATGGTATGGCGGATGGCGTGCTAAGAGGTATGGGCGTATCAGGTGCCGCAGTTACCGTAATTAAAAATGCTGGACTTAGAGTGTACAATGAGTCTCAAAAAGATAGACCCAAATACGAAAAGGTAGCTTTTGAACTAACTAAACTATCTCCACCTATAGCTTCTAAGCTTTCACGTATCAACCAAGCTGCTAGAGAAGTACAATGGAATTTAGATGAGATGAAACAAAAAGGATTTAGCTTAGATAATCCAGCTTGGCTAGCTGCTGGTAATGTTATATCTGCTACAACTAACGTTCCATTAGACAGAGTTATAAAGAAAGTTAATAACGTTAACGATGCGTTAAGCCAAGATCTAGAAATGCAAGAACGCATAGCATTGTTAGCTGGTTGGCAGTCATGGGAGTTAGGTCTCGATAAAAAGAAAAAGAAACAATTAGAAAGTGGTGAGATAAATTTCGAAGATATACAACTAGAAGATATACAATACGAAGATATAGAATTAGAAGATTAAATACTACATAAAACAAGTAAAGTTAATAAGTAATGACTAAAGTTAAATTAGAAGATTTAAATCTTGTACAACATCCGCTAGATCCAGGGCAATACATAGCTGAAGAGTTTCCAAAAAGGCAAATCTATTTACACCATACAGTTGGTAATCCTTCTGGTGAAAGAACTATAGACATTTGGAACAATGATAGAGCTCGTATTGGTACTGCTGTTTGTATTTCTAGGGATGGAACTATTGTGCAAGCTTTTTCTTCTAGGTATTGGGCGTTTCATTTAGGACTTAAAGAGTCTGTATTTCAAAAAGAAAACCTACCTTATTTATCGTTAGATAAAACAAGTATAGGTATTGAGCTTTGTGCTTATGGTCCAATGACACCTAATAGAAATCATTTTAAAACTGTTTATGGTCATAGCTTACCTGAGACAGAAGTTGTAACATTAGATAAAGAGTTTAGAGGTAGTAAGTATTGGCATAAATATACTGACGAGCAAATTGAAAGCTTAAGAAAGTTATTATTATACTGGGGTGAAAGATATAGCATACCTTTATATTACGATGAAAGAGTATGGGATGTATGGTACAAAGCATTACGAAACAAACGTGGCGTGTACTCTCACGTTAGTGTAAGATACGATAAAAGTGATATATACCCTGATCCACGTTTAATAGAAATGTGGAAAGGTTTAACAAAATAAAAATGGCAAGACTAGATAAATCAAAAATGAAGTGCAACGTTCCTCGCAAGTCTCCTAAGGCTGGCAAGAAGAAGGTTGTAAAGGCTTGTTCTGGTGGTAAAGAAAAGATCATACACTTCGGAGCAAGTGGATATGGTCATAACTA
>Ga0209929_1000641_pt1 | contig 12897 bp, 9 predicted proteins | sample SalPon2_C_H2O_MG_2_FD_185731 | JGI IMG/M metagenome (GOLD analysis project Ga0209929, IMG submission 185731) | Salt pond water microbial communities from South San Francisco under conditions of wetland restoration - Salt Pond MetaG SF2_C_H2O_MG... ... | reverse complement strand
ACCGTCAACTGCAAAACTAATACCAGTTCCAATACTAGCAAAACCATTACGTGTTGCTTGGATTGTTAATACTTTTCCTGGTGAGTTATCAACAACACCGTTAGTATCTGTAAGAGCAAGCGTTGCGTCTGCAAAATCCATATCATGGAATACATACTCCAAAATAGTTGCATCTTCGATAGTAGGTGTAACAGTAATATAGTTAAATGCACCACTTGAATCATCTAGTGTACCAAACCCTGCACCTGTTCTTGTAAAGTTAAAGAAGCCTGCATTGTTACCGTTTGATTGACCTGTCATAAGCAAGTTAACACCGTCAATATCTATAGATTGTAATTCTACACCGCTGTCGTTGTCTTCTAATTCTCTACTAAATGCATGTACACCTGCACTATCAAAACTTGAAATTAAACCATTGTATACTCCGCTACCTGCTGAAGTTTCAACAGATCCAACACAGTAAATTTCATCACCTAGTGGAGTAACTGCTTTGTAACGTCCTGTCTTCAAAGATGCATACTGCTTTTGCCATGCTACTGTTCCGTTTAGATTTACTCTAGCAACAATAGGATTATCATAATTTGTAATTGTTGGTTGTGATCTCATCTCAACGGTTTCACCGTTTTGAAAACTTCCGCTTGTAATTGTAACATCAATCAAGTGCTGATTACCAGTAACACCTTGGTTAGCAACTACTGTCGCAACGCCGTTGCCGCTACTGTATAGATTATAACCTGCTGTAATGTTAGCATCTTGATCAAGTGTTGCGCCGCCTGTATCTAGTGAAATTCTTGTGCTTCCGCCTTGACCACCACCTACGTTAACGTTAGCAACTGTTGTTGCTGTACCGCTTGCGTATGTCAATTGTGTTAATGGATATGCATATGAAGTAACACTTCTTACATACTGTCCACCTACTGCAAAATATAATCCGTCTTCGCCTGTATTATCAAACTTCATATCAAACATTGTAAAGTCACCTAGGTGGAAACTCTTTTGATAATTTCCGTTTGAATCGTAAACTACAATACCTGTTTGATTTGCAGTTGCATCATTAAATCCAATAAAGAGTTTGCCTTCTAAACTAGCATCACCTTCAGTAGTATATGTTACTGTACTTGATAAACTTTCAGCACCGTATGCTAAACTTACAGAACTAATCGAGTTTACTGTACTGTCATCATAATTTAATGTTTCACTCCACTGTATAACACCACCGTTTGAAAGTTTTGCAATCATAGCACCGTTTGTTGTGTGATTACCTGTAATATACAAACCTTGTGTTTTATCGTGTGTAATACCTGTAATATTATCTGTGCTTGAAATAACTTTTTGCCAGTTTACTTCACCTAGTCTTGTAAACTTAACAATAAATCCTTTGTAAACACTGTTTTGATAAATTCTACCAGCCGCATAGTAACCGCCTGATTCATCTTCAGTAACACAATTTAATTCTCCTGGAAAGCCAACGTTATCAGCAGTTGGTTCACCTAGTGTTTGTTGCCAATCTAAACTGTTTCCTGTCCATCTTGCAAAGTACATATAACTGCTTGCTTGGTCAAATCCTGCATAACCTGTACCTGTCCAAGTAGGATTTGTATGACCTACTGCAAATACATCGCCGGTTGAATCTTTAAATGACTTGTTAAATGTAACATCATGTTGTAATTCTTGAATAGCATCTAGTTCTTGTGTTGCTAATCTAATGTGTCCTGTTAGTGGAGTCTCTGCTTGTGAGAACCCGTCTGCTCTAACAGCAAATTCACCGTATGCACTTGAGCCGTTAACTGAACGAATTTTACCACCGCTTTCTGCAAGATAACCTACATCACAATAGTATGTAAACACTGATACAAGTTCTGAACGTCCATCGTTGAGTGCATGAACACCAATACCGTCACTGTTGATCTGTGTCCAGTCGTTAGCAACCATTGATTTATAACCACCGTTGTGTAACGCACCGTCGATCTTCATACCAGTACCGCCTGGGGAGAAGTTAGTACAGTTTTGTACATATGGTGATTGCGAAGTAATCCATACGCTAGTGTCATCTGGACCATAACCTGGATCTAATTGTGCTTGAACCGAACCTGTGCTAAAGTTACGGAAAACAATGTTACGTAATCTTGCACCGTTATTCATTTGGAATACTGCGGAGTTAGCGTTTGGAGTTGATCCGTCATCTGATACACCAACACCAAATCCGTTATCGTTTGTAGTGTCTGGTTGTACATCAACAGCACCTAGGCCGCCACCTTCTACAACTACACCTCTACCAATTTTAATCGGACATTGTTCTGGATATGTACCAGAAGCAATTTGGATAATTGATTGTCCACTGTTAAACGTTTCGTCACAAGCATGTCTAATTGTTTTCCATGCTGTTGCTGGTGTTCTACCATCGTTAGTATCATCGCCTTGTGGTGAAACAAAATAATCTTGTTGTGGAGTTTGTGTACCCCATTTAACATCAGTACCATCACTGTACAAGTATGAACCTGCAGGTCCAACTGGCAGTCTAATATTTCCAACACTGCCTCTTACAATAATGTCACCACGTGTTGTAGTAATTGTGCTTGCGTCACCTTGTGCAACTAAATTCCATGCCGCAGGTGAAGTATTTGGAGTTTCGCCTGTGGTTTCCTTCAACGCAATATATGAACTTAAATTGTATTCAACTACGTCATCTGTGTAATATGTTGTATTAGCATCGTATGTACCTGACCAGTTCATACCAGGTAAGAACGTTTGCCAAATACCTCCACCTGATGCTGGATCACTTGGGTTGTTAGATGGTGTTGCTGTGTGTACTACTTGTGCTTCGTATAGTCTACCACCTTCTAATACAATGTCACCTGGATAATACGTTGGACTATTTAGATCAGTCCATGTTCCTTTATATTCAAATGCTTCAACAAACACATCATAATATTGTGTTGTTGTTGGAGTTGTTCCAATTGGTGGAGTTTGACCTTGTTTTACAATGTAACGTTTTGCACCATACTTAACAACGTCACCAGCGGAGTAACTTGATGTGTTATTCCACACACCCTGTTCGTTGTATGAAGTTGCAAAAATATCCCAGTTATTTGTGTTTGTTGGTGCAACACCTGTTGAATCATTTTTAGCAATGTATAAGTAACCACCAAACGTTACAATATCTTGTAGGTAGTAACTTTCGCTTGCATTGTATGCGCCTCTCCAACCTGAACCGGCGGCAACTAATGCCCAGTATGCAGAACTTTCACTTACTGTAATTGTTGACCAATCACCATCTGTTGCTTGTTCAGTCATGTCAGGGTGGCTATGACAGTACCAATATAAAGTATCTGGTGCACTTTGTGGTACAGTAATTCTTACTTCTCTAGTAGTTGCGGCATCAAATCCTGCTAGGTATTGTGTTCTACCTAATTGTAGTTGTCCGTCTAGATAATATTCAACACCTTCTTCATAAACTGCGCCACCTGCATGTGAACCATTTCCTGTTCTTGAAAATAGTATAGGATGACCGGTGTTAGTACCACTATCTTGATTAAAGATGTAAGTGTTACCTTCAGTAAATGCTAGATCAGGTGCTTGAGTTCCGTCAACAAAATATCTGTTGCCACCTGTGCCACCTAGTGTATCAACATTAACAGTGATAGTGTAAGTGGTTGTGGATGGGGTACCACTTGGTTTATTAGCACCTGTAGTGTGTTGAATGTTTAGGTAAAGTGAATTTCCGTAAGTAACAAGGTTACCAATATTGTATTCTGCAGAGTTATCATACTCGCCGTCATACTGGATACCTGAAATATATAAGTTAGCATCAGAGTTGGTAGAAGTTTCAAAATTAGCGCCTGATGTATGTCCTTCAGTTACAATATAAACGTTTGATTTGTATTTTACAATATCACCACGCTTGTATTCTGTTGCGGCTTGCCAATCACCTTTCCATTCAGTACCGCCAGCCATCTTTTCAAGTTTAGCACTTGCAAGATCTGCTTCAACACTTGAGGAAGTGTGATTTTCTTTAACCACATAAGATATACCACCATGTAGTACAACATCGTCTTTGATGTAGGAGTAGCCGGTTACCCAAGCACCTCTCCACTTAAATTTAATTCTACCTAGATTAAAATCTGCCATGTTTTATTACCCATCCTTATTTATTTATTTTGGCTCCGTGTATGTATAATCTTCATTGAATCTAACAATAAGATTTCCATCATCGTCGATAAAATAAAATTGATCCCTTCCACTAAATTTGTATTGATCGTATAACGTATTTGTGTTAGGTTTACCAGTAGCATGATTGTAGTTATCAAAACTATAAGTAATACCTTCCCAACTACTGTTTCCAGCATCTGTTCCAATAGTAAGGCTAACACCTCTATCAATCATATCGTATTTTGTATACTTTAGCATGCCGTCATCATCCACTGTAAGTGCATGGAAACTGTCGTTACGTGTACCTGCGTATTCGCCGCCGCCTCCGCCGCCGCCTCCGCCGCCACCGTCTGCTATAATTCGTGCATTACTAGTCAAAATACCTTCTCCATTTAAAGTTAAAAGTATTTATGCTTAACTACTGAAACTGATTCCACCAGTAAATTTATACGGAAAACCGCTTGTAAACGGTGTTTGTAAGTATCTATTAGGTGCACCTTGTAGAGCATAATAGTTTACATAATCAGTTGCAGGAGTGCCTGTAGTTGGATCATATAAGCGTCCAGTTGCGGCTTGTTCTGCTAGCCAATCACGTACATTTTGTTGATTATATGTGGGCCTTGCTTGTAAAAGAGTAGCAACAATACCAGCAACTTGGGGACTGGCCATGCTTGTACCTTGTAATTTTCTAATCAAATAGTTAGAATCGTCAGGATGTTGTGCAGTATTACTACTTAATGTTGCTCCTTGAGGAATTGCCGCTTGTACTGCATATCCTGGAGCATAAATGTCAACTCTAGGACCTGTAGTAGAAAAGTTTGCTTGTCTTTCTGTTCCTGAATTATATTGATAATCAATAGCACCTACGCTAATAACATTAGAACTTGTTGAAGGTGTTGAACCTCTATGATAATATCTGTTACCAAACAGTGTTGATATAAAGTAATTGTCGTAATCATCTCCTGTTGTAACGTCATTTTTATGATAATCGTTGCCAGCCGCACCTACTAAAATTATGCCATCGTTGATACAATCTTCAATGTCAGAATCAACTGAAGTTACTCTTGTACCAAATGTGTAAGCAGTACCAGCATTGTTTAAATTTCCTGCTGATATCATTCCATATTGATTTTGTATGGTTGTGCCTGTCCACCCAGCACCTCTGTAATTTCCGTTTTGAATATTTGTATATTCTCCAAAGTAACCCCAACTCATGTTTACAACTGTTGGTCTACCTGTGCCTTTGTTATTGTGCCAACCTCGTATCAAGTTAAAACTTGCACTTACACCATATGCATCTGTATCAAAAATTTTGATTGCATATATGTCTGAATTATTTGCCCAGCCATATAATTTACCTGCTGTTGTACTTGCACAATGAGTTCCATGACCGTACTGATCAGTATAGTGTTGAGCACCTTGTGTGTATGTTCCTGAAAGTCCTGCTTCAACAGGCCAATCAATCTGTTTTAATCTGCTTGTTAAACCGTCTCTGGTATTCCATTCAGGATGTCCAACTTCAATACCACTGTCTTGGATTACACAGTCAACTCCTGTGCCGTCCAGATTATATGTGTGCGTATAGTTTGTAGTAGTTCCTCCGCCGTATCTTGATGTTTGACTAGTGCATTCTGCAAACGCCCACGGATAATGAGTATTGTTTACTGTGTTATCTCTATTATGACTTCTTGTTGGCTCTGTCACAGTAGGTAAAGGTGTGAATCCGTTTTCTTGTTTTGAACCCCAACGAACATCTCTTACTCTTGGGTCATTTTTTAATGTTTCTGCTTCTGCTTGTGTTAACACAAAATCAAAGTTACTAACTGATTCAAGTTTTTCATTGTGTAGTGTAACTGTGCGAGCAGGGACAGAATCGTCGCCGTATGTTGATGTCATATTATCTAAAAATTCGTCAGAGTTAACACCCTTGTGTAATGTTACTACTGCTCTTTTTTCTTCTGCACTCATATTATCTCCTATACAATATTAATTGTTCCTACCATGCTTGTGTGTAGCGAACATTGATAATACAATGTTGCTGGTGCATTCATTGGTACTTCAAAAATTGTTTTGTTTCCGCTTAAACTACCATTGTTGGTAACACCTGTGCTATACAAGTTTCCTGTCCCTGTTCCAGGTGTTGTTTTAATATAAAATGGATGTGAATTTCCTGTTGTATTGTTAAAAATATATGTGAAACCTTTGTACAAATACAAATCTGGATCATTTTGTGTTCCAGTAATTCCAGGACCTTGGAATGTATAGTCAGAGGCACCATTTGCACCTATTAGCCATTCAATAACCGGACCTGAATTTACTTCCCAACTCGATCCATTGTAATATAGTGTATCACCTGCGGCAACACCTGCTGTGCTAACATCACTTAAACCATTTAAATTTGTTGCACCGCTTGATGCATTTATTGTAACTTCATCTGTGCTTGCATTTGTTGTTATTGTTACATTTGTGCCTGCTACAAGTGTTAATGTATCTGTTGCCGTGTCTGCCGCTACTGTAGTTTGTCCTGATACATTAATGTTTGCAAAAGCATTTGTTCCACCACCTGCACTTGAGTTGATTGTAATATTTCCTTCAGCATCACTCGAAGTTGTTACATTTGTTCCACCTATAATTTTAAAACTTTCACCTGGGCCTATTGTTCTCATAGTACTATCGTCAGCACCAATGTCAAAACTTGTTAGTGTATTTTCATCAACATATTTTTTCGTTGCGGCATCTTGTGGATTTGTAGGATCTGCAAGTCTTGTAATTTTAGTTTCTTTAACGTTTATTTCACCGGCGGCATCAAATATAATATCACTGCCTGATTCAAAGGTAGGAACACCTGCACTTGAACTTTGAATTGTTTGTGCATCAATTGTATTAGCAGTCACAGTTCCTGTGCTTGTTATATTTCCTACTGATCCAGTTAAATTTAAATTTTGCAGTGTGAGTGTGTTTGTTCCATTGTTCCAACTCATTCCACTTGACGTGTTTACAACTGTTGTACCAGTTGAAGAATAATATGCTAGTCTACCTGCAAGTCCTGATGTAACAGTACCAGTACCGCCAGAACCTGCACTTGCATTAATTGTTATTTCGTCAGTTGTTGGATCTGTTGTAATTGTAATATTTGAACCTGCAACTATTGTTAGAGTATCGCCGGTTTGGTCTGCAACAACATCGCTCTGGCCTGCTACTGCAATAGTTTGGAAATTGCTTATTGATGAACTAGAATTAATAGTGAGAGTATCACCGACTATTGCTGTACTAATACCAGTACCACCTGCGATCGTTAGTGTATCTGATACAGTGTTAGCATTTGTACTTCCGCTGTCACTGCTAATTGTTAACCATTTAGGTGCATCGTTATTAATAGTTAATGTGCTTCCTGCAACAATAGTTCCTATGCCAGTACCGCCTGCAATAGTAATTGCATCATTTGTACTAGCAGGAGTTACAGTTCCGTTATCACTTACTACGCTTGTAAATTTATTTGCATTATCAACAGCAAACGTAATTGTATCTGTAAGATTGTTTGTTGTTATTGTTAAACCACTACCTTCGGCAAGTGTTAATGTATCACTAGTTGTATCTGCGGCTACTGTGTTTTGCCCTGCAACAGCAATATTTTGAAATATGTTTTGTGTTCCACCGCCTGCACTGCTGTTAATCGTAATTGTATCACCAACAATACTTGTTGTGATATTTGTACCACCTACAATATTAAACGTGTCTGTGGTTGTGTTTGCTGTTGTGCTTCCGCTGTCTGCTGTAAATGTAGCAAACAAATTCTGTGAACTTGCTACCGCGCCTGCTTCCCATTGTCCGCTTACGCCATTGTAGACTAATGCTTCTCCTGTGCTAGGCGAAGTTGCATCTACATTGTTAAGATCTGAAATATCAGCGGCTCCAATACGTAAGTCTGCTCTAGCATCTGCTCTGACATTTGTAAAATATAAATTGTTAGATCCTTCTGTCAAGTTATCTGTTGTTGATATATTGTTAGGAGAAACAAAACTTAAATTACCGTTTCCATCAGTGGATAATACATCTCCCGAATTACCATCAACAACATTTAATTTTTCAATAGTAATAAAACTGTTAGGTACTTGACTGTATGCAATTTGTCCTTGTAGATCAAAAAAGTTTGTTACTGCTACACCACCGCCACCGGATCCGCCTGTTACTGTAATAAATGATAGATTACCGTTTCCATCTGTAGCAAGTACCTGGCCAATTTGGCCGTCACTTACTTTTAGTTCTGTGATGCCAATTGTGTTTGCACGAATCTGTATATTGTCTGTTGTTCCGCTTACATCACCACCAACAGCATAGTTGCTAGGAAACGTTACGTTACTGAAACTTAAATTTCCATTGCCATCTGTGGTTAAAAATTGTCCTGCACTACCGTCTGAAAAAGCAAGTTCATTCAGTGTAACACTGCCTGCTGGAATACTTGCACTGGTAATAGGTGAATAACCTCTTACATTAATTTCTGCTCCATCAATTGGTGGATTTTGTGTACTATCTTCTTCTGTAAAACTTAAAATATTATTGTCAATAATTCGAAAATCTAGTCCGGCTCGCTGAACAACACCATTATTGGTTACAATAATATCGTCTTGATCTGTAACATTTTTAGATAGTACAAATTCATATGTGGTTCCGTCACCTACAAAATATTCAACAAACGCAAACGGAAATGGTCCCATACTACCCCAAGCACTACCATTGTAAATTTCCATTACATTTAGGTCTGTGTTGTAGCGTATTTCGCCTTGATTTGGTGAGGGATTTCTGTTGGCTGTATTTCCTCTGGGTACAGTGATACCTGTATCACCATCAAATACTAGATTTCCAACAATTTGTCCGCTTGATACTCGAGTTCGTGCCATGTAATAAGTTCCTTATTACGTATATTTAGCGTGTGTTCACATATTAACTTTTGTAAAAACCTTGCTGATAACTAATTGTGCTACCACAAAGGATTAGAATATGACTGTAATTTATGCCGAAGATAAAATTGACACTTGGTTTCCTACATCTATATATGTGTCAACTCAAAATTGTGTTACAGAACTAGATAATATTAAAACAGCATGTTACAGCATATGTGAAAAAGAAGAAGTAACCAATCCATGGTTAACATCACAACTTAAAACATCGTTTCATGATGAGACAAATGGAAAATTGTGGTTGGATGATAGATTTGCAAATTTAGGACAAACAATACTAGAAAAAGCAAAAAACTTTGGGCTGAATATTGGATATTCTCCTAGCACAACAGAAAATTTTGAATTTACAAATATGTGGGCAAATATTATAGGCCCGCATGACTATCATGCATTTCATACCCATAGCACTACAGGAAGTGCTATAATAAGTGGTGTATATTATGTTGATGCTCCTGAAAAATGCGATATTCAATTTCGCACACCATACGACCAAATGCATGTTGCAACAGTGCCTGAAACTTTAAATGAATTGAACTATGTTATTTGTTCGTATCCATGTAGACCAGGAACAATGTATCTGTGGAAGTCTAATGTTAGTCATGGTTACGATGCACATAATCAAGAACAAGACAAAATAAGTATTGCATTTAATATACAAGTTAAACAGCAAATAGAAATTGTAGAGAAAAAATATGAATAGAGAATTACACACTTTATTTCCAGTACCGGTAATGATATACAAAAGATTTAATGAAGTTGAAGAAGAATACACTACTGCTACTCAACTAGAAATGAAAGACAGTATAAGTAATCAAACTTCGATTGTTTTTAAAGCACTAGATATGCCAGAGTTTACTGATTTAAAAAGATTTTGTAATGAAGCAGTATTAGATTATACTTCTACAGTTTTACAAACATCACAAAAATTAAGAATTACAACTAGTTGGGTTACAAAAACTGCTCCAAGCGGAAAACATCATAGACATAATCATAAAAACAGTATTATAAGTGGTGTATATTATTGGAAAAATAGTGTTAAAAGTCCTTTGATTTTTGAAAATCCAAATAACGATCTTAATAATTTTGATTTAGACGTCAGACAGTTTAGCGATGTTAATTGCCCACAGTATGCACTCGGTGTTGATAGTCAGTGTTTAGTACTTTTTCCTAGTTGGCTTCATCATAAAGTTGATATTTGTGAAGAAGAACGATATTCATTAGCATTTAATACTTTTTTTGATAAAGATTCTTTTTATGGTTCAAAAAAATATCTTACACAAGTGGCAACATGAATTTGACTCCTTTTATTGAAATAGATAATTTTTTGCCTGTATCGTTTCAAGACGACATAGAAAAAGCACTTACTACAGATTTCTTTCCATGGTATTGGAACAAATCAACAGTAGCAGATAATTTTTATTATGGAGATAACACAAATATAGTCGAAAGTAATCAATTTACACATACTATAATTGCTAGTGATGATCGACAGCCTAGTTTTATTTTTAAAGATTTACGACCAATAGTATATTTTTTAGAAAAACATCTAGATCAAAAAATTAAAAATATTGATAGGATGAAGATTAACCTGCTTCAACCAATCCCCAATAATATCAATATCAATCATAATCCCCCTCATTGGGACGCAGATTACAGAGTGCAACCTAATACAATTTCAATGGTATATTACGTACATGATAGTGACGGAGATACTGTTATTTTTGATAAAACTCTACCGCAAGATCCTGAAAATTTAAATGTGTTACATCGAAGCAAACCTAAAAAAGGAAAATGTATAGTTTTTCCTTCTAATACATGGCATGCAAGTTCTAATCCAATTGATAGTGATAGAAGGATTATTATTAATTCTGTTCTTGAATTAGAAAGTCAGGATCCATCTTAATATTTCCACTTATACTAATCCTGTATTCATCGCTAGTATAAAAAGGATACACTGTATGCATAAGACTACTAGGGAATAGTGCAACTTTTCCTTGCCAGGATTTATCAACTTTTAAGTGGTGTGTTTTTATTTTACCTTGCCCGTTAGTATATAGAAAACTAAACTGCCCATTTAAACAGCCTTCATTTACATCTGGAAAACACTGTTTTTCTTCTTCTAAACTGTAGGGAATTTTAACCCAAATAACAAAACTAAAAATACCACTGTGACTATGAGGAGGATTATATTCAGTTTTGGATTGGAAGTTTATCCATGTTTCTCTTAACACCATAGGCAAATCTCTATACGAAACAGCAAAGTCTTCTAGGTATTTTGGATTATTTTTATTATACTCTTGCATCATTACACTAATAAAGTTGTGTAACTGTTTAGGATGATCAAATAGGAATTCTTTTTTAATGTGCCCTGCTAGTTGATTATTGTGAGGTATTAAATTTTCAAAATTTTCAAGTGCTAGTTTATATTTTTGCTCTATATTAGAATATAATTCATTTGGAAGATCCGCGAGTAAAAATCCATTTTCTGCTAAATTTACATATTTCATATTATCAATCATCTGTATAAAAAATATACCATCCTGTAGCAATGTATTTTGTTTCAGTTGGACTTACAATACCTCTATGAAAATGAGTAAAGGCTCCGGGCCATATAACTAATTTTCCTTCCTCTGCAGATGCAGTTTCATTTCCGTGTGCAAATTCTGTTCCGCCGCCGTCTGTAACAGTGTTTAAATATATCATCCAAGCAAGCACTCTATGATTATATCTTTTGCTGTTTGTTTCACAATGCCATTTTTTGAATCCTTCGCCGGGTAGATATCTTTGCACATTCCACTGAAGGTCTAGTGTCCACGGTGCTAGTGTATTCACAAAAGGATACTGTTTTTTATATTCTTCAATGCCTTGATTTAAAACTTTTATAGTTTCTTGTATAGGTTGTCCCCATAATTCATTATTAAGAAAACTCTGATCTATTCTTATATCAGTTGATTTTTTAATGTGAGGCATTTCTGCAACAGTGCCTTGAAATCCACCAGCCATGCCGGGAGATTGTAAGTCTATTGATTTTTCAAATGCATCAATTAAATTTTGACATACAGTAAAGGAGAGAGCATTAGGTATAGTTACAATATGTGAATCCATACTAATATGTATCTATTTTTGACCGTTACAGCAATCGTCTTGAGTTGTCCAAGATTGGTTTTCTTCATCCCAAATATGATGATTGCCATCACTTGGTAATGGAACAGGCGGTTGCCATTTATATAATCCGTCTAATGTCCAACTTGGATAAGGTTGTGGTTCGTAAAAAACATCTGCTTTAGGAACATAGTGCCAATTCATGCCTACTGTGTTTTCTTCTACTTCTTTAAAATATTGTGGTTCTGCTCCTGCGCCGCCACTTGCAATATGATCGGCATCGGCCACAATTAAGTCAATAACAATATTTTCATCATTTAATCTTGCGTAATAAGCCATTATGTTGTATACCTCACTATTACAATACCGTTTCCGCCGCGGCCTGAAGGATAGTCATTTCCTCCTCCTCCGCCACCGCCACCGGTACCGTTAATTCCTGGATCTCCGTTAGTTTGGGTGTTGGTTCCACCACCACCATCGCCGCCACCGCCGTTGCCTCCTAGTCCTGCTGTGTATCCGTTATCACAAGCGGCTCCACCGCCTCCTCCAGCGAACCATCCAGATTCTCCTAGGTTAACACCTGCTGTTGTAAACTGTGAATATTGACGTCCATCACCGCCGTTGGCTCCTACTGTGGCTGTGCCGTTACCGCCGCCGCCACCTGCGCCGCCGCCTCCACCACCGCCCC
>Ga0209929_1000638_pt1 | contig 12918 bp, 15 predicted proteins | sample SalPon2_C_H2O_MG_2_FD_185731 | JGI IMG/M metagenome (GOLD analysis project Ga0209929, IMG submission 185731) | Salt pond water microbial communities from South San Francisco under conditions of wetland restoration - Salt Pond MetaG SF2_C_H2O_MG... ... | reverse complement strand
CTGAAATGGTAGCTGGCCTCCAATGAGAATATGAGAAAAAAACAAACAGAGAAATATGTAAGAGTAACAAGTACAGGACATGCTGAGGGAGATATGTTAGGACAAGTATTAATGTGGATAGATAAGCGAGAAAACAGCAAGTTATCTCAGCGACCACATAAAACAACTAAGAGAAAGACTAAACTAAGAGTGGTCTCTAAGTGGTCTCTAACGGCGCCTACGGCGTGCTTACGCAGTCTTAAAGTATTGAAAGGTAAAGGGAAAGTGATATATACTAGAGTGGTAAACAGAGTGCGTAAACTTTTCGTAAATAGTTAAATAATGCGTATGGTGAGTGGATTAAAAGCAGACAAATATCGGTAGAAAATAAAATGTACGACAACAATTTTTTAGGAAAAAACAACTTTATATGGTTCAACGGCGTAGTTGAAGACAGGCAAGACCCACAGAAACTTGGCCGTCTAAGAGTGCGTTGTGTGGGTATTCATACAGATAACAAAGATGACCTGCCTACAAGTGACTTACCATGGTCGCAACTTATTCACCCTATTACTTCTTCCGGGATTTCAGGATTAGGCAGCTCGCCAGGCTTTATTGTCGAGGGTACTTGGGTTTTTGGGTACTTTAGAGATGGTTACGCAATGCAAGAGCCTATGGTCATTGGTACTTTACCTGGTAAGCCTGCTGAATTGGCAGATGTAAATAAAGGTTTCTATGACCCTAACGGTGTTTACCCTAAGTATAAGGATGAGGTGGATACTAATCGTTTGGCAACCAATGATACGGCAAACCCTCATTTAGGTTTAGAATTACGAAAATTAACAAGGAAGACTGGCGTCCCTACTGCCGACTTTGATATAGTACCTGTAGAGGAACATGTCAGCACAGAGATTACGGCATCGGATGGTGACACATGGTCTCAGCCTGCTATACCTTATGCCGCCGTTTATCCATATAATCATGTATTTGAAAGTGAATCAGGTCATGTCTTTGAAATAGACGACACACTTGACAATGAAAGAATATACCAGGCGCATAGAACAGGCACCTCATTTGAAATCGACAAAGATGGTAACCAGGTTGATATAATAAAAGGCGACCATTATAACATAGTATCAGGCAAAAGGCAAGTGGTAATTGAAGGCAATACAGATATTACTATAGGTGGCAGGCACAAGTTATACATTAACAAAGATGGTGCGACAGATAATCATTACGATATACAAGTAGGTCCAAACGCCAATATTAATATACAAATAGACAAAGGCGATATGAATGTGGTACTTAAAGATGGCAAGCTGAATACAAATGTGTCTGGCGATTACAATATGAAGATTGGTGGTAATATGAATTTAGATGTGCGAGGCAATAAGACAGAGACAGTAAGTGGTAATAAACAGAGTAATACAACAGGCACAGTTATTCATAGAGGTAGTCGAATAGACTTAAATCCATAAAACCACCAGAAAAAAGCGCTTTATAAAAGTAGGCTGATTCGCTAAACTATAAATGCAATAACATCCATTAAACATATGTCCAAGATAAAAAGCATTCTCAAACTCTCTTTCTGGTTCTTTCTTATTAAGGGAATAGTATGGCTAGTTTTTGCCTACTATGGACTGGAAGTCTTTAATACTTTCTTTAAATAAAATTTTTCCGAGGATATTTTTTCTCTTCCAAAGTTGCGCCATTACAGAGTATATTCCAATAGGCAAAGGTATATTAAGTGTTCTTTTACCTCTTACTAATATCATAGTACCAAAGAGGTTGCCTTTTATATAACTAAACCCTATACAACCTTTAATCATGTTCTTCTCTTTCTAAAGTATCTACGCCATAGTGCAGACCTGGTCATTGACACTACCGTAAAGATTAATGCAATACCCATACTATCAAAGATACTAGGGTGCAAATCAAATAAAGGAAATATTAGGAGTTGTATTAAGACGGCTAATATAAAACCACTACCTACATCTATTACACTTTCTATTATATCATTCATATGAGTAGTATATACTATTTGTCGCATGATGTCAAGCTTCAAACTCTTATATATAACGGTGTGCGTCCTCCAGAGGAACCTCCAAGTACCTAGGAAGGCATGTTTCTAAATATATTAATGGACTTACAAACTAAACGGCAAATAAAGACCGTTGTTATTATGTTCTTTGTATTTTACTTTATTACTTATTGTACTGTAATTAAAATTACTTCTTAACGAAATAGTGGGGAAAACGACCATCTGTTTTATAAGTGGTATACGCAAAGTACCATTCTTTACCATACTCTGCCTTGCAGAAGCTTTTAAGGCCAGCGTCTGTAGTATTATCGTCATTAGTAAACAGGTTACCAATATTAAGTAAAAAGTCTTTTGATTTTTCTGTGAGGTTAAACATCTTATTCTCCTTATTAAAGTCACGATACTATTTAAGCGTCGGACTCTCGGATTCTCTTTGTTACTTTGAGAAGGCTAATATGTTTTAAATGTAATGCAAATAAGAACCAATGATATACTTCGGCGTTTTTATTGGCTTGTGACCTGTATGTAGATATGTCCATGTAGGTGGAAACATTAGTAAACGGCCTGCCTTTGGTTGTACTTTTATATCATACTCACTAAAAGAAGTTTCACCACCCTCATTATCTTTTAAGTATAAAAAGAATACTAAAAATCTTCGAGCACTATTATAATCGCCTACATCAACATGTTCTTTAAATTCATCTTTATCATTGGGTAAATATCGTTTAAATCGTATCTGTTCAAAACCAAATTGGTCAGGCCATTGTTTATCTTTTATATCACAATCTTTTTTATATTTGTCAACATAAGGTCTTAAATTACCATACAAGCCTTGTACAAAAGTTTGCCAATCTTGATGTTGATTAATGTTGATTTCGGTAAAGTGACGGTGGTTTTCTAAATCAGTTGACACTTGTTGGTCTTTATTGATTTCAAATTTTTCTATTAGTGCATTACATTGATATTCAGGTAATACATCATCATATACTTGTATATACTTTTTCATAATATCTCCACTTTACACTATTTATCATGTTTTGGCAATGTTAAAGTTTTGTACATAAATAAGTGTATGCAACATTATTCAACATACAAGCTCGGCATAGATATTGACAAACTAGGTAAAACCTACTTTGACTTTAGGAGCAAGTTAGGGTTTCGTACAGACGATAAAACGCTACGAGACTTTAACGCAATATGCATAAACCGAATTCCTGGAGACGAAAACTCAATTACAGGCGGTAATGTTCGTGGACTATATTGGACATATCCTGACACCACGAATGTAGAAGAACAACGATTAGAACCAGTACAAGAACATCTTTATACTGAATTATGTCCTGAGTTTGAAGGCACATATGTTGAAGAAGTTTATAAACTTATAAAATCAAAATTCAAAGTTGGCAGAGTTAGGTTCTTAATGAAACCACCAAGGTCTTGTTTATCATGGCACCGTGACCCGGAGATGAGATTACATATTCCTATAATCACAAATGTTGGTTGTCGAATGGTCATAGAAGATACATCTTTTCATATGCCGGCCAATGGTGATGGTTACATTACAGACAATACCAAATATCATAACTTCTTTAACGGTTCAGAATTCGATAGAGTACACTTAGTTGCCACAGTATTAGAACATCAATGTGGTGATGATTGTTGTAAAATGTGTTAGATAAATATTGCAATGCAAGAATTAGAATACAACGCTGGTAACTTCCAAGAATATGATTATGAAACTGAATGGTTAGAATGTGATTGGAAGGCAGTTCATAAAACACTTCATCTAGTCACCGCTTTTTGGCACCCTTGGTTACATAAATAGTAAATATCGTTCATCCTGAAACGGACGGAAGTAGGCATATGCCGAAGGAACGCACCTAACTTTAACTAAAGGAGGGTGTAATGATAGATAGATTCGCCCATTTATTCAAAGCTAGACACAAAGCACAAACTTTGTTAGAAAAAACAAAAGTGTTATTTGGTGCTAGAAAAGAAGTTGATATAAATGGAAATGGCACATCTGGTTACATTGTGAAACACGGTACAAACAAAGGTAAAGTGTTATCTCATAGACCGGCCAAATCCACAAATAATTGGTAGAAATAAAAAAGGGGGCATTTGCCCCCTTACATCTTTTCGTCAAAACAATCCCATAGATTGGTGCGACCACCCGGACTTGAACCGGGAAGGCAGTTGCCGACAGATTTTAAGTCTGTTGTGTTTACCAATTTCACCATGGTCGCATAGTCTATATTGCCACGCTCATATTCAATACGAGCATAAAATTCGGTGATAAACTGATTTAGATATGGTTGTTCCATGACAACTCCTTAAATTGGCCTGCCGTGAGGGACTCGAACCCCCGACCCACAGCTTAGAAGGCTGTTGCTCTAATCCAGCTGAGCTAACGGCAGATGATTGTATTATGCAGGTGTATTAATTGATTGTCAAGCCTCTTTTGGCAAATTGTGAAAAATATTTAATTGGTCGGAGTGGTAGGATTTGAACCTACGACCCTATGGTCCCAAACCATATGCGCTACCAGGCTGCGCTACACTCCGGTAATTTTATCTTGTGTAAACGGCAAATGTGTCAGCAAAATTCATGTGACAAAAAGATTGAGGTCTTGCATAACCAGGTTTTGATTTGCCTCTATATCTGTATCTTACATTCATTGCATTTTTATGAGCAGATACTTCTTTAAAATATTTTAAATACTTAATTGGTATTCCAGAAGCAATACAAGGACCTTTATAAGTCCAAGGGTCAATCATATGTTTTGCTATGAGAGGGTTAACAACCCTCTCAAAAACTTTTCTTCGTCTATTCATTAAGCAACCTCCAACATAGTCATAGGTACTCTGTAAGTTGTAATATTACATTCTACTAGACACTTTGATTGCATAATTTTTTTAATTACACCTGGTGTTTTTTTAGTTTTTTGTACAATATTAACTTTCGTACCAACTTTCATTTCATTCTTAACTTTAGACTTGATTAAGACATCAATCATAGCCTTAGTATCATTTAATTGTGTGATACTCATTTTGTTTAGTGTTTCTATCATCATAGTATAGTTCTCCTTCAAGTTATTATTTTAAGTATAATGGACCAGTCCATCTGATTGGATAATTACCAGCAAGAACATTACCTCTTGCAGAGTTTAAAGCAGGTGCATTAAAACCAGCGGCTTTCAATATATCACCCTTTTTAAAATGTTTAAAATCTTCTTTTACAATAAAACAAAACACGCCGTTTTCTTGTACAATCTTAATATACTTTTTACCAGGTCTTATAGATGTTCTACTATCCCATTTTTCAACTTGTTCTTTAGGGTAGCCAGTTAATTCTTTACCACCCATTGTTGACCATTTTACATAATCAGATTTGGCACCAGCCATCAAGTTTTTAATTCCTTCGTCAAGTGTTGTAGCAGTTTGATTTACGATTGTCATAGTGTTATTGTCCTTTCTTAATAGTTAATACAGTCATTATACCAGATATGGCCATAATGGCAACCATTATTCCAAACATCATCCAGTTTTCTTGTCCGGCACAAGCGCCTCCACAATCTTCGATTGCACCAACAGCTAAAATAGCTGCTAATATTGTTGTAAAACTAAAAAAAGTGTTCATAGTGTTTTGTCCTTTGTTTTTCATTGTTTATATGGATAATATATCACAACTAAATAGAGAAAGCAAGCACTTTTTTCAAAAAAATGACTAAAAAAACCTTTATAAATCAACACTTTTTAATTTTTTTTGTTCTACTTTCGTTCTTTTTAGCGTCCGGATGCTCAAAAACTGTTGAAAATTGCAAATTTAAGCCAGATTTAGAGCGAATCGGCGAATCAGCGTTAGAAAATAGAGAAAATTTATCAGAAACAGAGTGGCGAGCTGCAAATTTTAGTTGCGAATACTAATATAAATATAAAAAAGAGGTAAAAAAATGGAATATTGCAAAAATTGTGGACATGAATGTCATTGTGGCTCTGCTTGTAAGCAGGAAGTGACAAATGAGTTCGGAGAAAAGTACGAAATTGAGTGTTGTAAACAATGTAGATGTGATACGCCTGTTAACAAGTAGGATTTTATGGCAAAAATGAGATTATTTAAGTTTTGGAACGCAGATGGTGTTGAAAAAGAAAAAGAAGAGATAAGTTTAAAGAAGGCAACAAGAGCTGTACAAGGTAATTTTAAAGATAAGATGATTAGTGTAGAATATATCAGTAAAAAAGGCAAAGAAATGTGCCATTCAATTGTTATACCAATAGGAAGAAAACTAAGACAATCAATTTTACAAGAACAAAGAAGAGAGGCCTTAAAAGCTAAAAATGCCAGCCGTTAGTAGAAAAGGTGATAGTTTATCTACAGGTCATATTTGTGCAAGCACAACTACTTTAGATACACCAGGACAAGGCACTTGTTTTGCAAATAGTATTTTAATTGCAAGAGTAAGTGACCCTACGGTATCGCACCCATTTCCACCAGCACCACCTTGTGCGCCACATGTAGCAAATGTAAATGCAGGTTCTCCTAATGTGTTTGTAGAAGGTTTAGCAGTTGCGAGAATTGGTGATAGTACAGATAGTGGCGCTATGACAAGTGGTAGTGGTAATGTTTTTGCAAACGGCTAGATAATCGTTATAAATATTACCGTTATGGCGATATACGATTCTCAAACTCAAAGTAAAAGTACAAGAAACTCCAGAAAATTTAGGGATATAGACCTAGATTTTGGTAGAAACATTGTAACTAATGATGTTAATGTTGTAGAAGATGTAATCGCAGTTAAAAGGTCAGTTAAAAATCTAATACAGACTAATTTTTACGAGAGACCTTTTCAACCAGAATTAGGTTGTGGTATAAGAGAGTTGTTATTTGAACCTTTTACACCTATGACCAAAGTATTTTTACAAAGAAAAATAGAAGAAGTTTTAATCAACTACGAACCTAGAATTAATTTACAAAATGTAGCTGTTGATGATGACCAAGATAGAAATAGATTAGTTGTAGATATTTATTTTTATGTTGTTGGCGTACCAGGTCCACAAGTTGTGCAAACATTTTTACAAAGGGTAAGATAATAAATGGCTACAGGTGCAAATAAAATTGTTGTATCAGATTATGACTTTGACGCAATCAAAGTAAATTTAAAAAACTTTTTACAAGGTCAAGTAGAGTTTCAAGACTACGATTTTGAAGGTAGTTCTTTAAATATTCTTTTAGATATTTTATCTTACAATACACACTATCTAGCTTATCTTGCCAATATGGCAACAAACGAATTATATCTCGATAGTGCAGATATAAGAAATAACATTGTATCATTAGCAAAGATGATTGGTTACACACCATCATCACCGAGAGCGCCTATGGCTTCTATTGATGTTACACTTAACAATGCAACAGGCACAAGTGTTACAATGTCAAAAGGAACCGTGTTTACAACAACTGTTGATAATACTTCTTATCAATATGTAAACAACTCAGATATTACAATTACACCAGTTGCTGGTATTTACAAATTTTCAGGAGTACCTGTTTATGAAGGTACTTTAGTTACTTTTAAATATACAGTTGATGTAAATGATGTTGACCAAAAATTTATTATTCCTACAGCAAATGCAGACACATCAACTTTATTAGTTAAAGTACAAAACAGCTCAAGTGATACAACAACAAATACATATTCATTAGCAGGCGGTTATAATAATGTTACTGCTACATCAAAAGTTTATTTTATACAAGAAGGCCAAGACGGTAGATATGAAGTTTATTTTGGTGACGGTGTAAATGGTTTAGCATTATCAGATGGTAACATTGTAATTTTAGAATACATTGTTACAAATAAAACAGTTTCAAATGGTGCAAGTTCTTTTTCACTATCAGGAAATATTGGTGGTTTTACAGATGTTACAATTTCAACAGTATCAAGTTCACAAGGTGGTTCTGAAAGTGAAACAAATGATTCAATTAGACACAATGCACCATTAAATTATGCAGCTCAAGAAAGAGCGGTGACAACAACTGATTATGAAACTTTAGTAAAACAAATTTATCCAAATGCATTATCAGTAAGTGCTTGGGGTGGTGAAGATGATGAAACACCAAGATATGGTATTGTTAAGATAGGTATTAAAGCTGCTTCAGGTTCTACACTAACTGAAACAACAAAACAAAGTATTGTAGATTCATTAAAACCTTATAATGTAGCTTCTGTATCTCCTCAAATTGTGGATCCAGAAACAACTTCAGTATTGTTAACTTCTACAGTAAAATTTGATTCATCATCAACAACAAAATCTGCTGATACATTAAAATCAAATGTAATAACATCTATTACAAATTACAATACAAATACATTACAAAAGTTTGATTCAATTTATCGTCACTCAAAATTAACAGGTTTAATAGATGATACAGACACCAGCGTATTGTCAAATATTACAACTATAAAAATTAGAAAATCATTTACACCTACTTTAGCTTCATCTACAAGATATGACATATATTTTAGAAATGGTTTATTTAATCCTCATTCAGGTCATAATACAGCTGCAGGTGGTATTTTAACTTCTACTGGTTTTAAAGTTACTGGTAGTGATTTAGAAATGTTTTTAGATGATGATGGTCAAGGCAATGTTAGAAGATATTATCTTTCTTCAGGAATTAGAACATATGCAAATGAAACACAAGGCACAATTGATTATGCGACAGGTCAAATTACACTTAACTCTTTAAATGTGGCGTCTATCTCTAATATTAGAGGTGCAACTTCAACTGTTATAGAATTAACTGTTACGCCAGATTCAAATGATATAGTTCCTGTTAGAGACCAAATTGTGGAAATAGATATATCAAATTCAAGTATTACTGTAACACCAGACGCATTTGTAGGAGGTTCAGCTGATGCTGGTGTAGGTTATACAACAACATCAAGCTATTAATGAGCAATGGCAAAATTTAATGAAAAAATTTCAACTATACTCAACAGTCAACTACCAGAATTTGTAGTTGCTGACCACCCTAAATTTGCTCAATTTTTAAAAACTTATTATCAATTATTAGAGTCTGCTGAAATAAGTTTTTCAAGCGTACAAGCTACAGACGGCATTTTATTACAATCAGAAACAGGTCAAGTAAATAATTTAGTTTTAAACTCTAGTCGTAAAGATACAGCAAGAACATTATTAGACGAGGGAGATAAAATTCTATTAGAAGAAACTCCTGTAGGTTCTTTTACTAGAGGTGAAACAATTGTTGGTCAAACAACAGGCGCAACAGCAGTTGTAATTACAGAATGTGAAGACCCTTTAAAATTAATTATTTCAGCACAAGATAAATTTGGACTTACTGAACAAGTTGTAGGCCAATCTTCAGGTGCTACAGCTACAATATTAAATTATAAACCTAATCCTGTAAATAATATTGTTGACTTAGTTAACTTTAGGGATCCAGACGGCGTAATTAACCATTTCTTATTTAATATGAGAGATGAGTTTCTTACAACTCTTCCAGAAAATTTAGCTAATGGTGTAGATAAAAGAAAACTAGTTAAAAATATCAAATCACTTTACAGGTCAAAAGGTTCTGTTCGTGGCCATGAAATGTTTTTTAGAATTTTATTTGATGAAACATCCGAAACAATTTATCCTAGAGAAAATTTGTTAAAAGCTTCTGATGGTCAATTTGATTCACTAAAAGTATTAAGAGTTATTGCTTCAGTAGGTGACGCAACACAATTAGTAGGACGAACAATAACAGGTTTATCTTCTAGTGCAACTGCTATTATTGAAAACACATCTACTTTTCAAATAGGTGCCTCTACTGTTACACAATTAATTTTAAATGCAGATAGTATTCAAGGTACATTTACAGTTGGTGAAACAGTACAAGGTACAACTTCAGATAATGATGATTACTTTATTAAAGCAACTGTTTCAGGTATTCCTGGTACAAAAAATATTACAAATGATGGTTCACTAAACTTAACTTCAGATACAATTACTGTAACTGCTGGTGGTGTAGGTGCATTATTTCAAGTAGAAGATATTGGACCTGGTAGTGTAACAGAAATTGTAATTGATGATAAAGGTACAGGTTATGAAGTTGGTGATAGTTTAGTATTTACAAATACAGGTACAGGTGGTAACAATGCAGCCGGTTTTGTAAAAATAGTAAATGGTGGTATTGCAGACCAAAATAATAGTACAGACGCAGCTACAGGTGTTGAAGATAGATTAGTTTTAGAAGACGCTACAACACAAGGTGACCGATATTCTGGTAATGTGTTAATGCAAGAAAAGTTTACAGATTTACAAACAATAGAAGAAATATTTTTAACAAACAATGGTGGACAATATACATCTTTACCTACTGTTACAGTTACATCATCATCAGGTTCAGGTGCAATATTAAAAGCATATGGTGATGAAATAGGAAAAATTGAAAGATTAAAAACAGTATCTTTAGGTGCTAGTTATGAAACAGCACCCACACCTCCAACTTTAGGTTTCTTTAACAATATGATTGTTACAAGTGTAGTTGGAACATTTGTATCAGGTGATACTGTTACGGGTGGCACATCATCAGCAACAGGTACAATTGATAGTTTTGATAGTGATAGAGGATTATTAAGAATTAAATCTGTATCAGGTACTTTTGCAATAGATGAAACATTAACATCATCTACTAGTGGTACTTGTACAATTAAAAAATTAGATGTAGCGACAGCAACAGTAAATGTTGTATCAGTTGCTGATACAGACGGTGCATTTATTAGTGAAAGAGGAAAAGTTTCAGAAACAACAATGAGAATACAAGATAGTTTATACTATCAAGATTACTCTTATGTTATTAAAGTAGGCCGTTCAATCTCACAATGGCGAGACGCATTTAAAAAGACAATGCACACTTCAGGTTTTTATTTTACAGGACAAGTTGATATTGAATCAAGAATTACTGTAACTGCTAATGGTCCTGTTAATGGTGTAACTTCAGGTACAATTGAAGCTCCATTATTATCACTTGTCAATACAATATTTACAACTGTATTTGGTAGAAGATTAGGAACAAATAGTGACGGTACAACATTAAGAACAACACCAAAAGTTGGTGGAACAATTGATGTAAGTAATGACTATAGGGATCCTTTTACAGCTAACACAAGAGATGTTACTGCTACAAGAGAAGATATAACTATTGATTATTTAAGTAGACCTAGAAATCTTATTGTTGACAATGCAGGTGTTACCCATGATGTAAGAAGTGGTTATGCATACGCAGGACCGAGATTAGGTTCTTTAAATAAATATGCAAATACAGTTTTTGGCACAAATAATCCTAATTCATATGCAAATACTTTTCAGGCTTTAAATGCATTAAGAATTACAGGTACTAAAACAGCTCTTGATGGACAACAAGTTCCTATATTTTTATTGACCTCAAATGAGATTGGTAAAACTTTAAAAATGAATTATGCGTTTCCTACAGAAACAGGAACAAGTTCAGACTTATTCAGTAATACATTGACTAAGTTTGATAGTGGTCTATTAACTTTTGATGATACAACACCGTAAAAACTTTATAAATAGTACAAAGAGATAGAGGCAAATGGCAAAACTAACAATAAACAGAGGTTCTTTAGCAAACGACGGAACAGGTGATAATCTCCGTGATGGTGCTAATAAAATCAATCTAAATTTTGACGAAATTTATACTGCTATTGGTGACGGCAGTACAGTTGACGGTACTATTAAAATTGCTGATGATTCTTCTACAGTTGCTACAATTTCAGCAAATGGTGAAACATTAAGAGTTTTAGGTGGTACTGGTATAGACACAACTATTTCAGGCAATGATTTAACAATTGCTGTTGACCCAGCTTCTGTATTGACTGCTTCAGGTACAACAACATTAACAAATAAAACTATAGCTTTAGGCTCTAACACAATTTCAGGTACCACAGCAGAATTTAATACAGCATTAACTGATAATGATTTTGCCACATTAGCAGGTTCCGAATCATTAACAAATAAAGATTTAACAGGAAGTGGAAATACTTTTCCTACAATTACACTTATAGATGACACATCTACTACAGATGTTGTTTCACTAGGAGAAAGTTTAAGACTTACAGGTGGAACAGGTATCACTTCAGTTGTTGGTTCAAATGAAGTTACATTTAATATTGATAGTACAGTTGCAACATTAACAGGTTCACAAACACTTACAAATAAAACAATTGCTGCTGGTTCAAATACTATTTCAGGTTTAACAACAACAAATTTAAGTGCTTCTGCTGGTATTGTAAATACACAATTAGCAAATTCTTCTATCACATTAGGTGATGACGCAATCAGTTTAGGTGGCACACAAACTACAGTTACAAATTTAAGTTTAGACGGTGCAACAGGAACAATTGATTTAACAAGTTCAGGAAACAAATTAAGATTTAACTATGCAGGCACAGGAGCATTTCCAAATGAAGTGACTTACGAAGGTATGTTTGCATATGATACAACAGGTAATGAGGCCTATGTTGCAGACGCAGGTGGTTGGGTAAAATTACTAAACGAAAACAGTTCAGTATCAGCACACGCTGATGTTAACATTACAGGTATTGCAGATGGTTATGTTTTAAAATGGTCTTCAGCACAAGGTAGATTTAATGTTGGAGCTGAGGGTGCTGGATTTACAGCAGGTTCAGATTTAGACCAAGCAAATGCAACAGTACAAGACGCAGCTTATTATTCATTTAGGTCAGATTCAAATACACCTACAAAATCATTAGCTGTCACAGTTGCAACTCAAACTGCTGAACATTATTATAATGGAACAGGTTCATCAAACAAATATGTTATTGATGGTGACCAAGGTCCTTTCTTAATGTT
>Ga0209929_1000630_pt1 | contig 12969 bp, 16 predicted proteins | sample SalPon2_C_H2O_MG_2_FD_185731 | JGI IMG/M metagenome (GOLD analysis project Ga0209929, IMG submission 185731) | Salt pond water microbial communities from South San Francisco under conditions of wetland restoration - Salt Pond MetaG SF2_C_H2O_MG... ... | reverse complement strand
CATTGGAAGACTTGATTGCAGCTGAGAACAGATACTTTGACAGGCAGATGGAAGCCAAGACCAAACTGCGTGACCTGAGCAATGAAACATTCTTGACTGAAGCCGAACAAAAGCAGAAGGCATTCGAAGAAGAACTTGAATATATCATGCAGCTTGGTGAAACGGCAGAACAACAAGAAGAAGCATTGGCCATCATCAAGCAAAAGAACCGGGATAAAGAGAAGGAAGAAAAGAAGGCACAGTTTGAAGAAGACTTGAACAATGCACAAGAAGTGACTGGTGCCATTCTGGGGATGTCAGATGCAATGTTGACTGCAGCATTGGAGAATGGAAGAGCCAACCAGAAGACCATCAAGACCTTGTTCAGAATGAATCAAGCGGCCAGTATTGCTGATATTGCATTCAACACAGCCAAAGCAGTCACAGCAGCCATGTCATATCCACCAGTGGCACGAGCAGCCATGATTTCAGCTGCAGTGGGAACAGGTGCAGCACAGACAGCAGTGGTGATGGCACAACAGCCACCACAAGCCAGCTTCCACATGGGTGGTATGGCACCAGATGAGATGCCAGCACGAGTTCTAACTGGTGAAGCAGTCTTGGACCGTGCCACAGTCCGCAATATCGGTGGTGAACAAGGTGTCAAACAGTTACAACAAGGTGGAAGGGGTGGTGAAGTCGTGGTCATTCAACCATTCAAACACTTTGGAAGATTCACCCGTGAAATCGGATTCGTTCCACCCAAAAAAACTGGAATAAGGGCATATTGAGATGGCAAATATAACACCGAATAACATTCGTGGTCTGGTGGTACCAACCAGCACAATCACACAGAAGAACATCTGGAAGGCACAGAGTTCATTCACAGAGCAGAATCCACGAGCTGGCATTGCCAAGGCTGATCAACCATATACCGGGTTGGTGTTGCAGACATCTGGTGTCCAAGAAGAACAGTATCAGATTGAAACCATGGATGGTGGTCTTCCGGGGGCTGGTGCAAGCTTCAAGTGGTCTGGAGAAGATGCCATTCAACTTGGTCAGAATGCCAATAACATCATCACAGACTGGAAGTATCTGAAATATACCAGTATTCCATTCAATACATATGGTGATTATGATTGTATCAGTGATCCAGATGGAACACTGTACTTTGTCAGTGAGTTCATAAATACAACTAGACAATTGTATATCTTATCAGTATCAAAGCAGACCCAAGATGGTTCTGTCACTACTCTTGAAACATTCATAAATATTGAAATAGGTAGTGCACCCACAGAGACAGCCAAGCCGATGATAGCCAGAATGAAAGATGGTTCATTGGTGGTCTGTTACTTTGATTATGTCACTGGAACAGAAGTGAATCTGTACACATGGCGTTCATATGATGATGGAGCCAACTGGGTCCAGATATCCAGAAGAGCATTGGAGACACCCATCACAGTGGGTCCAACCAATTACAGCATTGAAACTACCAGCTTGGTGGTCAGTGATGACAGTCTGGTGTTGTTCATGTCGATGTTTTACAACCCATCGAACACTGCCGGGAATCCCATGTGGCAATACATCAGCCGTGATGGTGGAGCCACATTCAGATTGGTGGGTGGTATTCAATCAGAGACATACCATGAATCCACAGCCATGGCACTTCCACAAGGCAAGATTGGTATAGCCTACATATCAGATGACCGAGACATCAGCTTTACCAGAATTGCACATGGTGGCATCACAGCCAGTTCAGCAGCATATCAAACTGAAAAAGAAGTGACTGTCACAGCTGGTTCACGGACATGGGCCACCAAGACCACAGACCAATTGTCTGATGGAAGATTGACAGCATGGTATCAAGATGGTGTCATCTATATTCTAGCGATTGATTCCAATGATGAGATGTATGGGTTCCAATCCACAGACATGGGTGACAACTGGAGACAGATATCAGAGACCAACAGTTCGAATCTGTTGCAAGCATTGGTGTATACACCCAACAGCAGCACAGCATTCACAGCACTGAAGTCATGTGTGTGGGAAGGTCGTGCGGTAGTGCTGGCCAGAACCAATGACAGCATTGGATGTCTCTTCCTTGGTGGATGGTCCAATGTACACTTCCCTGAAAGAGTCATCCAACCTGACAGGAATCAGTATCATGGATTCGTGTCCAACTGGGTCCACAATCAGACACCAGACACATCCAGTGATTGGAATACAACTGGTGCTGGTACAGCTGCTCTTGTTGAAGAAGGGTTGAACATCAGAACAAACAATCAACAGAAGTTCTATACCTATCAAGGAACGGTTGATTCACAGATGTTCTTCAGATTCAAGGTCAAACTGGTGACTGGAACTGCCTTGGCTGGTGATTACATTGTGGTTGACTATCAATCATCAGATGTGTCTAACAGCTACAGATTGAAGATAAGATTGACACCAACCAGTTTCAAGGTCCGTGACCACAGCAGCCAATTGGCCAGTGTGGATGTGGACTTGACTGAATATGTTGAGTTCATTGTGTTCCAAGATGCAACAGATGTCAAAGTGTACCACAGACCATGGGATGAAAAGCAAGCCAAGAAGTGGACAGAGACCAGTGTGACATTGGGTACACTTGCACCCGGTGGTGCAAACAGTATCAAATGGGGTCATCAGCAGCTGCTTGGGTCAGCCTTGGAATCTTTGTGGTCTGAGTTCCATGTCAGTCTGGATGGTGTCGGTGCGCCTGCCAAAGTGGAGCGTGGTGGGATGTATCCTGCATTCGGTGAATACACATACATTGACCAAGGGTTCTTGTTGACATCAAGAGAAAGTCCAGCACGAGCTGGTGACACATACACCATTGACCCACGAGCAGACTACCCGGTTGACCACATCTTCCATCAGGTGGCCATGTCTCCAAGAGTGGTATGGCGTTCCAAGGCAGACAATGTCATTGAACAGATTGCATGGCACATTGACCCAGTGGTTGGTTCAGCTGCAAGGTCCTTGGGCCTGTCTGATGTGCTGGGATTGCATCTGTCAGGAATCAACTGGAGACAAGCAACACTGCAGACATGGAATGGAACTGGTTGGGATAATGTGCAAACCATTGACACCAGCACAGGATTGACCAGCACTTACAAACTGGCTGGGTCTACCATCGAACCAGCTGCCAGTGGTACACCATTCTATCTTCACTATGATGAATGTCGTGGATGGTATGCCCAACTGACCAATGGTGAAGACAGTGTGATTGTGAAGATCAAACAGAACAGTGAAGGTGTGTTTGGTACAGATGCCACATACAAACGAGCCATCTTGGTGATTGACACAGATGAAACAGACCCAGCAACTATTCCATCCAGTGGCACGATTCAAATCATGCCCACTAGCTTCACATTGGTGGCAGAACTGTTCAACAGCAGTGCAACGGTTGGACAATATGCATACAGATTGAGCATACCAGTGCAACCCACCTTGGAAGGTTACTTCCAGATTGGAACCATGGTTCATGGTGCTGTTTACTTTATGGCTCCTCAGTACCAACGAGGCCGAACAATCACCCACAGTCCAAACATACAAAGTGTCACCACCTTGGACAATCAGTTCTATTCACGGCAGCTGTCAGAGGGTGCCAGAACATTCCAGATTGCATGGACTGAACCGATTGACACCAGAACAATCATGGCCATGAATCCAGACTATTGGCAGTTCAGTTCCAGTGCAGGTTCGCAGCCCGTGGCCAACTATGGTGATGTTCCACACAGCATGCTTGGGATGTGTCGATATCTGGCAAACAGAATCCCGGTGGTCTATCTTCCATCCATGAAGAAGTCAACTGGAGACAATGACATTCAACTGTTCAACCGATACCATGAACACAGTTTGGTCAGACCCACAGGGGATGTGTCAATGGAGAGTGTGTTGGGTGAAGAATTGGACAATGAGATGTTCAGAGTGGCCACAGTCACATTCGATGAGGTGGAATGATGATACATCCAGATGATATCCAAGGTTCTGATGTTGTATTCCTGTTGTCTGTGAACTGGATGGGAATGGACTACAGATTCAGCACCATTCCCATTGACATCAAAGATGAAGAGACCAATCAGGTGTACAGATACAATGGTGGACTGTCTGACCCATCAATCAATCAGAATACCAACTTCATTGGTGTGAATGTTGATGGTGACAGTGTCAGTGTTGAGCTGGTGTTCCATGACATTGATTGGATTGAAGAATGGTTGCTTGGTCGAGAAGTCACATACAGCCAATGTGAAATGTCAATGGTGCCAGTCAGACAAGGCAAGACTGAATACACATATCGAGACCGGGTGAAGCTGTACACAGGGAAGGCATCAGACCCAATCATTGGCACACCAGACAAGCCCAAAGGTCATGTCATCTTCAGCATTGAAAACAATCTGAACACAGTGAAGGCAAGACTGTTGGATGAAATATACAGGATTGACCCATTCCAATTCCCTGGTCTTGTTCAGAATGCTGGTGCACTTGGTCGAACTATCAAGTATCCCATTGGCAAATATGTTCCTTTTGTGTTTGGTGAACTTGGTGTGTGGGTTGGCCGGAAGTATCTCTTTGGAACACTGCCATTCGGTGGCCCCGGTATCGCTACCAAGAATATTGAGTTCAAGAACACAGCTGGTGTCAGTCCAGCATATGCGATTGATGTCACTGGGTCTGGTGCCAGTCAAGAAGTCACATATGTGATTGCAGTGGGTGAAGTCCAAGCTGGTCGAATCAGAATCTATGACCAGACAGGTGGCAACTTCTTAAACTATGTGGAGACAGAAGCCAACACACAAGAAGAGATTGTGAGTGTGGTCAAATATCAATTAGGGTCAGTATTGGAAGACAATTCATTCCTTCCAGCTTTAGATGAAGACCAAACCTTCTGGGTGTCATGGGGTGAATCTGAAGGTGGGATACCAGACCCGATGTCTGGTGAATCTTTGGCACCTGCGACCAATCTGGTTCTGTATGTATTGGATGTCATGGGCCTTGAGTATTCACGGGAAAAATGGCTTGGTCTGTCTACACTGTTGGACCGGTACAAGTTCGGTGGATATATCAATGACCCAAAGATAATGGCTTGGGATTGGCTGAAAGAGAATATTCTGGAGTTCCTACCCATCGAAACCTTCACAGGACCAACAGGGATTGAACCAAGAGTTAATCTGTACTTCTATGGTGATCAAATATACCCAACACACACACTGGTTGAGAATGGACTGTTTGAGATTGTGACAGGCATCCAACCTTTGGATGTTGATGTTGTGAACAAGGTCACATTGTCATTCTGTTATGCTGGTGAGCATGACCAATATCTGTCTACCATCAGTATTGACCCAACACTGACAAAAGAGACAGCCATGAACACCAGAGATCCAATCAGTGACATCAGCTACCAAAGATATGGACTGAAGGAAGAAAGTCTTGAATGTCCATTCATCTGGGATATTGACACAGCATTCAGAGTGGCAAGAGATATCATCAAGATTCGTGGTCTTGGTGTATATGCCATTGAAGTCAAAGCTGCACCACAATATGGATATTTGGATGTTGGTGATGTTATATCATTGACCACATCCAAACTGGGATTGACAGAACACAAGTGCCAAATCATCAACAAGAGCTGGTCTAACAATCAATGGACCTTTGTGATTCACCTAGAGGCCAATGCCTTGGTCAATCCTAGACTTGCGTAACTTGTGTAAATGGAACTTGTATTGTGCTAGATTATAGACATGTTAGTATTCATAGACAGACAGCATGCAGGCAAGCCAGCCAAGGTTGATGACCGTGGTGCAGGTGTGGACATCAATCAAGATGGCCAGATATCCAGTGATGAACAAGAAGCACACTGGACCGGGTATCTGTCATTGATGTTGGAAAAGAGACTGTTGGACCTTGGACACCAAGTGATTCCCATCAGTGATGGTTCCTACACTGAACGCCACATCAGAGTGAATGACTATTCAGGCCGATTCGATGACATCAAGATGGTATATCTGGCCATGCATCTGAATGCTGGTGGTGGTGATTATGGTGCCTTCTTCCACCATCACATATCCACCCAAGGAAAAGAACTTGCAGCTGCATTGGCATCCAATCTGGGCAGGGTGATCACAGTCAAGAAGCAGAAGGTGATTGCAGCCAAGCCAGATGACTGGACAAAGAACGCTTGGCACACCATCAAGAATGTTGGCAAGCCCATTGCCATCTGCTGCGAACCGATATTCATGGACACACACACAGACCTATTGACACCATTCGGAATGTCTCAGATTGCAATTGGAATGGCACAAGGTTTGGACAGCTGGAGCAAAAGATGATTGGTGTAATGAGTGAAGAAACATTGATTCAAGTCCTAACAGGACCCGTGGCAGCTTTAGCATTGTGCATTGCGGCCATCTTTTACATTGGCAGATGGGTTGCAACACATCTTCCAATCTGGGTGGACAGACACATGAAACAGATTGACAACATCATTGATTCACACAATGAAGACCGGAAGGTATACCGGGAAGGACTAGAGACATTGAATCTGTCGCTGCGTGACTTGAATGGTGAAGTGGATGTCATCAAAGATGATGTCAAGGATATCAAGAGAAGTCTGGACAAGGACCAATAAACTTGATGACATCATCATGGACTCTCAAAAATGGTACTCTCTTGAAGAAGACACTGTCTTTGTTTGGGTTAAACAGTTCGAAGGTTGGTAGACAATCATAGAACTGGTCAACATGTGCAAACAGCTTCTTGGTGGGTATTGCAGCCACATATGATCTGCCTTCCCAATGGAAACCTTCAATGGTCCAATCAGTCATCAGACCACCAGTCTTGAATGCATGCAATCTGGTATCCAGTTCCAGATGCCTGTCAATCTGGCCGGTTCTTCTCCATCTCAGTGCAAAATGTGACTGTGGATAGGCCATCCAACATCTGGCAGCAATGGTGGTGACCTGAGCACCATTCACGATGATGAAGTCAACACCATGGTCAGTGTCCAGTTCTGTTCCATTGCAGCTGTACCAAGTACCGGGAAAAGCATCTTGCACCATGGGCTTGACATATTGAAGGAAGTTCCGTTCACCATATGTCATGCGCTGCTGTACTGTCATAATCGGATAATCAGTCATGGACACAGTATAACACAAAAATAAAATAAATCTTTTTGTTGACAAACATGAACAGACTGTGTATACTTATAAACAGATGGACAAACCATCAAACAACAAACACAGGTACAAAATGAGAACATTGGAAAATACAGAGATGGACATCAGAGATGCATGGATTCATGAAAGAAACTTCAGCACTGGTGATGGCAAAGTGAAATACACAATCACATGGTCATATGTTGGAAAGTTCCTGTCAAGAAAAGCAGTGGCCACAGTAACATGTGACCAGACTGGCTTCGGTCATGTCATCACAAAGACCAACATGACCACATCACTGGACTTGGCACGAGTCATCTTTGCAGACTACACAGCACACCAATAACAATCCCCAAGGGGCCTTCGGGCTCCTTATTATTCCACACAGGTACAAACAATGAACGCCATTCAAAAATACATCAAGCAGCTGGAAGCGCAAGCCATAACAGCATACCAAAACAAAGACCTAGCAGAACTACGTAACATCAGCAGAATGATGAATGTAGCAATCGCAATACTAGAACAACTGGAAGCAAAGGAGACTTCAAAATGAACAAACAACAAGCAACCGAACTTGGACAAACCATTGGACAAGCAATCATGGCACTGGGAATGGCTATGCTGATATTCCCTTCATTCAAACTGTTGGCATACATTGCCACATTGGTCAATGGTGGTGCATTATGAGAATCACAGAACTGCACATTGCAATCTACAAAGCAGACCATGACAGTGAAGTATTGACCAAGATATTCCACACACGGACAGCAGCACAGCATTGGATTCGCCAGCTGTCAAAGTATGATGATTGGTCAGCACTGTTGGCTACCAACAATAAGAATGGCCGATTGATCAAAATACAACAAACATTCATGTACATCTAGGAGAAAACACAATGAACAAAGAAATCAGAGACTACATCAGAAGACATGGCCGAACTGCAGCACGCAAACAGTTTGGAGACAGCATTGACAACATTGACATCTACTTCGATGGTGCTCAGGTAGGCATTGTCAAGCGATACTGGCACCCAGAATATACTTGCTATGTCTGGGAAGCAGTATTGACCCATGAAGGCACAGTCTACAGTCACATTGACTTCCAAGACAGTCAAGTGTGTGTTGATTGGGCTGATGCAACAATCTTGGAACTACAGAAGCCCAAGTTCAATATCATCTTACGAGCAACCATCCAAGCCAGCTGCCACAGCATCCAAGGCATTGCAGACATTGTTGGATGTTCCAGATTCAGCATCCACAAGTGGATTCGTGGTGAATCATATCCGGACTATCACTATCTACAAGCCATGGCCCAGATACTGGGTGGTGAAGATGGTCAAACATTGTTCCAACGATGGTCTGACCAAATAGCAACAGAACAAAGGTTGAATGGATGATGTGGATACTTCACAGTCAAGGAACATTCCATGCAGACCCAGTAGCATTGGGAAGACCAAGAATGAGCCGATTCGGTGCATATACACCAAAAAAGAGCAGGGAATATCAACAGTCCATGCTGGATGCCATTCAAGCTACTGAAGAACAAGTGACAGGCCCAATCAAACTGTCTGTCACCTTCTGCCATAAGAGACCACAAAGATTGAACCGCAAAAGAGACACAGCAGCCAGAATCCCAAAGGTCACCAAACCAGACATTGACAATCTGATCAAGATGGTTCTGGATGTGCTGACCAAGGCTGAAGTGTGGGTGGATGACAATCAAGTGGTCCAAGTGGTTGCGGAAGACTGGTATTGTTCCAAGGCTGAAGAACCACACACCCAATGGAGAATCTATACCATGCAAGAAGACAACTAGAGGACAACATGACAAACAGACAAACATTCAAACTGACAACATTCAATCATGTAAAGGCCAACCGAGGACAGACTATCGAAGTGGATATCAATGGTCTGTGCAAGGGAATCTTGACCAGCCTTGGAACACTGGATGACAAACAGCAGCTTCCATTGTGGTCACCAACTGTGTTCAAAGATGGCCAGCGTGCCAAGATGAATGCCATCGAAGTTCATCATCTGGTCTTTGACATGGATGATGGGATTGCACCAATAGACTGCTGGAGACTGTTCACAGACTGGACAGTATTGGCCCACAGTTCATTCAGCCACAAACCACACCACCACAAATATCGGATTGTGCTTCCATTGGCCAAACCGATACCGGGTTCTGATTGGGATAGGGCTGCCATTGCAGCTGCAACACTTTGGACAGATGTGGTGGGTCGTGGAGAACCAGACCCCAAAGCACTGAAGGACCGTGCCAGAGTTTACTTCCGGTATGCAATCCCATCCAGCACCCATCCAGTCAACCATCCACAGCATCCAAGCCATATCCACCAAGTACATTCTCACATTGGTCCATTGTTAGAACTTGATTATTCTGATATAGTCATTGAACCACCAAGGCCAATGACCACCACACGAGTGTACATGAATGGCAAAGCTTCCATGGATGAAGTGTTCATGGATGCCAGATTCAGACAACGTGTAGCCAATGAACTTGGTGCAACCATCCAAGGGAATGAAGCCAGATACATTGTGTGTCCGGGCTGTGCACGGAAGGGTGTTCACTTCAGTATTGAACCTAGTCTGACCAACAGTTACAAGTGGCCAACATGTAACCATCAGAACAGCTGTGGCTGGTGGGGTTCATTCACTGACCTGAATATCACAGCATAACAAACAAACAATAAAACCAATAGGAATATCATGACAAGACAAGAACTAGACAAACTGAAAGCACTGATGGCACTGGCCAAAGATGAACTTGGTGTGGAGGTTGAAGACAAAAAGAATCCACCATCAGCAGACATTGACACATGGGATATGCTGCGGAAGGTGCAAAAACGAGGAACCGGAATGCTGACACCATTGAACTGCAGATACAACACAGCCACCATCTTGAGACAAGACCCAAGGTACAATAGTCTTTGCTACAATGAACACAGTGACAAGATACTGTTGAATGACATCATGATTGATGATGCCATGATGGAGCGGATTGCACTGGAGTTTGAAGAGAACTACCGATACAAGGTGACAGACAAGGCATTACGAGCCAGTGTCATCATGGTAGCCCAAGAACGCACCATTGAACCAATTAAGGACTGGTTGACCAGTCTTCCGGAATGGGATGGTGAAGACAGAATCCAATGGTTCTTCCACAATGTTCTCAAGGCCAAAGTGCCAGATGGAACAGACAAACTTGTGACAGAGATGTCTTGCAAGTGGTTCACCAGCTGCGTTGCACGAGTGATGGCACCCGGTTGCAAGATGGACACATGTTTGGTGTTGGTTGGTGCCAAAGGTCTCCGAAAGTCCACAGCACTGAAGGTACTTGCATCAGAAGAATACTTCAGTGATTCGAACATCAACATCTCACACAAAGATTCATATGAGCTGTTGCACCAGTCTGGTGTGTGGATATGGGAACTGGCAGAGATGCACGCACTGCAAGGAAAAACAGCAGCCAATGCAAAGCAGTTCTTGACTTCAGCCAGTGACCGATATCGGCCAGCATATGCCAAGATGCCTGTCCAGCGTGCCAGAAGAACAGTCTTCACAGCATCCACCAATGACTATCAGTTCTTAAGTGATGGACCAGAACGCAGATTCTGGATAGTGCAAGTAGGTTCAAAGATTGACATTGACTACATCGAAGCCAATAGAATCCAACTGTGGGCAGAAGCCTTGCACCGTTACCGGAATGGATTGACATGGTGGTTGGAAGAAGGCAGTGAAGAACAGCTGATGGAGTATCAACAGTCATTCATCATTGATGACCCATGGACAGTCAAGGTGCTGCAATGTATCAAGACCAACCAAGGCCAAGCCAGCACAGCAACCATCATGGACTATCTGCAGCTGTCAGCAGCCATGCAACACAGTGGATTCAGTCGCAGGATTGCACAGATATGCAGGGATTGTGGATATGAACAGTTCTTTTCGGTTGACCACAAGACAAGAATGTGGAGAAGAATACGATGACAGACAGAATGACAATACTTGTGAACACCTGTGGATAACTTATGAACACCTGTTGATAACTTGTCAACACCAATGTGGATAACTTATCAACACCTGTGAATAACTTGTTCCAGATTCCAGAATGTGATACAATATGAATGATACTTTCTCCAATGGTATCATGTTTGTTTGTTTGTGAAGGCTGCCTGATGGGTGGCCTTCTTTACTTTTTTCATGCAGCTGCATTGCAACTGGTGCCTTTTTCATCCAGTTCAGACATCAACTGGTGCCTTTTTCACTCAGTTACTACAGATAAAATCAGATAAAATCAGATAGAATCAGATGCTTGATTGGTACCTTGTTGAGTGTGCATCGAAGTCATAGCCAAAAATGGCCTGTTTTTCGATGGTCGCTACCATGGTTTATATACTTACTACATGTAAAATGAAAAAAGTTTAGGAAAAAAATACACTATATATAGTATATATATACCTATAGTATAGAACATACCGAAGTCATAGAAGAAAACAGGTGCTGTTTTTATCTGTATCTATCTGATTTTATCTGTAGTATTCAGGATATCATCTGTAGTAGTTTACAATATCAGCCAGATATCAAGTGTCACTGTAGTTCTGGCAAGACATCCAAACTACTCCAGCTTCTTGATGGCACGCTTGACCCATCTTTGTGCTGGTGTTCCACCCCAAAGAGCCCAAGCAATTGCAGCCTTTGATGTCTTGTCCTGTCGTGCTTTGGATTCAGATTCAGACTCACCATGTCTTGCAAACCATGCATCCATCAACCGCAGCTGTTCCAAGTCAACCTGACCAGATGCCAACCTTCGTGCAGTTCTCATTCCGGTACCCGGTACTCTTTTCCCACCTTCATCTTTGAATGCAGCTCGCTTGGACATGGGTAGTGAATAGTTATAGTCAATCGCTCTTTGGGCAATCATCTGAATATCTCTTGGAACGTTTATGGTTGGCATATGTGAATCCTGATAAAATGTGTTACTTTGTCAATATGAGCATAGCAGATATCACACGGTTGGTCAGTATGTTGATGAATGGGATAAAGTCAGATGCACCCATTGACCCATGCTTACACGCAGACTTCTTCACAGACCTTTGTGCCGCACATGGTTGGGACTTCAGCCATGACAGCACTGAAGGGTATGTCTTCAACAAAGATGCAGAGATCATCTGTTATGTCCAGTGGGAAGAAGATGGTGTCAGCTTCGAACAGCACACCTATCATGAAGACACTTTGTCTGTGATTCGATTGGCCTTGAATACATTGCAAGCCATGGAAGAAGAGACTGCAGCTGCTGAAACAGAACTGATGGAAGAAGAATCTGTGACTGAAGAGAAGACACAGCCATCACTATCCAAAGATGACACTACCTTTGATGATGACTGGATATAATATGCCCACAAGAAAACAACTGAAAGACTATGCAATCTCTCGGAAGATATTGATTCTGATGCGTGAAGGATTCCCACAGGACCAAGCAACAGCCATTGCATTCCGGATGTATCGTGATGGTGAACTGAATATTCCAACACCAGCACGCAAGGTGAAGAAGCGCAATCCCATCAGAGAACGCAATGAACGCCGCAGAAGATATGCAGCAGAACTGCGGAAAAGAAGGGGATATTGACCAATATTCTGTTCACCATTGGGATATCGTGAATAGAATATGAATCATTGGGATATCCCATCACGAGGTACAAACATGACAGGCCACCAGCCCACCTATCCAGCCAGCCAGCCAGCCACCCAGCCCAGCCCATGGGCCATGTGTGTGGAGCGAACAGGCCCCGCACTGCACTCAC
>Ga0209929_1000627_pt1 | contig 12983 bp, 13 predicted proteins | sample SalPon2_C_H2O_MG_2_FD_185731 | JGI IMG/M metagenome (GOLD analysis project Ga0209929, IMG submission 185731) | Salt pond water microbial communities from South San Francisco under conditions of wetland restoration - Salt Pond MetaG SF2_C_H2O_MG... ... | reverse complement strand
AGCTCCACATACCGGGTCACCAGTCCCCGGATGGAACGCCAGTGGAGGACCATCCAGGCCGTAGCCGTGTCCCCGATCCACGCTTCGTCCGTCGTCTCGAGGGCGTCCCCCACCAGCGTGGCGGCCTTCTGAATCACGCTCGAGGACGAAGTGAGAAAGCCGCTCGGAAGGTCCGGGGACAGAATCAGGGACACCCGCGTTTCCCCATCTGAGCGCGTGGCCGTGGAGAGCTGCCAACGGGACCGAACGGCGTCCAGCTCGTGAACGATCCGGCCCGGCATGGTGAGGCCGGGACCCACTTCGATATGGCGGATCGCGTCTACCGGCCGCGCGTCATACCGCCACGGGATCACCCGAAGGCGCCCCTCCCGGTTCTGAATGGAGACAGGGACCACGCCCAGAAGGGCGTCCGTAATCAGACGCCACGGGGGCGTGGGCTCGGCCAGGTAGCCGGAGATCTTGAACCGGTTCAGCCAGTGGCGCCACGCCAAAAGCCGGGAGAAGTCGACCGGGTAGTCAAGCCTGGTCAGAACCCACAGAAGCAGATCCCCCGCCCCCGTGATGGCGCCCCCTGGCCCGGAGTAGGCCGCCCCGTCTTCCCATGCGACGGAGTAGCCTTCTCCGCTTCTCGAGATGGTCCCGGCTCCGCTGATGTCCACCACGGAACACAGTTGGCCCAGACCATCGGCTTCCACCGTGACCGGGAATGTCTCACTCCGTGGCCCTTCGTGAATGGTCACCTGAGAAGCGGCCACCGGGTGAGCGGCCACCAGAAGCAGATTCGCCAGATTCGCCACCCGCCGGACTACCCGAGCTGGGGAACCCTGTTGGTAGAAGGCCGTGGCCGGTAGGGATCGAACACTCCACGCCGGCTGGCCGAAGACCACGGGGTACCACGGATCCCCGTCCGTGTCGCCAGTCGGCCAGGTGTCATCCGTGACGCGCCATGTCTGGAAGTGAGTGGATCCGATGTCTTCCCACGGTAGGCCCTGAACCGTGAACGCCACCGGCTGGTGGGCCGTGCCGTATTCCGGCTCCGAAGCGGTTCCGGCCACCACGATCTGGCGCGCTTCGTAGGCCGTCCCTTCCGTCCACAATGCCACCTCCGCTTCGCAGTCTTGGAAGCGATGGCCGGCCGCGATGATCGCAGCCAGGGGATCGTCTGGTGGCCATAGAACTTCCACGGACACGGAAGCGACCCGTGGGGTCTGTTGGAACGGATCGAAGTCCGACGGCGCCCGAAGCTCCGGAAGGCCACCCAGGTGGGGAACGGCCTTTCCGGCCGCGTCCACCGGGGCCACCGGCGTGTCACTCCACCGAAAGGAACGCCCCGCCAGTGTGACCTTCACCAGCCAATGCCGCGACATCAGACGATCTCCCGGATCCGGACGCTGGCCACCCGGATGAACTCGTTTTCATTCTCCGAACCTTGCACGGTGTCCAGCTGAATGTCTGAGTCAATGACGCCTACCAGAAAGTCCCGGCGCCGGTTCAGCGTGGTGGCATCCGGTGGGCCCTTCTCGAGTCGGGGCAGGTAGACCACCGGAAGGGCCGGGCCGTTGATCTGTTCAGCCAGTCCCCGAAGCGTCATCGGGAGATCGAAGCTCGAGGCCACCGGCCGCGCCCCCGAGCTGTCGGACAGCTTCACATAGTCCGGATCTGGGCTCTCCCCGGACGCGTTGCAAGTCGGAACCCCGTCACTCCAGGAGATGGTGACGGACCGCCTCGAGGGGGCCAGCGTCCGGGTTCGATAGGTCCGGTCTTCCGCTTCCACTACCTGTACCCCGTGCTCTTGTCCGAGAGCACGGCCGAACGCGTAGGGCGTCCCGAAAGCGTGAATGTTCCCCCACACCAGCGTTCCTACTCGAAGATCCCCGTCCACCGTGTCCTGAGCTGGGATCCGGAGACGCCAGCCCTGCGTGGTCTGGCCGAGCATGTTCCACCACGCCACGAAGTTGGGCGACCAAAACCGAACGATCGAAGTGCTCTCCGTGTCGTCCGCCCCTTCGAAGGTCAGCGTGGCCTGGCGTCCGTCCAGACTTCCGCGCGTGTTGCCTTCCGTGTTGCTGGCGATCTTCCGGAGCTTCCCGGCCGCGAACTCCACCGTTCCCCCGGCCAGCTCGTTGGGCTCGAGGTAGAGCTGGGGCGCCGTGGGGCCCAGCGGGCCGTCTGCCCGGATGGTGGCGCCGGTCCGGGTCCAGTTGGTGGCCGCCCATCCCATCCCTTCGGCCGCGTCAATCGTTACCACCGTGACCCAGCTGGCGGTCCCCCGGTCGTACCGCTCCACATACCCGGTTCGCCAGTTGGCCCCCAGAACGGCCAGGCACATGGCATCGGAGAGCGGCGCCGATTCCCAGCCAGTCAGGATCGACTTCGAATCGTAGGCCACGGCCAGCGTGGACTCCGTGGAATCGTCCACCGTCCGGGTTCCACGCCGTGGAGACGGAAAGACAGCCGGGAAAACACGGGACACGGGGTAATCACTGGCCAGCGCTATGTGGTGTTCGTCCCCCTCGAAGGCCGGCCCGCTCCGAGCTGCGACCGTCACGCCGTCCACCACATAGGTTCCGGTGGGCGAGTAGCGAACCGCGTTCAGATCTTCCGGGTTGGCCATTCCCTCGAGGGTTTCCAGCGCTTGCCCGGCGTAGCCGCCGATCGCGTAGTGCATCTCGTGGAATTTCACGGTGGCTGAATCGCTGGACAGGATTCCGAAGGCCACTTCCGAGCTTCCTACGCCCCCGTCATCCTGAACGGCGCCAGATGGTCCGGCCAAATATTCGAGATCTTCCGAGACGCCCCGCGCCCGGTAGAAGAGCGCCGCCCGGCCTTCCTGTAGAGAAACAACGATGTCCACGCCGGCTGTCGTGTCGATGGTCACATTCGAGCCGATAGCCGCCCCGGCGTTCACATCGTAGAGCTGGAGAGCGGCCGTGGTGATCCGGACTTCCACATGGGTATCCAGTCCCACGCCCCCGGCCTGTAGCGAGATCCCCACGCGCGTGGCGCCCATCAGCGAAGTAGAGACGGTGGTGAGACTGGCCCGCGCTATGTACCCTCGAGCTGCGTCCGTGTTCGCGTATTTGCGAAAGCCGGTCACGGCCGAGAGCGTCACGCCCCCATCCGTGAGCGTCTGAGACGCGGCGCCGGTGGCCGTCCAGCTCGCCAGATCCCCCGGAAGCTCAATCGGAAGCCAGGTATTCGAGAAGCCGGCCAGCGTTGTCTCGTCTCGTTTGATCTCCGTTCGGGGCATGTTGACCGTGGAATAGCCCCCGGCGAAGAGAGCGCAGAGGGACGCGTCTTCATTGCCGATGGCGGCCACCCACTGGTGGGCCAGAACCAGCTGGCCCTTCCACCATGTTCCCGCGTAGCTCCGAAGGTAGCTCCCGGTGTCCTGGCTTCTCCACAGGGTAGCTGAACCGGGGAGGACATCACGGGGGCGGCCGGCCGCGTCCCGCTCCACCGGCAGAATGTCACTGATCCCCATCGTTTCCCAGCTCAGGCCACCATCGGCAGACCGGGCCACCACCACTTCATTCTCCAGAAAGGTGGTAGTGGATACGCTGGGATTGGCCCGCGTGTTGTAGGAACTCACACAGGAAGACACACAGTAGAGCGTGCCGTCTTCGGCGCTAACCAGTGAAAGATCGTGGGTCCCGTAGGTATAGATCTGGGAGAGTCCCCCCATCGTTCCGCTGGCCGGGACATGCCGGGGTTCTGCGGATCCCAAGTCTCCCAGCGCCACCTGGAGATAGCCCACATCGGTTCCGGCCGTGACATCAGCCAGCGTCGAGCAGTAGAGCGGGGAAGCCGTGAACGGGCTGAACGCGTCCGGAAGGATCCGCTGTTGAATGTAGGGCTCCACATTCTGAACAGACACGAAGGCGAGTAGGAAGCCCTTCGCCGTGGCCACGACATCGCAGAACGCCCCCTCCGTGTTCTGGGCGCCTTGACCGTTTAGAACCGCCTCGAAGGTGGCGCCGTTGTCGAAGCTGGCCCACTGGAAGATGAAGTCGTTGGAGGTGTCCGCGTCGGTTGGATCTTGCCCCACCAAGTGAGCGAAGAGGATCACCTGGCCGTTTCGGTAGGCGGCCCGGATCCGGCGCCCGGCCACTTCCCCGTCGTACAACGGTTCGCGAAGACAGGCGGAAGATCCGGTGGACCAGCTCACGCCGTCGTCATCGGAGAAGGCCATTCCGATCTGGATCGTCTGAGTGTCGGTATCCTCGAGCCAGTAGAACAGAACGATCCGGTCCCCGGTCGAACGGGAAACTACACAGAGGCACGGTTCGAAGTCCTGAGCGGGGGCGCTGGCCACCGTCAGAACATTCACCGTGTCCCAGCTCGAGCTCGCTTCGTTCCACCGGTTCACCTGAATGGATTCCCCGGTGGCGTACCTGGACACCTGAGAAGCCACCAGAACCGTCCGCTCCGAAGTGGTCACCGCGTGGGGGGCCTTCGAGGCCGTGACAGCTCCGGTGGTGGTGGTGGACCCGTCCGTGTAGTGGATGGCGTTCCATCCCCAGATAGAAGTGGGCGCGTTCCGCCCCCGATAGAGCGGATCCCCCGTTTCCTTCCACGCGAAGCCGGCGCCGGTGATCGGGTCAATGGCGCCGGCCTTCACGCATTTGATCTCGATCGTTTCATCGTCGGCCCGTGTTCCGTAGGCGCTCAGGACGACATCGGAACTTCCCTGGTCTTCCGGCTGGCCGGCCCGTGGGTTCTGTTCCACCCAGCTGGTCTGGGAAGTCCAGAGGGAATCCGAATCGACCAGACGGGGATCGGGGACGCCCAGCGCCCGGACAATCGGAGTGGAACGGTCGATACTCACAGCTGCCTCCCGATTCGGCTTCCACTCCTATTCCGGTCCCCTCGAGTGAGCGAACCGGGGAGCTGGCGGTCGTCCCGGTAGAAGCTCCGGAACTGTCGGTGATTGATCTGGGAGACGGCCACCACCATAGGGGGAGAGCTGGCGCTTCCCGCGTTTAGGGCGTCGATCTGGCGCCGGCCGATCGTGTCCGCCGCTCTCCGGTTCAGGACCGCTTCCCCTTCGTGGAGGACGGCCGGAACCGCGTCACCCGCTCCACCGTCCACCCGTTGGACCATCGAAGTCCCCCGGTAGAATCTGGGCGGTTTCTGCATAGCGATCGCGGCCACCTGAACCGCGCCAGAGGCCGCGATTAGACCTGCCGCGGCCGGTCCCAAGACCGCTCCGTATCCAGCCGGTGGTGGGAGAAGCGCCCCCTGTGCCGCTCGGATCGTCTCCATTGTAACCATAGCAATATTGAAGGCCTTCGCGATTCGGAAAGCCTCACGGGCCCGTTTCTTCTGGCCACGATCCGCAAGGATTCGAGAGATGGTGGCGGTGGACTGTGCAGCGGAAGAAATGGCCAGCTCCGCGAACTTTTGCCGAGCGCCTCTCAGATTGTTTTCCTGCTCCATGAAGATCGCGGCCTGATTGTCCGCTTCATCCTGCATGATCTCGGAGCGTTTTTCTTCGTAGTGTTGGACGATAGCGGTCTGGGCCGCCTGAAACTCTTCTTCCGCTTGGAGCTTTAGGAAGTTGTCTCCCGTGGCGTTTTCGAGACGCTGAACCCGGATCTCTTCGGCCCTCGCCAGCTGGGCGTCGGTGGCCTCAGCCAGCCGGCCCATCGCAGACAGCTCCACCGCCGTGGTTTGTTTGACCAGCTTGGCGTTCTGGGCCCGAAGCGCCAGATCCTTCTCTACCTGGTCGTTCCGTTTCTTCCCTGCTTCGATTAGCGCCCGGATCTGGTCCGCTTGCTTGGCTTCTGCGGCCGCCCGCTGTTCTGCGGCGCGTGTTGCTGCCTTGTCCGCTTCTGCCAGATCTTCGCTCGCTTGTTTGGCCGCTTCCTCTTCGGCCCGGCGTTCGGAGAGCTCTTCCCGGAGAAGCGCATTCTCTTCGCGGAAGTTTTCGGCCCGGCGTCGGACCGCCTCGAGCTGGCCCACTTGCCGGGAGAGCTGATTGTTTGCCCGGCCCAGCGCGGCCGTTGTTTCGTCGGAAGCGTCTCCGGAGCGTTGGAGAGCACGAAGCCGTTCCTGTTCTGCCTTCGTGGCTTCGATCTCTTTGGTCAGGAACCGCTCGGCCTGTACCGCTTGCCGGTTGAATGATTGTTCCCGCTTCTTCGCCGCCTGGTCGATCTCGTCGTAGCTTCCCGTGAGCTTCGCGATCTCGACATCAAGCGCCCGGATCGAAGACGCGAAGCCATTGAACGCGGATTGAGCGGCCAGCGCCTTTTTCGCGGCCGCTTCCTGTTTCTTCTCCGCCTCTTCCACATCATGGGCCAGAACCAGGTAGGCCGCTCCGAGCGCGGCCACCGCGACCCCAACCGCTCCCATCGCTGGGATAGACAGGACACCGGCCTTCGAGACGGCTTCGATTCCCCCGGCCGCGTCCGAGAAGCCAGTGGCCACCGCTTGCAGCCGTGGGTCGATCGCTCCGAGCGCCCCACCCAGGCCGGCTATGATGGAATCGACATCGCCGGACTTTTCCGCCACCGTGTCCAGGCTGGCGGCCAGTCCCCGTGGACCTTCGCCGGCTTTCGCGAACTCCCGAGCACTCTTCTGGGCGGCCCGTTCTGCGGCCCTTGCCGAGTCTGCGGCCGCTTTACTCATGCGCTTCTCAAGCGCCATAGCGGCCTTCGCCGCTTGTTTGTCCGTGTAGCCGGGGATCTTGGAGAACTGTTGCTGATACTTGGAAATATCAGCGATCACATTCAGGCTGATGTCGCGGCGGGTTGTCATGCGCTTCTCCCATTCAGGTAGGCGTCTATCGCTTCCCCGACCTTCTTAGAGGCTTCCGCCACCGCGTCCGGCGCCGGATCGAAGATCAACACGCGCCACGGCTGCTTCCCGCCCAGGCCGTTCCGCTTGGATTTGATATAGAATGAATACCACGCGTTTGAACGGAGCTGGGCGCTCAGGACATCAGCGTTCACCACCGTGTATTCGAGGGACAGAAGGGCCTTCGAGAAGCCGTGATCCACTGGCCACTTCCGCCACGCGTTGAACGCAAGGCTGGCCATTGTTTTGTCGATCTCACCCGTGACGATCGGCCCGGCCGTTCCGGCGATGTCCAGAATGTTCTTCCGAAAGCTGGGATCCACTCGAATCTGGACGGCTTGCTTTCCCGAGCTGGGAAGCCGAGAGAGGCGCCCTTCTATGGTGCGGTATCGCTTGCTGGCCTTCTCCGGCTGCCTCGAGACGGCCACCCATTCCCGCCACTTCGAACGGAGATAGGGATCCGTGGAGGTCGCCACACGGTTGAAGAAACTGTCAGACGCTCGCCAGAACTTGCCAGACTGAGTGTAGATAGCTCACCTCACCGGGCCCGCATGGACATCAGGGTGGACCATGCCCCCGCGTCCGCGTTGGCCGGTGGTGGTGGTGTGGGCCTCGAGGGCCGGACGCTGGCCACCGCTTCCCGCGCGTCCAGATCTTCCGCATACAGAAGGCCATAAACCGCTTCGAGCTGGTCCGGCCTGAGCGTTTCCGCCCAGAACGGATCCCCGGTGGCTTCGATTCCCAGCCGGGTCAAGCGGCGGAACCATGCCCCGGCCCTTCCTCGAAAGGGGCGGCCGCTTCCTCCACCTTGTCAGGGATCGGAAGATTCTCCCCGATGGCCTGCCAGGCGGTTTCACACGCGGCCTGCCACTCGAGAAGATCGTGGCCCTTCCCGCCACGCCCGAAGGCCCAGCGCTCTACCTTGTCCCCGTAGGCGATCCACTCCTGGGCCGTGTTGACCTTCGAGGGAACGGGGGCGCCCAGACCGGCCGGGAGACAGGCCCCGAGCGCAGCGCTCCACAGACAAGCAAACTCCGCCGAATCCACCTTCCCATCGTCGGTGACGATGGCGCCCAGCGCGGCGTGGAGCGCGAAGCAACGGCGGAGAAGTGGGGTCCGGCAGTGGACCAGCTCAGAAGACAGGTGAACATGAAACGCTGGCATCTCGTTTCCCTCTTAGGTTCAGGCGATGGTCGGGCTTTCGTAGCAGGTACCGTTCACGGTCAAGCGAAGCCCTTCCTCCGTCATACTCAGATCACCAGTGATCCGGCACTTCGGAAGCGTGATGGTAGCAGATGCTCCGCAGGTGTTCGACATCGAGATCACCACCTTGACGGCCCAGACATCACACCCGATCGTCTCCACGCTGGTGGCGCTGGCCCAGTCGCCAGTCTTCCGGATGGCGTCGAGGATCCGGTGGGCGGACGGATTGGTGAGATCTGCCACATCGGCCACCGTGATCTCGGTGCTGAACTCGTAGGTCTTGGATTCACCCTTCAGAAGCGCCAGGTGCTCCTGGCGGTTCTTGACTTCCACCACCTCGAAGTTGCCGGCGTCCAGTCCGGGAATGTCGAAGAGGCCGGAGCCGTTTCCGAAGCTGGCGCTTTTCGGGGTAGGGCTGGCGCCGTCGTAAATGGTGAGAGTGACATCACGGGAGACGAAGGGAGGAAGGCCGGACATTAGGCGCTCCGCTGAATGGTGGTGATGGTGAGATCAACGCTGGAGGCTCCGGCGTTGGCCAGGTTGATATCCTTCGCGGAGGCTGAAAGGGCCGGGCCCCCGTCCGCCGGGAAGATCAAGTGGAGACTACCGCCGGGGGTCAGAACGATCCCGTCCGTGGCGCCGTCCAGAATCGGGGCGCCGTTCGAAGCCGAGCGGCTAACCTTCACATTCCCCACGGCCGTGGAGGGAACTTCGATGATCAACGCGGCCAGCTCGGCGCCGTTCAGCGCGTCCCCTTTCGCGTCCGTGATGGCCCGAAGGTCCAGATCCACATTCGAAGACGCGCCCACGGCCTGAACCACGGTCCCAGCCAGATCCGCCTGGTTGCTTCCGGTCCCGCTGGTCCATTCGGCGGAATAGGCCGACTCGGCCACGCCGTGGCCGGAGTAGGGCGCCGTGAGTCCAGTCCGAGCGCGGACCGTGAGAGAGAGGGTGGTGGTGGTGCTCATGGTTTGATCCCTTCGAGATGGCGAACGCGGTATGTCTGAGTAATCAAGAGCCCGGATTCCTGAACGCTCAAGAGGGCCGGGTTGAATGATTCTTGGCAGAAGACGCGCAGACCCGGACAGCCCACGGCCGCGAACCAGTCTCCCGAGAGGATCCGGTTCCGGACCAGCTGGGCCGCTTGCATGGCCAGCCGGTACGATGTCCACTGGTCATCATGGTAGGCCCGGAAGGCGAAGGCCAGATCGATGGACGCTTCGAACATCACGCCGGAGATGGTGCTTTCCGCCTCACCCGTGGGAGCGTGGCCACGGATGGCCAGGTTGTACTCGAGATGTCCGGACGGCGTGGAGCTGGTGGGCGAAAGTGGGAGAGCTGAGCGCGTCCACTGGTCATTCGCCAGCGCGTTCCGTTGGAACGGTAGGGCGTCCGTGGCCGCTATGTGGGCGTCCATCGCTTCCACGATCCGCCAGAGGCCAGTCCCGTGGGGTCCGTAGTAGGTGGGCGCCGTCATCGGATCAGATACCGCTTCCCGCGCAGACCGCCCCGGTAGATCGGGGAGTAGCGGGTGGGCGTGTTGATGGCGATCACGCCGTATCGGGACTCGAGGGTATCCGGATCATCTACCCGGCCGTCCTGGTTCCGGTCGTATTGCGTGGCGATGGTTTGAAACTGGCGGTTGTATTCGCGCTGATGTTTCTCGGAGAGATCCACGAAAACTTCGTTCCCGTCGCTCTTTCCGATATACCGCCAGAGCTTCGCCAGAACCAGCTCCCGGTGGGCCTCGAAGAAGACATAGGGGGAGGCCACCGGCCACCACGCTCCACCTTCTCGAAGCCAGCGCCGAACGATGTCCTGCCAGCTCGAGTCGATGAAGGTCTGAGCGTTCGTCCGGCCGCTTCCCCAATAGTTTGCCAGATCCGGGTACTCGGCCAGAAGGTCCGTGTCCGTCACGCTGGGCGAGATCGGGCGCTTGGCAAGCGCGGCCGGACGCGTCCAAGTGTATTCTACGCCGTCAATGGTGAGCGCCCATTCTTCCAGCCAGCCGTCCCCGAACTCCACTCCGGCGTTCGTGGTGTCGAGGGCCGAGCTCGGAACCGTGTAGCGGGCGACGGATCCGGAGATGGTCACCGGCTGGGCGTCCACCACCGGGGTCGATCCCTGAGCGTAGAGGGTGAAGGTTCCCGAGCTGGGCGCGACCAATGCCCCCTCGAAGTGGACTTCCAGCGCCACCGCGTTGGATCGGTCCGATTGCAGAACATCGGGAACCGTCACGCGGACGGAGTAGGAAGATTCACCAGAGACGGGCATGGTCAGGCCTCAGATTCAGGAAAGAGCGATGGCGACGACGGCGATTAGAACCCAGCTGGATTCCGTTCCGCCACTGGTGCCCGCGTTGTAGACGATCGCGCTTTCGTTCTGGTTGGCGGTGGCGATGGTGTCGCCGGCGTCGTTTTTGATCACGAGGTTTTCCGCTGCGTCCGCTGCGTTCACGATCCAGTGCATCTGGCCAGCGGGGGAGACATCACCTTCTGCGGGAAGGGTGATGTCCCGATCTGCGCCAGCGGGATCCAGCTTGAGGATCATGGCGTCGTCAGAATCCATCACCTTCGCGGCGGCGAGGGTTTCAGTCGAGCCGGAGAAGAAGTTGCCGGCAATGGCGTTGGCCCAGGCGGGGAGGTTGAACACATCAGACATGGAAGACTCCGTGGCCTATCGGCCGTTCTTTCTTTCGTCGGTTTGAACGGCCCGGACAACCCGGCGCCGTGCCTCTTCGTGAGAGATGGAACGCCCAGAACGCTGGGCGCTTTCCCGGAGCTGGCGGGCCGTCCGGTCGATACCCTCACGCGAGTATTCTTCCCGGCTCATTTGCGGCTCCGTTTCTTCGGTTCGGTGGCGTCCGGGTCAATGACACGGGCCACGCGGTGGGCGTCGAGCCGGGCCATGATCGCCTTCGCCTGTTGGCTTCGAAGGGCCGGATCCGCGATCCGGGATTGAGAGCTGGACCACGCTTCGAGCTGGGCCAGAACTTCGTCCCGCGTCATCTCGTCGGGGGACGGAACATTCCCCTCCGTGACCATCCAAGCTAGCCACCGGTTGTATCGCTCTTTGTCGAAGCTCCACCGGGGGGCGGCCGATTCACGGCGGGCCGGGAGACGCTGGGAGAAGACTTCGCGGTATCGCTGGCCGCTCACTCCGGAGCGAAGGTGGTACACGGAATCCGCGCGCCAGTAGGGACCGGCCGCTTCACCGGGGGGAAGGAACTCGGCTGGAATGTTCTGGGAGGGATCCAGAACCACCCAGCCCTCACGGCGCCGTTGCTCGAGGGCAAGCGCCCACGCGCTGGCGCGGGGGGCGCCTTCTTTGATCACTTCCACGCCCTGAACACCTGGTTCCAGCCGGAAGATCGCCAGCTCAGGAAGCCAGGTGGGTTCCTCGAGGCCGGCCGTCTGGACGGAGCCGGATTCGGCGCTGGCCAAGTAAACGAACGGGGCGTTCGGAACCGCGTTGAGAGTGGCGGACCCGTTGAATGGATCCGCGAACGGAGACGGCGCTGGCGCCGCTCCCTGAATGGTTTGGGGTACTGGCATGGCGTTCCTTCCTTAGAAGGTGGCAAAGGAGGGGAGACGGGAGGACGGAACGCGATGCCAGTTGCCACCGCCGCCCCGTCCCCCCTCGAGGGTATCAGGTGGTGGAGAGCACGCGGCGCTGGAAGAAGACATCCGAGCTGCCGAGCTGGAAGCCCATGAAGGCCAGCGCGTTGACCTGGGCGGTCTGCTGGTTCAGGCCGTTGTCGACGTCGTACACAACCAGACCATACTCGTCCACATAGACCGGGTTGGAACCGGCGTTCAGCTGGAGAGGGCTGGTGGAAGCCACGCCGTAGCCGATACCGCCACGCTGGAACGCGAAGCCCTGATAGGCGCCGCCGGACTGCTGGACATCGGAGGTCCCCACGACGGTCATTCCCAGACCCAGGAAGTTGTCGTAGATCCGACCGGCCACGCCCTGAACGGAGGTGAAGCCAACCAGATCGCCCTGGAATGCGGGCTCAGTCCGGGCGCTGGCCTTCGCCTCTTCGATCTGCTGGGGATCCAGCATCACGATAGGCGAGCCCCCATCTTCGGCGCCGTCGGTAGTGTTGAACGCGGTGGCAAGGGCGATCAGGTTGTCCACGGACAGGGTGGTACCCGAGCTGCCAACGGAGCCAGAGATGGTGGCGCCGGTCACGCAGACCCGTTCACGGAAGGTGGCGAACCAGGTGTTCGCGGCCTGAGCGCGGAACGCTTCGCCACCCATCGCAGCGCGAACATTCGGCTGGCTGATGATGCGGTTCTGGAAAGACTCGGAGAAGGCGAGCCCGTAGCGGCCGAGCGTGACGCTCGAGTAGCCGGCCGTGGGGTTGGCCATCGTGGGGGCGCTGGTTTCAGTCGGCATGGAAACCATCTTGGCATCCCAGCCGATACCGCCCACATGGGTCACGCGGATCGTGGTGGTGCCGGCGCCGGCGAAGTCACCGACAAGCGGAACCACGCCCAGCTGCCACACATTGAGCTTTTCGGCCAGCTCCATCCGGATTTCTTCGGCCACAATGTGGTTCAGGCCGAGCTGGGCGGTGGAGGTCGAACTGTCGAGAGGTTGGGTAAGGCTCGCCATTGTGCGGGCCTCCTATCTGTTGGGGTGAAACAAGAGGCGACCGCGTACTACCCGTGACGTGGGAGAGCCGAGCGGATTTGGTGACAGGATACCGCGTCACCGGCCGGGGGTCAACGCTGGCCCAGCTGTCGAGCGCGAAGCTCAGTCAGCGCGGCCCGGCGCTCTTCGGCAGAAGCCAGCCCACGGATCCGGCCGATCTCGGCCTGAACTTGCGCCTGAGTCAACGGGCCCCCGGCCTTCGCGGGGGCGGCCACGCTGGCCCGGCTAACTGGTGGAAGACCGGGGGCGGCCTTCGCCGGAGCTGGTTCTGGTGTCGCGGTCTGAGTCGCCACGCCATTGAACAGGTGGCCCACATACGGGTT
>Ga0209929_1000623_pt1 | contig 13029 bp, 17 predicted proteins | sample SalPon2_C_H2O_MG_2_FD_185731 | JGI IMG/M metagenome (GOLD analysis project Ga0209929, IMG submission 185731) | Salt pond water microbial communities from South San Francisco under conditions of wetland restoration - Salt Pond MetaG SF2_C_H2O_MG... ... | reverse complement strand
CTACGACCTTCAGGTTATGATAAAACTGCTCCAAATTTTTCTATTAAAATTCAATGATTTACAAGCACATAAATTAGGTGTGTTAAAAAGTGTGTTATGCGCTAGTTGGCATCCATACTTTCATCTCTGAGCCAATTCCCAGAGGTCCAGCATTGCTATTTAACCGTAAAGCTAAATGACCCTTTTAAGGGATGACCATCCGCACCAAGACCACGCCATTCGATTAGGTAGTTACCCATTCCTATCGGCGGAACAGGAATAGCGTAGTCAGATGCAAACCTGGTTTAATACATGAAACATATAGAGACGGGTCTTTTATGACTCGTTTTAAAGTATGACCAACGGCTTGAAACGCCGCAAAATTATAGATACGTATCTCAGGAAACTGATACAACGCCGCCCATGCCAGCAGCATTGTGCTCTAACATGTGACAATGAAATAACCACAATCCTGGATTATTAGCGATAAATACCAAATCTTCTTTTTCACCGGGCTGCATAAGGTAGGTGTCTCTTAACAATGCTTTTTCTTCTTGCCCAAACTCACTAGATTTCACCCAAAAATGCTGACCATGAAGGTGCATTGCATGCGGCCAAGCGGTATCATTCCAAATACGCAAGGCAACTGCATCTCCCAGATTGACATCGGCGAGGGTAACATCGTACCCACCAACCTGACCATTAAATGCCCACAATTTAGAGTCATTCATTGCCAAATCTCTCAGGTTACGCTCCTCTCCCTCAAATAACGCACTCGCGAGGTTGCCCATCGCACCACCCTGCATGTGTATTTCAACCAGTCTAGCATCAGCGCTATCAATCTGTTGATAGTATGGCGCCACACTGTGGATTACACTTTGTTGTGTCGTGTTCTGTTTTATCGGATTGAAACTGGCCGCTTCAAATTGGGAGCCAGTGCTTACCTCAAACAATTTTTTCAGATTTGCACAATCTTCAACGATAACATCAACACGCTGAGCTGGCGCGATTGGGACTTCACCCACTTCAAATGGTTCACACGGTGAGCCATCCACGCTGATAACTTTCATAGGCAATTTATCGTTGAGTGCAAACGATAAAACCCTCGCATTTGCTGCATTTAACAGACGCAATTTGACCTGCCCTTGAGAAGCTATTTCTATACCAGGGCTGAACGATCCATTAATTGTGAGGGCGTTTCCTAGACGTCCACCATGGGACCAATGGCCAAGATTACCAAGACTGGCCGTATCAATTTGATCGTTCTTATCTAGTAACCAGTCATCGGCAACAATGAGCTGGTCTCTCTCATCTTCAAACTTTTCATTTTCATCTAGAACAATGAGTGCTCCATACAGCCCTCGCGCAACTTGCTCCCAAGATTTTTGGTGAGCGTGATACCAGAATGTGCCCGCATCATTAACTGGGAAACGATATGTAAATGTCTCACCTGGCTCAACAGCTGCTTGCGTCAAGTCTGGGACACCATCCATCTCATTAATGTTACGTATCCCATGCCAATGGATGGTAGACGGATGGTCTAGTCTATTTGTAAATTCGACTTCTATTATCTCCCCTCTCCTTGCCTTGAGCAAAGGGCCGGGCGTTGTCTTATTGTACAACCACAAACTCGTTTCTTCACCTTTGTCATCAAATGAAACATTACTTTTATCGGCCGCTAGCTGGTAACGCCTTGTGACTGTACTTGCTTGAACCAGCGTGGGTAACGCTATCAACGACAAGGATAAAGCAGATTGAGAAAAAAAAGTGCGGCGATTAATCATTTCACATTCCCATGGGCAGCGTCATAGACGTGGTTAACAGACTAGAAGCTATTAAGATTATGAGGGCAATGGCAATTTCAAACTGGACTGACCTATGAAATTGCATAACAGCGTTTGTCTGCTTTGATTCCAATGATGGCACCAGCTTAAATTTATTAAGAGCTGCCAATGACAATAGCGACATCACCAACACAACCTTTACAAGAAGAACATTTCCATATTGCGTTGTAAAAAGTAGAGAGACATCACCCAGAAGAAGATAGGCATAACCTAATCCAGCGCTGAGAAGCAGGCTAACATACCCCAAAGCTATGACCCCAAACCGATGCGCAATAATGTTTAGATTATGTGTATCACGCTGCAAACACATCCAGCGGAATGGTAATAGCGCACCAAGCCAGAACGCTAGACCAAACAGATGTATCATCAAAAGTGACTGTGACAGAAAGCCACCCAACTGTGAATGACCAGACATTGTAAATGAAAGCATTATAGCGGCAGAACTAATCAGCAACCCAACGCTGTTTGCATTGCCTCTTAGACGATACGCTATCAACATGCCCGTGAAACCTAGAAATACCGTTACATAACCAGCGCCAGACTTTGATTCTAGCGCGAGCTGTAACATAAGAGGCTCAATAACAGAGGCAATATCACCTCCTAGATTGCCAGCCACAGAAAGAACCATTAACAAAGATGTTACTGCACCGACGAAGGCAGTTTTAACGGCAAGAGTATTACAATAGTCCTTCTGCGCTACTGTGAGATGTTTCGCAAAGTGAAGACTGAAAAAGAAAGACCCTACACTTAAAAAGCTAGCACCATATAAAAGCACTTTTAGGATAGGGTTAATGACAATCCAAACATCCATCTCATTTACCACCGACTTTGAAAGTAAGCTCTCCTTTTATGACATGGCCATCTCCCCCCATCGCACGCCATGAAAGAGAGTAATCTCCCTCTCCCAACGATGGCATTGGTATTACTTGGCGCTTATTCATGGACATCAGAAAGCTCTTGCCAAGCGGCACTGGTTCACCATCATCACCTCCAAACAGCCCACCTAAAAAACCATTACCTTCTTTGTCCTTTGACATCATTAACTCAACCTTAATGAGCTTAGCTGATGCTTTAAAATCCATAACGATTTCAACAGGCGCCACATCTAATGTCTCGCCATCACTTGGAAAGGATGAAGAAAGCGGAGAATGAGCATGTGCTGCCATTGGCAGAATAATAAGCATGGTCAATAAAAAATTTCTGAACATTGAAGTAATCTCCTTATTGTGCTTTGGCGCGTGCGTTTATTTGGTCGTGCTGACGCTGTGTGCGGCCAGACCAGGTGCTTTTTATGTAAGAAAGCACAGCTAAGATTTCTTCATCCGTGAGCTTGTCTTCATAAGCAGGCATGTTATTTGGGTAGGGTTTGCCGATCATCTTTTCGATGCCGTATTTGGTCATCGTGAACAGGTAGGAATCCGGATGATGCCAGGTATGCCCGGTTTCGTCGTGGGGCGGCGCCGGCATGTACCCGTTGAGGCCGCGCTGGCGCCAGTTTGCCTGACCTTCCAGCTTTGCACCGTGACATGAGGCGCAGTTTTGGGCGTAAACCTGTTCACCCAGAGCCACGACCACTTGCTCATTGGGCTTGAGTGTAACGCTGGCTGTCGCCTGTTCGACGGGAGATGCAAGGTGGTATACGAGTCCGAGCGACGCGACAGTGCCGACGATTGTAAGGATATGGGATTTTTTCACGACGCAGACTCCCTTTGAAGCTGAACAAGCCGCCTTAACTCCTCGAGAGGAATAAGACCGGGAGCAGTCTCTTCCCCAATCACAAATGAAGGCGTCCCCGAGAACCCCAACTCCCGCGCGAGAGCCATTGAATCCTCGATATGCTTGTTGATCCGGGGCGCTTCCATGTCGGCCTGGAGCCTGTCGATGTCGAGCCCGATCGACTCAGCCAATTCCAGGGTGGAGTCCCTCGTGACGCGCTTCAGATCCATCAAAGCCCAATGAAATTCCTCGTACTTCCCCTGGGCCTGGGATGCGAGAGCCGCTTTCGCCGCAAAGACAGACCCTTCATTGAGTATAGGCCATTCGCGGTAAACGAGCCGGACGCCGCCATCCGTGCCGATCAACTCTTTGAGAGGACCGGTTGCCTTCTTGCAATAGGGGCAGTTGTAGTCGAAGAATTCAACAACGGTAACGTCTCCATCGGGGTTGCCAAGCACAGGTGCATTGTCATCCTCAAACAGGCGTTCGCGGTTCGACAGGATCGCCGACCTGGCGTCTTCTTTTTGCGCCTCTGCTTGCCTCTGCTGGAGAAGTTGGCTCATTTCAATCAGAATTTCCGGCCTTTCCATTAGGGTCTCGACAATCAATTCCTTGATCCTGTCGGTTTCATCGAAGGTGAAAACCTGGGTCCCGGCGCTGCCTTCGGCTCGAGCCAAAGGTGGAAAGAATATAGAGCCAAGGAGCAGGGCCAGTGAAAGCAGGGACGGCAGCAGTCTTTGTGTGGTTATGGCAAGCATTTCAAAAGCAACCTTTCAATGACAGGCTTTGCCCAGCGCCTTGAGGCGCCAGTAGTTGTAGGGGAGCGGCGTAATAAAACCCGCTAGAAGCATGATGGGGATAACCCACCAGGTCAGTATGGCGCCTCCGGTGAGCACCACATCCGTGATGTTCATGGCGGCTTCCATTGAAATCATGGACACAAGCGACATGCCGACCGCCGTCCTGAAAGCCGGGCGAAACGCCATCTGCCTCGCAAGAATGAAGGTTTCAAGCGCAATGGAGGTCAGTATGCCGTTGAAGATGGCCAACGACATAATTGCCAGAACCGGCCAGTCAGGACCCCAGAACTGAAAGTAGGCAATGGTGCCAAAATCACCAATGACGCATCCTAAAAGACACCATGCAGTATTATAGGAGGCGCGCTTCCAGGTATGTCCGCATCGCCAATTGATGCCCATTGATTGTGGGATCGTTGTTGCCATGGTCGTACCGTTCCGGCTTTAGCTGTCGAATTTCCGGGGTGCGGGTAGCAATCTAGGTGGAGGTGGTGAAGGTAAAAATCTTGGTGTTGCAGGAATGTCGCGGTCGCCGGCCTTCCGTTGGAAAGTTCGGTGCAGCATGAAATGCCCAGCGACACACAGGCCCATCGGTACAGCGGCCGACACATAGGTTCCCACGTTTGAGAATGGTAGCCCGGAGGCCAGAAGCCCCAAAACCGGAACAAGCATAACCAAGCAGCAAATTGCCATTATCAGTCTGGTGCTTTTAGGAAACATCATTTTTTTGACCCTGTTTGAAATTGCGATTAAGATTTTGAGTTTCTAAATATTCCTGTTAGGGGAGAGTCAAGAGAAAAATGAATATAGGTAAAGCCGCAAAACTATCCGGCTTAACAGTAAAAGCTGTAAGATATTATAGCGATGTAGGTATCATCAAACCCAACGTTGCTGTTGACACGGGTTACAGGGACTTTTCAGAACCTGATTTGGCTAAACTTCAGTTTGTGGCCAAGGCTCGCAAATTTGATTTCAGCTCAGACCCTGCAGCAAATAGAGAAAGCTATTTTTGCGCAGTTTAAGGAAAATCCTGAGCATTTCATTGCCGAAGCGTCACGCATCATCCGAGAGCAAAAATCAACGATAATCATTGAGAAGCTAGAATATAGCGCTCTGGATGAACGCTATGACATCGACATATTTACAGCCAACCAAAGCCGACAAGACTTCAAAAACGCCTCTGAACAGTTGAAGAAGCACGTCTATGACTATGTTGTAACAGACTCAGAAATTGAGAAGAGCTTTGTGCAGGAGCTGGATAACAGCGAAGAGGTCGTTGTCTATGCAAAACTACCTAGAGGATTTCTTATACCTACGCCTGTAGGCGATTATAATCCTGACTGGGCCATTTCTTTCAAGGAAGGTAGCGTAAGGCACATCTACTTTGTTGCTGAGACAAAGGGCAGCATGTCATCAATGGATTTGAGGCAAATTGAAAAGTCAAAAATTGATTGTGCTAGAAAATTCTTCCATGAACTTGGCCGTCAAATAAACCAAGATAATGTGAAATATGATGTTGTGACTGATTACGGCAAGCTGATGGAAATTGTTTCAAGGCCATAACAGAGTTAATAAACATCACCCTATAATCATCGCCCTTCTCTCTTCGGAAACTCTCCCAAGGCAACATGCTCTATATATTGCTCTGCAATCCGAAGATGTCGCTGAACTGCCAACTGTTTACGGCGCTTGATCACACGCTCTAAATCTCTGGTTGGCAGATCTTCTGCTCTGAGCTCAGCGACAGTCTCTCCATTCACAACTTCATTCACTGATATGCCTGCTATATCAGCAAGCTCACTGTCATGTGCCGTTGGGTTCTGTTTTTTCGCATCCCAAACCAACAAATGCTCATGCAGCGTTCTCAACACAGGCTTGGTTGCCACAGGATACTTTGCCAAGCTCAGTGTTTTTTTGCGAGCGGCTTTTTGAACCTGAGGCTCCAACAAACGCCGAATTTGCTTCATTGAGACAGATAGTTTGTTCTCTAATGGAATAGACATGGTGAGCGTGTTTTGATCTGTTGAAACACTGTGTTCAACAGACACATGTCTAATTGGTGGCTCTGCAAATAATTCTGCATGTTCTGTCCACCAACTCCAAAAAACACCCTCATGCACATTGCCGAAGTCAGCGTAGAGATCTGCATATTTGCCCCTGCCCGCGCTCTCACAGGTTTGCCTGTATCCCTCATGACGGCGTAGATACTCCCACCAGCAGTAGTAGACTGAGCATTTCCACGCAGGCGCACCCTGATATGGCGGCTCTACGGCGCGGCGATTGCTTGGCCGCTTTCCCTTCAAGGGCGGTGCATAGACAAAGAATAGAGGACGGTTGGCACGAGACTTTTTCATAAAAATATGATGCCATATTTATTTAATTATATGAACAACAATTTGGCGTCATTTTTTGTGCGATATTCACTACATCGATGCAATCACGCATCACAACAAAACCTGAAAGGTGAATATCATGACTAAAACACAAACAACTAAAACTGCTTCAAACCATGCCAACATCAGCACTTGGATTGATTCGCTCACAACCAAGCGTGAAACTTGGGAGAATGGAACCTACAAAGCATCAAATGAAGAGCTCTATGTGCTGCTTGATGAATGTGTAGATCTATTCAAAGAAGTTCGCGCACATCGTTCGCTTGTCAAAAAGCTAAACCTCATTCTCGAAGAACGCGATATTATGATGCGGAGCAATACCAGTCTCGCCACCAAGATTGTGCGACTGATTTTTGGAGATTGTGGTAAACGCGCATACACCTATGCCCGAGTGCTTATTGTAGCAGCAGAGCAAAAAGGTGAACTACAAAGCATGAAAAGCTTTGTTGCAGAAGCTGGCGGAATTGAAGAAATCCGCAAGTCACAAAATGGTCAAACACCAACTCAAAAGCGAAACGAGCAAATCGCCTTTGCGGTAGAGGTATTGGAAACGAGACCTGGGCTTGTTGAAACATTCAAAATCAGTGAGGAATTGGCACCTCACAATGAAAGTGCCTATGAGTTCTCTGTCGCAATTGTGCGCAAAGAGCGCAATGGAAAAGGCAGCGTTGTGTTTGGTACCAACAACCAAACGATACTGAAAGCTGCACTTGCCCAAGCAGGCAAATCCCTGAGTGCAATTGTCGAGGAAGCGAAACAAGCATCTGGTCGAAAGCAAATGCTTGAAAATCGCAAAACAGTGATTGCTGAGAAAGAAGCAGCCTAACTGAAACTTGAGTGACTGGGGCTATTGCGCCTCAGTCACCTACTTCACCAAACACAGAGGACAACACCATGCTTAACCAAAACTTTCAGCCAAATCAGTTCTCAGACCTTGTGTTTGAGGAAGAATGCATCAAGCAGCGCCTTTTTGCCTACGCCAGCGGCAAGCGTGATGGACACATCATTCTTTATGGAGATTACGGCACTGGCAAATCAACTGCAGCTAAGATCATCGCAGAGACTAGATGTGATGATGAAACTGCTGGCTTTGTTGATGTTATCCATGCCCGTGACGCCAGCATAGAGATGGAGCGCTATCTGCTTCGGATTTCAAATGGATTTAACATCCAGCAGATGATGGGCATTAACACGCCATATGCCGTGATAGATGAAGCCGACCAGCTTTCCGAAATCAATCAACATCATCTGCGTGCATTCATGGACAACGCAATTGGCTGTGTGATTTTGACAACAAATCACATCCATGCCCTAGACAAAGGCATCAGAGATCGAGCTGATGAAGTTGAAATAAAGAGCCTTTCTCCCAATGCTGTCTGTGAAAGGGCAAGCGACATTCTCAAAGCACAAGGCATCGTTGTTGAGCAGAGTTATCTGCTTCGGCTGCTTTCAACAACAAGTGGCAGTTGGAGAGACGTAGCACGAGCGTTAGATGACTTTATTTACTCTAAGGTCTAATAGGAATCTGAGCATTATTTTTACCCAACCTCACATAGCCTGTCCGTCTCTCCGTCAACCAAATGGCTAAGCAATATTTAGGTGTATGGATTTTATATATTTCCATACACCTCACTTCTTATTGCGTTAACTGCCTAACGGCGGTGATGGCTTAATAGGCACAAGAGCGTTCTGCTTGGAGGTAAAATCCTGCCTTATGCGCTCGTAGTCGCCAGCGCTGATAGCTGACGTCGTAACAGGATTAGCTGTGGGGAGGGCCTTTTGTGGCTGGGAAGGTGGTGGTGCAACAGAAGGAAATGGCCTCACCTTTGGCTGTTTTGCTTTCTTGGGCTTCTTTGATTTTGGTTTATCTGCAGGCTGAAGGCTTTTTCTTACACGCATTTCTATCCGATCAGTTAGCTCATGCGTTGCGTTGGATAGAGTTTTTAGATCATCCAGTGTTTGCTCAAGCGGCGCTTCAAAGCTCATTTTTTTTACTATGTCTATCAAACGCCTCATGTCATCTTTGTATTCCATTTGATTAGGCAGCCATCACTCGTTGCCATCGATCTACGCAACGCTCGTTGATCTTGCTGTGACAGATTTGGCTATATGACAGAAACTTATCTCCCAACGCACGGTGCTGCTCAGTTTGCTGGCTTAACAGCCTCTCGCCATAATACTGAAGCTTGCTTGCCAACAGCGCCATGGTTGCAATGCTTGGCTCAGCATCATGGAACCTAAGGCCTCTTGCATAGCTTTCGCTTCGTGCTAGCCAGTCTTTGCTGAATTCATTTTCTGTTGAGACCAATCCCTGTGATTTCAGCAGTTCAAAAACTTCAAATAAAACCGTTTTCGACATGGTTTTCTCCTCAAGTTGCTAAATAACAATGTGCGTTAAAAACTGCGCACAATGTATTTAGCGATAAAGGCAAAACAAAAGGCAGATAAGGCTATAAAGTGCCCCACAAAATGACATCGAGTTTGCCAACAAGGGTTGTCGCCAACGGATTTTGTCAGCACATATTCAGCGGAACTTACATATTCGCTTTACAAAATACGTAAGAGGAAATGCTTGTAGTTAATACAAGAGCACACAGCACATCTGTTGTTGTGTCGTGTGTTGCGTTGGTTCTTACATCTGTATAGGTAGCACAGCCCAACCCCTACCAAGCTTCAATCGAAGAAGGCAGATGACGACAGCGACTGATGTAGCAACTCAAATGAGACATTAGGTTGTAAGGAGGCTGTGTAGCCTTCTTACGACTGAACACAATCTAAATGAGCCAAATCAATAACGATGCAAATAAAATACGCTGTGCTGTATGTGATTGAGCGAATGCGAAAGAACAAACAGCACAAGTAGTGTTAGCGAAGCTGACACTTTAATTCATCACGTAGCAACACTCATAAAACATAAGAAAATATACATTCTATGAGGTTATTGGTTAACTATATGAATTCATTTAGATTTTCATATATACCATTTTCGGTAGGAAAGCCGATATCTCAGAAAATATAATAGTAGAACATAAACTATTAGATTTTCGGAGGTCCTAAATGAAACAGGCTATGACACTCACAGACGCTCAGCAAAAGCGTGTTCTGCAGTATTGCGCCACAAGGCGTCATCCCACAAGAGACAAGACCATCGTGCTGTTTTCACTGCACACAGGGCTTCGCGCTATGGAACTGGCAGCACTAAAGCTTGGCGATGTGTTTGATGAAGATGGAAGCGTTAAATCCCAATTCCAACTTGCTCAGCGCAATACAAAAGGCAGCAATGCCAGAACAGTGTTCGTCAACACAAAGCTTCGAAAAGCGCTAAAAGACTATGGTGAACAGAGTAATCTAACTCAGCCAGAACGCGCCCTTTTCCCTAGTCAAAAAGGTGGGCACTTTTCTGCCAACACCATGTGTCAGCTGTTCTTAGACATCTATAAAGCTTGTGGCTTTGAGCATGCAAGCTCACACAGTGGCCGCAGGACATTTATTACTAAACTTGCCAACTCAGGCGTAAATGTGCGCTTGCTAGCTACTCTAGCTGGGCATCAACATATCTCCGTAACGCAACGCTACATAGATGTGAATGATACACAGCTCGCAAACGCTGTAGAGTTGCTGTAATGGCCAAGCAAAAAGCCAGAGCTGTTGAAAAGCAGCTTCATAGAGCACTTAAACAACGCGAATGGCTCAAGAAGAATTTGCCAAACTCAAAGCAGTTAAGAGCTTGTGAAAAGGAGATACTCGTCAAGCGCACAACTTTATTGGTAAACTACAGATCTTTGACCTCCTAAAGGCAAAATCTTACGAACGTGGTTTATGTGAAGTTTAAAAAATATCAATTTTTGTGCTGTAAAGTGATATTTAACTAGCAATTAGAGGTTTAACAAAGAAAACGATTACAACATCAATTATTAGGTTTCTTGAGGGTTAAACGCCTGACCATCGTAGCCCCGTCCTCGCCATGCTTTTGCAACAAACCGACCTGGCGTTAGGTTAACAAGCTTTTGGATGGCTGACCAAACTCCGGCTGAATATGTATTTTGCTCGAAATAATGCCAGCTTCCTCTTGGGAAAATGCCAATTTCGCCACGATTAGCAAATTCAAGAATCCCACAATTTATAGGCTTTTATCCTTTTAAGAAGCACTCTCAATCTTCGTCGTAGTTTCGAATGCAGTAGGAGAAGACTTTGTTTTCACGCATCATTACTTGTGAAAACCCACTTTCGATTTCAGTAAAAAATTTACCAGTAGCAACACACATTATTTTTACAGACCAGTTATCGTAATTTGAACGTTCGTCGAAATTTTCGATTAAATCTGTTTCATACCATTCATTATTGGTAAGGCTGCATGATCCATCCAATATATAATCAGCAAGCTTGAATGCGAATTCGATTGGTTTTTCTTCTTTGCAACGCTGGATAAATGATATGCCTTGGTCAAGACTGTCAGAGTTATATTCGACTAACCAATCTCCTTCAGCATCAGATACCCAATATTCGGGCAATTCGTCGCCATTCCAAGACTGTGGTTCGTCATTGTCAAAATTCTCATATAGATCTCGTGCTATGGATGATCCATCAACCTTATTAATGACGTAATATACAAAGAAATTACTAGCATGCAGGAGCTGCCATGCAACGAATTCACGTACTGAAACAGTAGCCTCAGATTTATCGTCTTTAAAAATCAGATCGATATGATTGCTTGTTGGGACAAATATGCCCCCCCATTCTGAGCGCTCAAATAAATGTTCCCAGCCTTCAACTGGATCACCATCTTCTGTTTCGTGCATTAGTGGGTTATCAAAAATCTCAGCAAAATGTGTCGCATGCGAGAATTCTGCGCCACGCTCCATCGCTTTAGACATAATATCAAAATTCATAACTATTCCCTTCTTGATCTGGATTTATCTATCAGCAAGCTTCTCAAACTCATCCCGCGACAACTCATACCTTTTGCCTGTGAGCATGTCTTTCTTCAATCGCGGCGTCAAATGACTGTAGTGACGCTCTATCATCTGTATTGAAGTGCCCATCTGAATAGCGAGTGTATGGATGTCCATGCCATCTTTCAGCAGAGCAAATGTCGCATATGTGTGTCTGAGGCTGTAGAGCGTGCGAGCCTGGCCTGTCCTCGGACAAATCAACAGTTCGTTCTCTTTGAGAAAATTCCTAAATGTTTGGTGAAGAGCATTAGTGACTGTTCCATCTCTTAGCCGGAACACTGGCAGATCTAATCGCTGCTTTAGTAATTCTTCAAACTCTAGGTGCTTTATGTCCTCTGAGCGCTCGTGGATGCGCTTGAGATAATTGATAGTGCCAGATCTGCAGATAATATCTCTGCGGCCCGTCTTCCCACTAACACTCATCTCAAGATAGCTCTGTCCTTTGTCTTCAAACTGAGTGATGTGCTGCCATTTGAGGTTTTGTGCTTCTGTGCCATGTCTCATGCCTGTATTGGCCATGATCAGCACATAGTCTCTCAGTAGCTCACGCATGTGGACTGACTTTGGATGCTGTGTCTTGTTGATCCAGTGCGGCAATTTACGGATCATTGAAGCATAACCTTCTTGGGAGAAATCTGGCCGTCTCTCGCTATCCCTACCCTTGTTGATCAGTGTTGGCACCTGTGTTTTGTTCATAAAGCCACGCGCAACACTCTCATCAAACACTCTGTTAAGAGCAGAGTTATGTGTGTTCAGAGTTGATGCTTTGGGCTCTCTGCCCATCTGCTGTTCGCGCCAGCGTGAAAACTTTTGGAGTGTTTCGTAGGTTATGCTTGTTACATGCATCTTGCCAAAGAACGGAATTAGGTATTTCTCAAGCACAATCACATAGTCACGATAGACTTTCTTACCTACGCCACTTTCTAGCTGCTTGTTCATTTCTGTGATGCACAGTTTAGCTACATCTGAGAACCGCTTTGAAACAACTGGCACGCCATTCTTTTGTCGAAACTTGTACTCCAAATAGCTGTCAGAGGCAGCCTGTTTGGCTTCGTCCAAATCACTCTTGCCAGTTGAAATGCGAATGTATTGGCCGTCTATTTGGAAGGCTGCCTGCCATTTACGGCTTCTCTCACGCCTGTAGAGCTTTACCGCTCCATCCATAATCAACACAGAATCTTCACTCAAAACAGGCATCTGACACATCCAATCACTATAAAAACGATATAGTCTTGAGCGGCTGGAAGCCAACCAAAAAGTGTGTAAGAGGTGTGTAACGCAAAAATCGCCTCAAAACGATTTTTGAGACGCTACAATTCATTGATATTATTGCGAGAAATGGTAGCGG
>Ga0209929_1000613_pt1 | contig 13144 bp, 8 predicted proteins | sample SalPon2_C_H2O_MG_2_FD_185731 | JGI IMG/M metagenome (GOLD analysis project Ga0209929, IMG submission 185731) | Salt pond water microbial communities from South San Francisco under conditions of wetland restoration - Salt Pond MetaG SF2_C_H2O_MG... ... | reverse complement strand
CGTACTTGGGCCGACATCCTTAACCAAGCGAACTTGGGATTTGAAGTCATGCACGAGCGCAACGCTCACAACTTCCCTCTGGACCTTGCTTCTGTTGAAACAACTCCAGTCGCCTTGTCCGCCCCCACCATCGGCTGAGGCTGAATCGCCGTCCGTTCATCCCCTTAGTGGGACGCATGTAACCTGATCATGGAACGGGGGTCAGGTGCTTGGAGATTATCATGGCTACTCAAGTCACTTACAAGTATCGCGGCGTTTCTTACACTAAAACGGTAGTCCGTTAAAGCGGCATTGGGAGGTGCAAACCCTCCCTTACCAATTGGCATTGGCCTCTACGGAGATACCCTTTGCCGTCTAGACGGTGGGATAGACCACAAAATAAATTTAATTTCCAAACGTTTGGGAGCAAGTCTACATTAACTTTACTCCTTAAAAATGGCATTCCAATCTAGCGTTAACCCCACTCAGCTTACTCAGCTGGGTCAGGCTAACCTGGCGGGTGATACCCGCGCCCTTTATCTCAAGCTATTTAGTGGCGAGATGTTCAAGGGTTTCCAGAACAATACGATCGCTCGTGATTTGATCATGAAGCGTACCCTGAAGAACGGCAAATCTCTGCAGTTCATCTACACGGGTCGCACCAAGTCTGAGTTCCATACTCCTGGCAACAGCATTCTTGGTGATAGCAACGGTGCACCTCCGGTGGCCGAGAAGACCATCACCATTGATGACCTTCTGATCTCCAGCGCATTTGTGTATGAGCTGGATGAAGTCCTCAGCCATTACGACCTGCGTAGCGAGATCTCTCGTAAGATCGGTTATGCTCTGGCTGAAAAGTATGACCGTCTGGCATTCCGTTCCATCGCTCGCGGTGCACGTGCTGCCTCTCCTGTGTCTGCTACCGGCTATGTTGAGCCCGGTGGTACCCAGGTTCAAGTCGGTACTGGTGCTGGTACTGAAGCTGATGCTTATGATTCGGCTAAGCTCGTTGCTGCTTTCTATGATGCAGCCGCTGCTATGGACGAGAAAGGCGTCACCATGGATGGCCGTGTTGCCGTTCTGAACCCCCGTCAGTACTATGAACTGATCCAAGCCGTTGGTTCTAACGGTCTGGTGAACCGTGATGCTCAAGGTTCTGCACTGCAGAGCGGTCAGGGCATCATCGAGATCGCCGGTATCAAGATCTACAAGTCCATGAACATTCCGTTCCTGGGTAAGTATGGTACCAAGTACGGCGGCACCACTGGTGTTACCGATCCTGGTCGCACTGGTGACTTCGTTGAAGTTGCTCTGGAAGATGCTGATACCGCTCAGACTGGTATCAACAACGACTACGGTACTGCTGCTGAAGTTGGTTCGACCTCCTGCGGTCTGATCTTCCAGAAGGAAGCTGCCGGTATGGTGGAAGCTATTGGTCCTCAGGTCCAAGTGACCAGCGGCGACGTGTCCGTCATCTATCAAGGTGATGTGATGCTGGGTCGTTTGGCTTGCGGCTGTGATTATCTGAATCCTGCTGCTGCTGTGGAACTGCACGTTACCAGCACTGCACCTTCTGCTTTCTGATTTTAATATCGTTTACGGGAGCTCCTTCGGGGGCTCCTTTTTTTTAATGAAAAAATTATGCCTGCCACTTATGCTGCGTCCACAGAACTGGATGCTGTTAATCAAATATTAAGCTCTGTGGGACAGGCTCCTGTCACCACACTCGATCTTCAGAATCCTGAAGTTGCTATTGTTCTCACCACTCTCCGCGAAGTAAACAGACAAGTTCAGGCTGAAGGTTGGAATTTTAACGTTGAGCGTGGTTACACCTTTACTCCTGATGCATCAACTAAAGAGATTAAGTACCCTACTAATGTCTTGCAATTAGATACAAACACCACTACGCATCGTGACGATTACAACCCTATTCGTCGTGATGGTAAGTTTTACGATAAACTAAAGCATACATATCAATGGGACAAAGCTATTAAAGCTGATGTAACTTGGCTGTTTGAATTTGAGGATGTTCCTCCTGCTATTCAACTTTATATTACTGCCCGTGCTGCTCGTCTTGCTTCTAACAAAATGGTAGGCGATAGCACTCTATTTCAACTGCTACAAGAACAGGAAATTCAAACCAGAGCTGCTGCTCTAGAGTATGATTGTAATCAAGCTGATTACAGTATCTTTGGGTGGCGTGATGGTGAGAACTACTATAATAATTATCAACCGTACAATGCGCTGATCAGATGAGCACACTGACCCAAAGGATTCCAACCCTTTTGCTTGGCATTTCTCAACAACCAGATAATCTTAAGTTTCCTGGTCAGGTAGTAGACGCTAACAACGTCTTTCCTGACTACGCCTTGGGGATGCTGAAGCGACCTGGCGGTAAGTTTGTAGGTACTCTTAAAGATGCCTCTACTTCTGGCAGGTGGTTTTCAATCCTTAGGGATTCAGGTGAAAAATATGTTGCTCAATACGACAACAACACTTTCCGAGTGTGGAGTCTGCTAGACGGTAGTCCACGTAAAGTAGAGATGGGTACCCCAGGTTCTGGTGGTATTCCAGCTGGGTGTAATTACACAAACCTGCAAACAGATCTACTTTCTTATAACTCTGCTGTAGATTCTAGGGAAACAAGTTTAACCTCTCTTAATTCTACATCAGCTACCTTTGCTGAAACTAGTGATGGACAGATTGGTGTACAAACTACCAACCTAGAAGTTATTACTACTTACGATACTGACTACTATCAAACGGTAAAGACTGGTGTCGTGTATGAAAATAACAAATACATTGTCACCAACAATGGTAGTGTCATTGGTCAATACACTAACACTACTTTCCCTGCTGGTTATGCTTTAGGTACTGATCGTACAGACGATTATCCGTTGTTGAAACAGCGGGATATTAAAGTATATGACCTGCTGATTACTGCTGCAGCTCTTTACACTCCTGCTGAACTAGCTACTGCAACTACTAATCAGACTAACGCAGAAACAGCATATACTACTGCAGTCAGTAATGAGACTACAGCAGAAGGTAATTATGATGCGGAAGTAACAGCTTGCATACCGACAGCTGCACTACCTTATTTAAATGGTGCTACAGCTGATGACATTGAACTACTGACTATTAATGATTATACCTTTGTTTTAAATAAAGCGAAGGTAGCAGCTATGACTAGTAACACTGCACCTGCACTACCTGACCAAGCGTTTGTAGTCATTAGTGTAGTTGCTTATCATGCTAATTACACGGTTATTATTAACGGTATTAATTATACTTATTTAACACCAAAAGATACATCATCTAGTGCTGTTGATGCAGGTACAATTGTCAGCAATTTAGTCAGTCTTATTAATGGCGGTACAGGCACTCATGGTGTAACTGCATCTGCTGTTGGTCCTGGTATCTATCTTTCAGGTACTAGTGCGTTTACCGTTAACACTTCTGGCTCTGCTGCTGAAGAAGGTATTTATGTTTTCCAAGACCAAATCAACGTATCTGGAAGGCTGCCTAATCAGTGTCAAAACGGTTATGTTGTCAAAGTCTACAACAGTGATATTGTAGACGCTGATGATATGTGGGTTAAATTTAACACCACTGATAACGCTACCTTTGGTCCTGGTGTCTGGGAAGAAACTGTTGAACCTGGATTAAAGTACGAATTAGATGTCAACACCATGCCCCACCTTTTAATCAGGCAAAGTGACGGCTCTTTTTATTTTGGTCCTGCTGACGGTTCTACAATTGGCAGTATTACATTGCCTAGCTGGACTGATCGTTTAGTTGGTGACGATACCACTAACCCAGTACCTAGTTTTATTGGCCAAAAAATTAAACATGTTTTCTTCTACAGAAACCGTTTAGGATTCCTGTCTAAAGAGAATATTATTCTCAGTAAAGCAGGTGATTATTTTAACTTCTTTGCAGGTTCTGCTCAACTAGTTGCAGCTGACGATCCGATTGACATTACGGCTACTTCTCGTACACCTGTTAATCTCACTTATGTTCAAACAATTTCTGTCGGCTTGGTACTCTTTAGTCAGAACGAACAGTTCTTACTGTCTACTGATGCTGATATACTTGGACCAACTACAGCTAAAATTAACACGCTGAGTAGCTTTGAGTGTGATGAAAACTTAGAAGCTGTGTCCATGGGTACAACTATTGGTTTTGTATCTAAGACACTTCTGTGGTCTCGTCTATACGAACTGAGTAACATTCGTAAAGAATCACCTGCAGACTCTAATGAAATCAGTAACAATGTTTCTGAATTAATACCATCTACTGTTAACAGTTTTATCTCCTCACCAGCTTTGTCAATTGTTTCTTTTGGACAGACTGGTACGAGTACTCTTTATCAATATCGTTTCTACCAAGTTGGTACAGATCGCCTGGCTAACACTTGGTATAAATGGGATTTAACTGGTAATCTCCGTGAACAGTTTTTTGATGAGACTACCTTTTATGCTGTTTGTGATGACGGTACTAATGTATTTGTACAGTCTTATGATTTGACACAAGCAAGCGAAGAAGGCTTCCTAACTTTACCTACTGGAGAAAAGACAGATATTTGTCTGGATATGTTCTCTGTAAATCCACGTAGGACTTACGATTCTATCAACAAAACTACACGTATTTTCTTACCGTATGATCACATTTCAGGTAAGACTTTTAGAGTACTTTTAGTAGGTGGTTACATTGGTCAAACAGTTACTGCTGATGAATCTATTGGTTTGATACCTGATAACTTAACGGTTGCAGGTACTGCCGGTAATTATTATGTTGATGTAGAGGGTGATTATAGAGGAAGGAACCTAATTATTGGTTACTTATACGATATGACTATTGAGCTACCTAAGTTCTACTTCGGTAAAACTGAAGGTAAGCAGCATATCACTGACTCTACTGCTGATCTTATTATCCATCGTATTAAAGTTAATACAGGTCTCAGCGGTCCTATTACTTATAACGTTGATATTACAGGAAAAGATGTATGGCAAAATGTGGTGAATGTGACATTACCTAACACGTATAACCTGGGTAATGTTAACCTATCTGCAACTGCTGAACATATTGTACCTATATTCCAACGTAACACGAATTTAAAAATCACTATTAAAGGTGATACTGCATTCCCAGTCAGCTTGAACAGCATGTCTTGGGAAGGTAACTACAACACCCGATTCTACCGTAGATCCTAATGCCTGTTTCCACCCCTAGTTTTACAGTCAGACCTGCTACTATTGACGACATACCTGCTGTACTCGACAACTTGTTAGACAATAGTTTAGAAGATCTACTTCGATATAACATCAACCCAGTGTTAAGCCTTGCTATGGACGTATGTAATAGTGAGGCTTATCTGGCTTTAACTGAAGACAACAAACCAGCGGCACTGTTTGGGTTTGAGTCTGATTGCTTCTGGATGCATATGTGCAGAAGCATGGAAGAGCATCCAGTGGCTTTTATGAAGTTTGCTAAACGTTGGTTTAACAACCGTAGACCTAAGTTCCTTTGGAATCACACTGGCATTGAGTACGCTCAAGCTATTAAGATGGCAAAGTTCTTTGGGTTTAAAATTTTAAGAGTATTTCCTAGTACTCTGACTTATACTTATTTAGTCGAAATGGTATTACTATGACAAAGGAGGTATCTTAATGGAACTGTGGGGTACCGCAATTAGTGCCGGTTTAAGCGGTATTATGGGTATGCTTGGCGGGAACGCTAAGGCAGACCAAATGGCGGCACAGCAAGCGGCAGGTATCTATAAGAACCAGCTGAGCATTGCAAAAACTCGTATGATGAACGAGTACAAGCAACGTGCTTATCAACGTCAGGTTGATCGGGTACGTGAACAAATGGTGGAGAACTTCAAAGCAGCTAACTCGTCATGGCAAACTGAACAATCTAGGCTGCAAGAGCAGTTCTTAGGGTTCAGTGACAAACGTCAAGCATTGATCAAACAGTTGATGCAAGCTGAAGGTTACGCTGCTGCTACTGAAACATATGGACGGAGTTCTGATCGAGCTATTGCTTTGGCAACTGCTGCTCAGTTCGGTAACAGCGAAGCACGTCTTGCTTTGACTGAACAAAGTGCTATTAAACAATCTGCTCGAAACATGGGTAAGATTGGCGGTCAAGCATATTCCGCAGATATGCAAGCATATGGTAGCGTTATTGAAGGACCGATCCCTGAAATGGCTGAAACTACTTATCAAGGTAATGGTTTCAATTACGGTCTCAATAGTGCACTGTCTATTGGTCAAGGTTTAATTTCAGGTGCTCAAATGGGTCTTCAGATTGACCAAAGTTTTGCTGGTGTTAAGGCACCCAGTGGAGGTTAACTAAAGTAAAATGAAACTACCAGAAATTACGCAAATAGCGTTTGAAGGGTCGGCTCAAGCGTCGCCTTTTCAACCAGTTCAAATTCCTGATCCTAACCCTAGGCTTCAGGCTAACTTAGCAACTATTGCTCAAAGCTTCTCGAACATTCAAACTTCTGGTGTTCAGCAGTACAAACGGCAAGAGATGCAGGCGAAGCAAATGGAACAACTCTATGAGTTTGCTCCTAAAGCTATTGGAAGTATTTACAAAATTCAGGATGACATTCGTGAAGCATCTGCTAAGGCATTTTCTGCCCAAGCACTTCTTAACGCTGATCCTGTCCAACTTAAAGAAGCTCTATCTGCTCAAGCTGAACGTAATAGAGAGCTAACTCCTGAACAGCAAAGAGAGCGTGATGCTTTAATTGCTAAAGAAGGTAGGGATATTAGCAAAGAACCTGGAAACTCCGAACTAGCCAGTTTGTTTGTTGGAGCTGTCGGTAAAAGGAAGAAACATTTAGACATTGGTCTTGCTAAAATGATGGGAACCATTCTACCTGAATGGGTCACCGAACAGCGTAAGAGCAACAGTGGTCAGATGTTCCTACCACAGCTGGGTGTATCAGTCACCATTAATGATCCAAACCTTCCGCCTACTACCGCCGAAATGGTTAGACAGCAGCTTATGAAGTCTGCTATGGGTATTGATGATATTTCTGGTAACGATTCCATGGATCTGGGTATCTTTGCAGAACATGCAGTCCCGCTTGTTCGGCAGAATATGCTGCAGATTAAACAACGTGAAGACCGTACCTGGCGCTCTACTAATGGTCATAATCAGCGCATGGATCTTATCCGTAAACATCAGCATGATCTTAGTCAAGAGGGTTTGACTCCAGAACAACGAGGTAAAAATTTCACTACCTTTATCGACGCTATGGGAGCTACTTACCCAATCAGCGGTGAGGATAGAGGCATTGGCGCCGCAGTTTCTTTGACTAAATGGGAAAAATCAATTGATGAACACGTTCTTGCTGGTAATCAGTTTAACGTCCAAGCATACGGCAACATGGTTGTCGGACCTAAAGGTGAACTTCTTAAAGATTACAACCCTGGTCACTTCAATCGTGTCAAAGCTTCTGTAATCGAAAAGGAAAACAGAGAGTTCTCTAATAGGATGGGCGCTCGACAAAGGAGCGTCAAGGAACAAGTCATTAGCTACCTCCAACACATTAAAGAAAACGAAGGTGAAGTTACCTTTGACCAAGGTGCTGCACAAGTTCGGTACCTTACTGACCTTGCAACGGCTGCTGGTTTAAGTCCTGCTGCCGCTGGTATTGATCAGATTCAAAGTCAGCTGTTGATGTACGGTGAAGGCTCGTCTGAACGTCAAGCTTTGATTGCCAGTGCTCAAGCAGATAATATGAATGGTACTTTGTCCCTCACTCATCCTCTGTTTGCCACTGCTCTCGGACGTACACACCCGTTGTACGAACAAGCTAAACGTAACGACGCTAATAACCTGACTGAAGAGCACAAGAGCTACAAAGACGTTCTCACTGATATTGTCTCTGCAAACCTTGGTTCTGCTAAAAACCTGTACGGTGAATTGAAAGGTGTTGGTGGACAGATTGTCAACGACATCTACGCCAGGGATCTTTCTACTTTTAACCGTGATCTGGAAGCAGCTGGTACTCCTGAGGAACGTCGTCAAGTCCTGGCTAACTGGACTAAGAAAAAGACTGAGGAGCTAAACAAAGCTTTTGCTACTAAGTCTGGTAACCTGTTGGAACTTGACGCTAACAAACGTCCCTTCCGTTGGTACAACCAAGCTGCACAGTCTGGTACTAAAACCGAACAGATGACTAATCAACTTGCTCACATCGTTGGTGTGGCTAAGTCTGGTGGTAATGTTTATTCGGAAATACAAACCAATCCTGGTAGTCTTGTTGCACGTGATCGTGCTTTAACTGACATGGGTAAGTTGCTAAGTGGTCAACCTATTGGTGATTACTATGCAGTTGCTCAACAGCAGATTAATGCTGCAGCCGGGAAAGAAATTATTAAAAGCCCTATGGATTTACTTGCAGCAGTCTACCGCTCTTACGAGCCTAATTCGTTTGATGCTAAACAAATTGAACAGGCTGTACAAAGACGTAACGAGCTTCCAGCTGCTCAAAAGAACTTTATTGATCGCCGTATGAACGGTGAATACGCTAACCCTAACGCTGCTATTTTAAGCAGCAGTCTTCAAACCCGTTCTGGTTTTGAGGGACGTATTCCTCCTGTGGCAGGTGTCACTAACAGCATCCCTCATCCGTTGAACCGTCAACCTGGATACACTCTACCTAACATTACTCCTCTTGCTGGTCAATCTAAGGCTCAATTGACAGGACTTCCTGCTGATGCCTATAAATGGTTAGCCTACGGAGCAAGTGGTGAAGCTGGTCCTGGTGATGACATCTACGGTGTGGCTGCTTCTATTCTCAATAGGTTTGCCGAAGGTCGTGGTTCTTCTATCGAAAGTATTGTTAAAGCACATAACCCTAGAACAGGTGTTTGGCAATACGAAGCTGTCGGAAAAGGTCTTGCTAAATTTAGACCTGACATCGAAGCTAAATTCAACTCTCCTGAAGGTCAAGCTAAACTTGTTGAGGCTCTTATGCGTCTTCAAGGCAGGACTGATTTTAAAGGACGGTCTCAGTATAAAAATGCTGGACGTTCCGATGTCTTGTTTGATGAGCGTGGTAACTTCTATCACCATCCTGAAGAAAGAGCTAAAGGTGATATTTACTCTGGACCGACTAAGAACGCCTGGAGAAAGTTTGTTACAGGAATCTAAATTATGGAATTTCAACTTAATATCCCAGATCTAGAGGAACTGGAACAAGAACAACCTGAAGCTGTCGAAAAGATTGCTCAGCAGATTCCTCCAGAGGAGACTGAAACACCTCCTGCTCCTCAAGCAGCACAGCCTGAAGGCGCTCCCACTAGTTCTGAATACCAAACCCCAGAGTGGCTAAAACCTTTCCGTGGTGGATTGCCTGGTGAAGAGCGTGGCACCCTTGGTACTATTATGGATGCTTTGGCTGCACCATCAGCTGGTCTTAACGATTACGTTATGGACGAGATGAATAAACTTCCTTTTGTTAATATGAGGAAGCAGTCTAAGTTTACTAATGACGCTGTGCAAGCAACTCGTGAGTTGTCGTCTTTGCTTACTCCTTTTATTGGTATGCGCCGTACCGCTATGAAAGCTGGTCGGGGTTTACAAGCAAAGGTAAAGCATCCGTTAGGTGAGAAGCGTTTGATGAAGTACTTTGCCGAAATGGGCATTGATACTGGTGTCGGTGCTTATGTTGACTACACCAACGTGCTTAACCAATATGACGACAACTTTACTGGTTGGCTGAAAAAGAACTGGCCAAAGACCTGGGCATTTATTCCGTCTGACTGGGCAACCATTGATGGTGAAAGCCCCGATATGTTCCGTCAAAAGAACATTATGGAAGGTGTTCGTTTTGGTTTCTTTGGTAGTGTTCTTGGTTCTACTATTAAACTTGGACGTGCTCTCAAGGGGCTCAGAAATACTACCTCTTACGTCTTTGATTCTGAGTCTGCTGCTGCTAAATTTGCAACTAAAGCTGAGCCTGAAGATGCAATGGATGTAGCCGAAACTATGGCTGCTAATGCTCAGAAGTACGAAGAAGCGTTGAATGAGATGGGTGAGCTTAACCTATCTAAGAATCCGAACCCTGAGGTGCCCCTGAAAGGCGTTCACGACGGCTTTGATGACGTTCAGGTAGCAACACTCCCCGTAGATGATATGGGCATTGTAGGGGCTTCTGTGGACGCTGTACGCATTGCAGATAACAACGGAACTATTCACGGACGGATCCGTAACATGGTCTCTGAACCTGCTATGGAAGTTGGTCTTCAAGGTGATGCCTTGGCTAACCGTGAAGTTGTTAAAGCTTTGAAAGCTGAACTAGAGTCTGCTGGTAACTACAGCGTTAAACTGCCTGACGGTACTCCGTACAACATGTCACGTATTAACGACGAAGGTGCTCGATTGGCAGAAGCTCTAGTGGATCCTCGCATGGAGCCTGGTTCTATGTCGATGCTTCTTTCTGAGTACACTAATGTCTACAACCGTCTTGGTAAAGAAGTACGTGGACTGAGTGATGTTGGCATGAGTGCTGCACGACAAGCTCTGAAGAAGTATACGGATGACTTCATCAACATGGATGCAGTCAAAGCTCAAGCTTATTTTGTTTCTTCTCTTGCTGGTCAAGTCTCTGACATTGCAGAAGGTGCACGTTTGATTGACGAGTTTGATGCTGTTGAACGAGCTAAGGATCGTATCCTTGACCGTATGCAGTACATTGTTGGTGAAACGTCTTTTGCTAAAAAACTCCGTAATCAATCGACCAAAGCTCTTGGTGAGATCCAACGCCGTAGGGACAACCCCGAACTGCTGAAAGAAGCTGCAGAAGCTGCAAACCTTAGTGCTGAACGTGCTGCTAAAGAGTCTGCTGAATATGCTACTCAATTCCGAAATACTCTTCAAGAAATTTCTGAGAAGCGTCCTGAGTTCTTCAAAGTTCTCATGGAAGCATATGAGGTAACTGACGGTAGCATCGACAGTATGCACAAGCTTAACACCTATGTGTGGGAAAAGCTTGGTGCTATTAACAAGTTTATCTGGGATGAGAATCCTGGTATTCCTAACGAAATTGTCCAAGGACTTCGTGGTAACATCTACAACGCCATGTTGACTGGCACTATGGCACCTGCTGGTGCTTTGGCTGGTAACAAAATTGGTTTGTTGGAGAAGCCTATCACTACTTTGATCGGCGCTGCTGCTCACGGTGACATTGCTACAATTCGTCGTGGTTGGCACATGTACAACTCTGTCTTTGAATCCTTTGGTTTGGGTTTAAAGCACGGTGCTAAGATGTTCTGGAAAGCTTCTAAGAATGTCTCTCCAATGGATGCAGCAACTCGTGAAGACTTTATTACTAAGTCTGATGAACAGCTGAGGCTTCTTAAGTCTTTTGCTGATGCTGCTGCGGCTAGTGGTGAAGAAGGTGCTCTTGGCATGTATTACATTGCTGAAGCTCTTCATGGTATGTCCTACAACCCGATCCTGCGTGCTGGTCCTAACTCCATGATTGGATTGGACGGCATGGTATCTGCAGTTATTGCTAACGCTGAAGCACGTGCTGGTGCATATGATAAATGGATGGATTCTGGTAAGAAGCTCGATGCTACTGCCATGAAGAAGATCCAAGATGATATCTATGCGGATAGCTTTGATGACAACGGGATGCTTAAGGATAAGAAAGTTGAGTATCAAACTCGTGAACTTACCCTTAACTTGGATACCGACAACGTTCGTGCATTCAATAACCTGTTGAACCAAAACCCTTGGATGAAGACTCATATCTTCTTCCCACGTACTTTGGCTAGTGCTGTGTCTGCCTTTGGCGAACGTAGTCCTATTACCTTGTTCATGAATGACTACAGGAAGCTTGTACTTCCTTATGGTTACAAGGACTTTACCCAGGAAGAAGTTGCGTCAATCATGTCTGCACGTGGTCTTCCTCCGACCAAGGTTGAGTTTGATAAACTCCGTGCTGAGGTTCGTGGTAGGGTTTACCTTGGTACTGCTTTGATGTATAAAGCCATTGATATGTGGCGTCAAGGCAGACTGCGTGGTGATGGTAATGCTGATGCTGGTAGACAGCGTACTCGTAACCAACTTGGTTGGAAGCCTGGTACTGTATTGACTGATCAAGGTAACTGGGTTGACATTAGTTGGCTTGGTCCTCACGCTCAGTGGTTCAAACTGACTGCTACCTTCCTGGACAACTTCTTTGATGATATTGATCCTGTTAGTTCTGAAAACTTCCTTGCTAAGATGAGCTTCGTGATGGCATCTGGTTTTACTAACCAGTCCATGTATTCAGCTGTTGAGCCCATGCTTGACGTGTTGGATGGTAATGAAGTAGCAATGGGTCGTTGGGCAGCTAACTTCACCAGTAACTTGGCACCTTTGTCTGCTGTTCGTAAGCAGTTTGGTGACATCATGTATCCTGGTCTTCGGGTCATGGAGAATGATTATAAGAGTTTCTTCCTGAATCGTAACCGGTTCTTGCCTGGTGCTAAGGAAATGCCTAACCTGCCTGACTGGTTTGAAGGTCAACCTGTTGGTTATCCTGAAGACCCGTATGTCCGTTTTAACAACGGTGCATTCCCTTGGAAAGTACATGACGGTAAGATCTCTGATGAACGTCAGTATCTGATGGACATTGGTTGGGATCATCGTCCTATCTTTGAAAAAGGTGAGAACGGTGTTGAGTACACACCAGATGAGCAAAGAGACCTGTACTCAGCTCTTGGTAACAACCGAGTTTTTAAAGGTGAAGTTACTAAGATTATGAATCGGCTTCCTGCTAAAACATTTATTGAACAACTAAAAGCTCAACGAGCTGATGGTTCTCAAATTGATGCCAAACTGTTCTATGATGTTTATGGGGATCTGAATGATGCTGCTCGTCTAGCTAAGAAAATGGCGCTTGAAAGCCTTGAACCTGAAGTGCTTCGGGACATCAGGATTCGTGAAATGCAAGAACTTCTAAACATTAAGGCACAGAAACGTGGTGAAAGACCCCCGTATAGTGCCACCAACATGACCAATCGTTAATTCACCCATTTCCCTTAACTATTTAGCGTAATGGCTGTAAATCCTGAAAATTTTTTCAATGGGGATGGATCCACAATTCTATTCTCATTTACATTTGAATATCTTGAAGAGTCATACG
>Ga0209929_1000612_pt1 | contig 13144 bp, 15 predicted proteins | sample SalPon2_C_H2O_MG_2_FD_185731 | JGI IMG/M metagenome (GOLD analysis project Ga0209929, IMG submission 185731) | Salt pond water microbial communities from South San Francisco under conditions of wetland restoration - Salt Pond MetaG SF2_C_H2O_MG... ... | reverse complement strand
GTCAGCATTAACTTGAATGTCAGTTTTTCTTGCCTCTGTCAATTCTCTTAATTGCCTCTCAACAACTTCAATCTGTTTAGTATAAGAAATATAGTCTTTTGATGTCTTTGCAGTTTCTGCTCTTTGTTGTTTTATTCTTTTTATTTCATTTAGATAAGCCTTCTCTGTTCCTTTTATTGCTTGGGTGTTCTTCTTCCTGACATTTATATTCTTCTCTGTCTCTTTAGTAAATTCAGAAAGAGCTTGCTTTAGTTTTTTAACATCTACAGCTCCGTCTCCAGTAAGTTTTATATTAATTATTATTTCTTTACCTTCCATAATATCTTCTAATTACATGATGTTTTAATTCTTTCCAGTTTTCTGGTGCTTTGTACCATCCTTTAGCAATATCTATATAAGGATTAACTCCATAAAAATTATCTGTCTTTAATAGTTCTATTATTAATTTAATCATTATTCATCTGTTTTGTCTGCTGTTATTATTGCGTTATCTACTGTTACAGTTGTACTATCTACTGTTAACGTTCCAGTTACAGGAGGTGGAGTAGGTGTAGTATCTACTTCACAATCTACATTGAAACTTAAATTATTCTCACCACCCATATATCCGTGATTATAACATTCGTAGCTAGTAGTTCCAAAGTCACCGTTAACTGTTACTGTTACATCACCAGAATAATATGTGTATGTATTTCCATCTTGTCCTGTTTTAGTTCCTCCATTAACAGTTCCTGTATAAGATAGTTCATTTGTTTTACCAAAATTGTAGAACGCTATAGGATGACCTGCAGGCACATCATTAAATACATAAACACCTTCACCCATTTGATATGCACCAAATTTGTTATCAAATACATATAAATTACCAGCTGATGTTAACTCTACATCTACTTCTATGTTATCACTTAAACAAGCGAATGATTTAATAGAATAATATCTTTGTAATTCTAAATCAGCTTTACCATTTATTAAGTTTACATTTATTTTATTTATACTGTAAGTTTTGCCAGAAACTCTTATTTTATCAGCTAAAGAATATTTAGATAGAAAAGCATTAGTTAAATTTGCTTTTAGTTTTGTTATTCTAGACCTTTGGTCAAATAAATGTGTTATATAGTTTTTATAATATACATTAAATAAGTTGTTTACATTACTTTGATTCTCTGCATCAAAAGCTCTATATTCATCTACCTCTTCTCCAAAGTGTTTAGATTGAGATACATTTATATCTACTGAATTTAGCGGAATAAAATAATCATCTATAGGTTCAGCTTCATAAGTATCTACATTTGTCTTATACAAAAAAGGTATTGTTGTTGAGTTTTGTACTAAATGAGGATAAAATAAAACAGGTTTTCCATAATGTGGATTATACTTCTCATCTTTGTATTCTCCTTTACTTGTATTACTTCTTGTTATGCTGTAACCAACTTGAACTCCTGATAAAGTATCTCCATTCTCATCATATAATCTTTCAAACTTCATGTGTGCAAAAGGAGGAATAATTTCATATTTCTTTTCAGCTCTTGATTCTGTTATTTCCCATTTCTCTCCACCCCACTCTTGACCAAGTTCAGATAAATGCTGTTCTGCAAGTACGGCTTTAGTATCTTCATATTTAAATTCTATTTTAGTATAAGGAACTTGCCTGTGAACTGATGCTGATGATATATCTATTTTATCTGTTATATCAAGCTCTGCATTAGAAGATGCGTAATAAGCATCAAATGTCATTACTCTAATTGTTTTTACATTTGTAATATTAGCAGAATAATTTGCATAAGTAGCATTTATATCACTTTGCACATAACATACTAAATTAAACATCTTAAATATTCCTGATAGAAATTCTAGTATTGTCATATCAGGCATATTTTCTGACATAGAAAAATCCACAACATTAGCCAATATGTTTAATGCTCCACCAAATATTGTTACATCGTTAAAACTATCTCTATCACTTCTAGCTCTTATAACAAACTGAACTTTAAAACCACTATCAAAATTTATATTTACATCTGATTTTGTTTGTAGTCTAAATTGATATTTACCATCTTGCTCTAAATAAAAACTTAAATAAGAATTACCACCAGTTTGAACTTCTTGGTTAATTGTACTTACAACTACACCATCTTTCATTAATTGTAAATCAAACTTATCAGTAGTATTTGAACTAATTAAACTTACTCTACATTCTACAGAATCTATGCTTTCATCTTGAACTCCAGACAATATAAATCTATCAGAAGTTTGTCCAGTAGTATTTCCTTCATCATCAGTAGATACAATAGACATAACTTGTTCTTGTACAGTTCCAGCTGCATAAGTTCTGTATATTCTACTTACACCGTTATTAAATACATCTATTATCTTTCTTTGTGTAACAATATCTTTTTCTTCATCTACATCTTTATTAAGCCACATATAAAGATTATAATAATCTAAATTCGATGAATTAAAGAAATCGTTAGAAAACTCTATGCTTGGAGTTTCTGTATTAGCATTAATTAGTTTTTCTATTGCTCTTATTATATTATCTATTCTAATTCCTGGTTTTAAGTTCTGCCAGTTTACTCCATTCTTTTTATTGTTAGATGGATAATCATTAGAATCATAATACAAATTACCGTCTTCTAAAACTCCATAATAAGCAGTATTAGAGTTATAATACAATCTATCCTTGTTAGATATTAAAGGAACTACAACTGGTTGTGTATATGTAGTTGAATCTATTGTTACATCTTTAGATGTAGTTAGATAATTATAAAATGTATCTGTTTTTGAAGCATCGTAACCTTGATTTGTTATATTAAAATTATCTAGCCATGTTAAATCAGATAGTTTTAAATCCTGAAATAATTCTTTTAATAGTCTTAACCCACCAAAGAACGTAACCTTATATGTTGAAGGTTTATTGTATTTTAAATCTACACTCTCAAGAATTATATACCCTTCCTTAAATGGTCTATCGTTTATTTCTATTCTTGCTTCTTTTGACTTTCTTGCATCAAAACCTCCATCTCCAATATCGTAATCGTAATAATGTTTAAATATTTTATTGTTTCTTGTAGTAGCAGGAAGATTAAAGTTTTGAGAATAATCAGTAAATAATTTATCAGGCTGTCTATAATCTTTTATAGACGACACAATATTTATTGAGCTATCCTGAAATATATCAACTTCTTGATTTTCTATAAATAACTGTACTTTTTGGTTCATTATCTAATGTTGTTAATACCATCAAAAGCATATTCAAATTGAACAGTATAATTTACAAGTTTGTCGTTTAAGTTTGTTTTATATGAAAAACTACTATCTTTTATTTTTATAGGTAATGTTTTATTGTTTTCTCTAACCCATACATTTTCTGATTGAAACAACTGCCTCATTATTTCATTATATTCTTCTTTTAAGAATCCTGTGTTTAATGTAAGTGATTTAGTTGCAGCAACATCTTGAACTATATTTGTAGCATCATAAGTATTATAACTCACACCAGAGCTTGATGAAGATATTGTGCTTGTATTATAATCATCTCTTTTTACATTTAAAGCATCTGTTCTTTTCTTATTAAAGTATAAATCTTGTATTGCTCCAAATTTATTTATAAATGACACTTTATAGTTAGTGTATTTAGGTTCACAAGTATAAATAGGATATACTGTTTCTATTGCACTTGATGTAGCGGTTGAGTATGTTGAAGCAGCAGTGTTAACTGATTCTATTTCTATTTTACTTGCTTGTACATTTGAAGAAGCATACCTTATGTATGTATTAGAATCTTCTGATGTTGGTGTGTCTAGTAATAAATCAAAACTCTCTGTTTTAGCAACACTTTCATTACCTAATGAATCTTTTGTAAAGAACCTAACGAATTTAACTCCACCAGGTCCAACATAGACTGGTATTTTAATATTTGCATTTTCTGGTAAATAAATATAATTGTTAGAGAATAATCTTGATGTTGATAGATTTGAATTTATTCCATCTTCAAAATACGTATATCCTTTTGTTCCTATTCCATATCCATAAAATTCTTGTGCATCTCTATCGCTATATGTGTTTCTTTTAACGTAATAAAACCAACAAGTAGATTTTATATTAGAAAGACCACTACCACTAATTGTATAATCATCGTTAAAAACAACATCTATGTAATCTTGTATAAGTTCTGATATTTCAAAACGTATTAAGTTGTTTGTATCAGGATTTGTTTTTCTAATTACGTATTGAGGTTGAGATGGCACTGAACTCCACCTCCCAGACCAACAATACAAATCTAAAGTAGAACTTGTTAATACTGCCATATCATTTCTTTAAGTATATAACTAAAAAAAATAATATAGTATTACAACTTATATTATATCACCACACTGACCAAAGATATATATTTCTCCACGAGGATTTCCTGTACCTGTTCCTATCTTGAAATAATATGAATCCTCTGACTTGTAGAAGTTAGATGATGCAGGTGCATAAACTCTTGTCAATGCTGAATCAGAATACAACTGTGTTCCATCTCCAAGAAAACCTGTATAATATAAAGTAGTAGGAAAACTTAATGTGGTGCTATCACAAGCATTTGTTATTGATGTAAAAGTTGTACTTGTTATTCTAATTACATTTGTTTCAAAACCAATAGGGTCTTCAGGTGCTGGCGGAACATATCCACAAGCTTCACAATCAGAGTATGTAATTAAATCATTTATATTTCTGTTTGAAGTAGTTGATGTGTTTCCTCCATCGTTATAACATATATCTCCAAACTCTACTACAGCAGGCCAGTGACCAGTAGCGTCTAAATCAGTTGTGCTTCCTGCAATAATAAATCCACCATTACCATCACAATTATTATATTGTCTAAAATAAGCAAGAGGGTCTGGAGTAACTGTATCTCCTTCTAAACAAGTAGTACAATCATTAAATTCACTTAAAAATAAGTCTTCGTAAATTTGAGCAGTATCACTAAATGCTAATATATTTCCTTGATTGTTATGTAATTGATAAACAAGACTTCTACAGCTCTGTGTATTTGTTCCAAATCTAGTTACATTAGGTATTTCAGAGTCTGAAACAACATAAAATAGAGGAGCAGATTCGTTGTTACATTGTCTGTATGCTCCATAATATTTATTAGGGTCAACAATAACTTCTTCTTCTACTTGTATGTCTCCAACACACTCATCACAAGAACCATAAGGTTGTAATCTAACAAATTCATCACTTGAAAGCGTGTAATCCCAGTTAGATAAAGTTACATATACTTCTGTTATTTGATAACAACCACTTGAAGTTCCATTTCCTGCAAAATCAGTTAGTTGTACAATTTGGTTAGCATCTCGTGTAAATCCATCAAAAGCTACATCAAATACTATTCCAGCATTTGGTTGATTAGGACATTTCTGTATTGTTGCATAACCTGCAGTTGGTTGTGATGGCGTTGGGTCAGGAGTTTCTGTACATCCACCCGTAACACATCCTGTAGCAGGTATCCCATTTGCTTCTATATATCTTAAGTTGTGGTTTGTTCCGTCATTAAAAGCATACCATCCCGTACTTAATGATGGTGATGAACTACCTTGAGCATTAGAGAAAAACGTTGCAGATGGAACACAAAAGTTGGTTACAGAATCTCTATTCCCATATATTGTAACAGGTGTACCAGTACAAGCTCCGTAGTTAACTGGGTCAATAGAACCTGATGATACAAAAGTTGTTGCAAAACTAGGTCTGTCCTCCCAAGTTATTGACTTATTTGTATCCGCATCCGTTGTTCCACTTACTAAACAGTTATAATATAAAGTTCCTGTTGTTGATTGTGTTTCTGTACCACTTCCATTTATTACTAATGTTTGCTGCGTTTCACCAGAAATAGCATTTCCTGGAATAGATGTAATGTCATTATTAGTTGTACTTTTATACCACTGATAACTTGGATTAGTTATATTTTGAGTTAAAGCAGTTAATATAACTTGCTGGTCAACAAACGCAAATCCTTGATTGTTACCATCACCAGTAGCCATACTAATTGTTACACTTGGAGCTGCTGTAATGGATGTTGTTGGAACTATATTACTACCACAAACAAATATCTGTGAAACATATCCTGGAGGATAACTTAAAACTTTAGCATAATGTTCTTGCGGAGTATCATCAGCACAGTTTAATATTATCTTATACCAGTTATCAGTTCCTCCAAAAGGACTTGATAAGTTATTATTAGCATCTTTTGCTGTATATAATGAAGCTCCCTGTGTAATAGAATCATTATAATATACATCAACATCTGCTGTTAAAGCACAAGCATTAGCTCCATTATTCCCAGCTATAGTAGCAAAGCTAGAAGAAACAACAGCGTTATTAGGAGATGTGCTTGATTCAGGTATAGTACAAGATGTAACTACTGGCGTTGTAGGACATTGCACATATCCAGTAAGTTCTCCATTATTATTTACACCAATTCTCCCATTGTGATTAGAGCCTATTTTAAAATATTTACCTCCACCAGAATAAGGAGTTTGTAATGCATCACTTTGATATAATGTAACGCCATTGCCAAATGTTTGATTAGGAAGTAGTCCATAATAAACTGTCTCTGTAGCAGTAACAGCACAAGCTCCATTTGAACTATCATAACCAATTGAAGATATTAATAATGGTTGAGGGTCTTGTGTTTCAGCTTCAGTCTCATCAAATAAGGTTACAGTTGTTGTTACAGAAGGGAAGTTGTTTAGTGTTAATATAAATGTTTCACCACTTGTGCTTTCTGTAACATTATCTGACAATACTTCAAATGTTTGTGTTGCTTTGTTTGTTTCACCACTATTACCAATTACAAAAGCTCCTGTTAAAGAACCTCTTTGTAAATCTGCTTCACTAACTGTTCCTGTTATTGCAAATGGAATAGAAGTTCCATTTGGAGTTGCACTATTTGCGTCTATTAAAGTAACAGTAAAAGTTTGTCCTTCTGTTACCTGTGATTTATCAACTGACAATCTATAGTCAGAGTTTCTTGATACCGTTCCTGTTAATGTAGTTGTTTCTGATACATCAGCAGAAGCAAATGTTCCTGTAACTGGTTGAGCAGGACTTATAGCTAAAGCTACGTCTGCTGTATATCCTGTGTTTAACGATAATGTTGTTGTAAAACTATATGAGTCGCCAGTTTCTCCTGTTTGAGTTGCGTTGTTTAAGTTACCACCAATTGTATATCCTTGAGATGGTCCTACTATATTATTTGTTACAGTTAAAGTAGCTGTATATTGTGTGTTAGCTGACCAAGAAACTGTTTTAGTTGCAGTATATTCATTACCTGCTGAATCTGTTGCTGTAACTCCATATTCAACTGTATCGTCTGATGTTTCAGTAAATGTTACTTCTTCATTTGCATTTCCAGCAATTGCTCCTCCTGTCCAAGCATAACTTACAGGTGTAAAATTATTTGCGACTGCTGTTAGTGTAATATCGCTGTTTGTTACACCTGTTGATGGTCCTGTTATGTTTAGTGATGCGTTCTCTACCGCACTACCTTCTCCTCCTGTTGCAGTCACATAATAAGGACTTCTACTATTTACTTTAACTGTTGCCATTTATTGCATTATTTATATCTTTTAAGTAACTCTCTTTTATATCTTCTGTTAAAGATGCTATTATATTGTTAGCTACATAATCAATAAATTTAGAACCTTCATAATTATATCTTTTTATCGTTCCAAATTTATATATAGAATTTCTTATGCTATTTACCATTTTATCAAAACTTCCATCTTCTGGTGTTATATTCTTTGACCTAGCCCAATCTTCTATTTTACTTTTAGGAGGTCTATATCCTGGATTTACACCTTTTTCTATAGCTTCTGCGTATTTAGCACTTGAGTATATAGTTAATTGTGATTCTCCTATTACTTCTCCATAGAAGCTAGTATATAAATTTCCAGTAGCAAACAATCTTTCCTCTTTTAATCTTTTTTGTAATTGAGATATTATTTTCTCTTTATATTGCTCTAATGTTTGATTTAAATTAGTAGACATTAACAGAGAGATAGTTCGTTAGTAGGTACTTCTATGTTTATTGTAACTCCCCATCCAGCTAATTGATTCTCGAAGTTATCTAAAAAAGGTTCAGCAACTACATTTGTAGTTATTTGAAAGTTATCAGAGAAAGCAGAACCTCTTCGCATTTCTTGTTGTATGTCGTTTACTACTTGAAGTTGTGTATTTAGTATGTCTTGCAAGTTATCATTTCCAAACATCATGTCTTCAGTTTGTTTTTCTTTTGTTACATCTACTATATCTAAACACAATATTCTAATAGATGCTGACATAATTCTATCTTGAAATGTAACATTTCCAAATATTATGTGAGATAATGGAAATATAGAAGTCTTGTTTAAGTCAACTTCTGTTAAGTCACCGAAGGTGACAGTTTTTGTTATTCCGTTTGCTCTTAATATTTCTTTTATTTTATCAAGTACTGTGTAAACTTGTCTCATTTTAAATTCTGTTTAATCATTTTGTTTTCTAATTGGGTTTTCTCTTTCTCAAACTCTAGCCATGTTAAGCATTGAAATAATGATAGCTTTGTAACTTCTCCAAATTTGCTGACATCTCCTCCAGCGAGTGCGTAAACTGATTGATACCAACCCCACTTTGCTCCAAAATTTGCTGAAATTCCGAATCCTCCTTCAGATGCTTCGCCAAAGAGCCCGTCAAATGTTTCGACAACTCGTTCCCTAAATGGTAAAAAAAAAGCATAGCACCCATTGCAACATTAACAGGAGCGTCCAACATTATTTCAGATAGCTTGTCTGTTCCTTCATAGTCATGTATTAAATACAAATCTCCTTCTTTATGTTTAAGGGGTCTGTATAATACAGCCATAGCTTTATGCATCTGCTGCCAATCAGAAATGTATTTATCTAAATCTATAAACTCTCCCATTGATATATCATCTAGCTTTGGTATAAATCCAAATTCAATTGAATCTCCGTTTTTATCCGTCATAGTAAACGTTCTTTGCAGTGGAGTCTTCTCTGCAAATAAATCAGATATATGTTTAATGATTTGAGTAAACTCTGTCATCGGTAATTTATAAGCTTGTTTCATTGTTATACCACAAAAGGATTCTAATACTTTTAGATTAGCAAACTCCAATTCTTCTTTTGTTGGTTGTTTATTGGGGTCAGATTTTACATCTTTAATGTATTTCTGATAATTCTTAAGAGGAATCGCAGACAACTCTTTAGGAACTTTTATTTCAAATGATTGACTCATATTATTATAACCTTATATTATTATTATGTACTAAAATACTAATATACAACAAAACTTAAAAAGTTAGTTATATAATCGAAGAGTTTCTACTGACACATTTCAGACTCTTCTCCAAAATAATATTATTAGACCTAGGATAATTGTGTCTTTTTTTGTAATTTAGATTAATAGTCTGATATTTTTCATATTTCTTGAGTTTTTGTAAAGGCCCTTTGAATTCATTTTCCTAGGGTCTTTCTTTGTAAAGTGCTAGATTTTACTTAAGTGAAGAACTACATTACCGTAGTATCCGTTTTACGTGCTTTTATGTTCTTTTACTTTCTTTTTCCTATTTCTGTTTATATATCCAAATTTAGAAACTGACATTACTATAAAAGATATTTATAAAAGTCGTTGAATTTATAAGCATTATTTATGTATAAATTTAAACTATATCTGACTATCAAATCATTAGATAATTTTATAATTTTATTTTAAAGCTGTTTACGGCCCTTAAAATATCAATCTATAATAATAGTAAGGCACAAAAAAAAGAGGGCTAAAAGCCCCCTTAAATAAACAACTAACTAACAAAAAAGATTGTTTGACTGATTGCGATAAATAGTTAATCAGCTGCCATAAATATAAATTAAATTATCTCATATTATGATTGTATAAAACTTTATCAAGTGTAAAGCTTTTTAAATTATCCTTACAATTTGGGAAGATGTTTAAATATTCATCTCGAGTAACTAATTTTAAATTATATTCTTTAGCTACATAATTAATATGTTTTTGCGTAGTTACCGACCAATAGCCCAATTGTATTAAATAATCATCTTTTATTATTGCTACCATAGTAGAATAAGACCATATCTCATCGTTATGCTGTCTTAAGTTTTCTTTGTATCTATTAAATTTTTTCATAGTTAGTTATTTAAATTAATTATTTCTTTTTTTATTTCTTTTATTGAATGCTCACTTTTTGCAATTTCAAAATAAAGTTTATTCAAATCATTTTTACTTATATTTCTAAAATCATTATAATAGTTTTGATAAATATTTAATATATTTTCTAATTCTGTTTTTGTCATTGTTAGTTATTTAAGTTGATTACTTTATTTTCTTTTTGGTCATAGATTGCTAATTGGTCATATAGATTACCAATTTTTAACGCATCTTCTTTGCTGTCTAAATGAATGTTTAAATCTAAATAGTAGTTATTATTTTCGTCCATCCATCCGCCGAGGCTGTCAAACTTATTTAAGTTTTTAACGTTAATTAATTCATTGGCTTTTGGTGTTTTTCCTTTATATACATTTTTGATTGATACAATAAAGCGTGCGCTTGATTGCTTTAAATTGTAAGTAAAAGGCATTTTATTCTTTATATAGTACTGAATGTTTTTTCTTCTCATGGTTATAATATTATTAGATGTAATGTAAAGTAACATATTGCAAAGATTAGCATTATAGGTGTTATATATTCCTCTATTATATAATAAAACTTATTTATATTATTATCCTTTCTTAAATAGTACTTAAAAGCTTTAGGCGTGGTTGCATTTGGGAAATTAGTTGAATAATTAACCGCCTTTAATAATTCTCTTTTTTCTGTTTCGTTTGCATCCTTATATAATTGAGTGACTTTGAAGCGTGCAAGAGTTAACTGTTTGATTGATATTTTTTTCATTTTAATTGTTTTTTAAGTTGTTCTAGTTTTATGATTGTTTTATCTAATGAGGCTAATAATTTTGACCCCATATTTTTATTTACTTTTGGTTTCTTTACTTTTTTCATATTATCCATATATCGGGTTAATTCTGTTCATTAATTTTTGATTAGCTTTGATATTTTTTAATATCATTTTTAAGTCATTTACCTTTGTAGCTAAATCAGCTTGAGCCTCAAGTAATTCTGTGTTAGTTGAATCATTTATATTGAAATTAAAATAATCAGTATATCCGAGAGCGTCATAAAAGACTTTATCTTCAAACCAATCAACTATTAATTCGCTGTCAAGTTGTTTGTATTCATTCACAAGCTCAACATATTCATCTATATATTTACATAATTTATTTTTCATTGTTATTTATTTAATTGTTTATGAAGCTAAATTACAAAATCCAATGTTAACTAAATGTTAAGAATTGCGTTTCAATGTTATTAAATTGTTAAGCCGTCTCACTTATTAAATAAATTGTATTTTTGCAAATTGGTGCAAATACAATCAAATGAGCTATACAAAAAATTTATCACAAATACAAACATTTCTTTTATTTAGAACGATTACAAATAAGAGGGGTACAGGGTGCCTCAACCCTAATGCGTTTAACGATAACCCTAATGCGTTTAATGACCCAATTGCGTTTAAGAACCTAATGCGTTTAACGATGAACCTAATGCGTTTAATGATTAGAAAAGGAAGACCAACTTCACTGGGATAATAATCCGTCATCGATATTAGCTGGTCAACCTATTGCGTTTAATGACTCATTGTGTCTAAAAACAGCTTTGTGTTTTCTCTTTTCAGTCTCTTGTTTTCTTGTCTCAATTGTTGTATTTCTACTGCTTGAGATTTGATTGTATCCTGATATGTTTCACTACTAAAATTATACCTCATGCTGTATTTGTTTTATATCTTCCACTGGAGTATTTCGTTTATATCCTCAAAAGATTCTATTACTCTATAATACATTTCACTTCTAACCACATCAATAATAGATTCATATAAATTAATAGTTTCCTCTTCGCTTAAATGTCTGTCTTTTAACTTATCATTAAATAAATCAAATTGTATTATTACAGCAAGGGCATCATTCATTGTAACTATCACCTCATCCATAAACTTCATTATAAGCATCGACATCTTCCCTTTTGCTGATGCTTTATCTATTTCAAGTAAGGTTTCATATTCGCTATAAAGAAATGATACTACTTTATCATAATCAAACTGCCTGTATGTACCCCTGCTATATTTCCAATACTGTTTTTTCATACAGCAAATCTATACATATATATTATATCCAATGTTAAGTTAACGTTAAGAAATCATTAACAAATTATTATTATATAAAAAAAAATAAAACAATTGATTATTATTCAGTAATTTAGATGAAAATAAAAATATATGTATAACTTAAAACCCCACTATGTTTAATGATTATCGAATCACATAAACGCCTTTACTTGCGTTGGCGAGGAAATATTGTGAAGCGTATCGAAGTGCGTCAAGTTGGTGATTCCAGCGGTCAATTGGTTTTTGATTCCTCTCGTGCCAAACATAATTGTTCAGCTCTTTTATTAGCTCTGTACTATCAGAATCGATTACAAGGTCGTAGTCTTGCACAAGAGCAATTCCAGTTAGTATAGACCCACTGCGTTTAATGGTAGGCTTTAGATTGCAATACTCTTGCAGTTCCGAGATAAGTCTTGGCTCTGCATTATCACATATAATTAAATCTTCTCCTGCATAACGTCTATTCATTTCTCCTATATCTTTTGTGGATAATCCTGGTTTTGTAAACATAGTTTTAATCCACATAGTTCTTCTATCTCTATCTACAGCTACTTTAATTAATGTGGTAGGGTCAACAGAGAAACCAAAATCCTGACCAAATATATAATCAGCACTTGTATTAAATGGTCCTACTTTCCAATTACTAAACACAACTCCTTCTGCTTTATCTAACCATCCACCAAGTATTTGGTGATTGTATCTGTCTGGTCTTCTGCGTCTTATGTCATCAAGTTGAAGTAGAAATGATTCTGATAAATTATCTATGTTATCTTTAAATGTAGTATGAACATAAGTAACATTATCTTTCATTCCATTATGTCCTGCGTTAACACCTTTACCTGCAAAGAATCTTTGATATAACCAATGCTCTTTT
>Ga0209929_1000608_pt1 | contig 13189 bp, 15 predicted proteins | sample SalPon2_C_H2O_MG_2_FD_185731 | JGI IMG/M metagenome (GOLD analysis project Ga0209929, IMG submission 185731) | Salt pond water microbial communities from South San Francisco under conditions of wetland restoration - Salt Pond MetaG SF2_C_H2O_MG... ... | reverse complement strand
GCGTGCACTGCCATTGCCGTGAGCAAGCCCGTCCAAGACCGTCTTGCGACCTCTATCCCCAAGTTCCTTAACGAACAAGGGGGTAGGAGTGTTGTTGGTCTCGGCGCTACTGGAGCGGTCGCGGCTGTTATTTTCTACATCGCTAAGGATTACATCGTCAAGCCCTGATTGGTTGGTGTTTCCCAACCCATGTTGCTATAGATAGATGTATCGATACCCGCATAATATGTAATTAGGGCACCCGCTGTGAATGTCCCCACGAGCAAGGCACTCAATTTAAGTTTCTTGCTATTGGAAGCAGCGGGGTCCTCTACGGCTTCTTTGGTATCGCTGAATGCCATGTTTAACAAATACGTGAGAACGAAGGCAATCACCGTAGACGCCAGGAAAAAGACGCGGTCTACTGCAAGGCGAGGAATGCTTCCAACGATGAGACGAAGCATGTTTGGAATGACAAGAGTCATCCAAATGATATTCACGATGTAGTTATTGGAAAGATTTGGTACCATAGACATAGCATAAATGGCTATCCAGTACGCTATCGCTATGAGTAGAACACTCACAGGTGTCTTCATTTGATATTTACATAGATTATTTATCCTGAACATGTTCTCCACAAAATTCCGTCTTGTTGGGAATCTTATCATAAATACCTATTTCCACACAAATATCCCGAAGTTCTATGTAGTTGTTCCAAAATTGTTCGGAATGATCGTATTCCTTGACCGTACAATGAGCCAATTCATGTATGAGTACATGGAAAATTTCATTGGTCTCACCGTCTAGACACACGGCAATATCCCCTCCCTTATTGGTGTTGTAACCAACTGCACCGTTCATTCGTAAAACCCCAGTGATGGGAATGCACTGTACGAGCATGTGAAACTTTTGGTTGTTCGTCTCGTCCAGGTGTTCCCTGAGGATACGATATTTTTCCTTGACTTCAATCAATTTTTGTGGTTCCCGAGTCTGACTAAGTATCCATACATTTATGATGAGGAGTAAAAGGAATGCTATCATCTGTTATAGACAAAGATAAATTTACTATACAATTCTGAGATTGGATTCCCTCTCAAACCCTCCCAAAGTTGTAACACAAACCCCATATCTTCCAAATGTGTCACGAGCTGATCTTTATACGCAACTGGTTCTGCCTTTGGTCCATCTGCGTAATATGGTGTATCCGTCAACTGCACGAATAGTTTTTCACCAAATCCACCGTTACCGTATTCTTTCATTTTGAAAAAGTTTCCCATCTCATCGGCAAATGGTGTTTTGAATATAATTTTTTCCGAGTCGGGTATGATACCGATCAAATGTCCACCAGGTTTCATACGCTTTTTAATTTCTCTGAGAGAGTTCATGAACAATGTTTTTGATGCAAAAATATAATGAAGTGAAAAATTGAAACAAATAATATCAAATTTTCTGTGTGGACAGTTATGGATATCGCCTTCATAGAAATTCACCCTCATGTGCATATTTTTCGCTCGTGATCGAGCCTCCTCGAGGGCACTTGGCTCTGGATCACACATGTTAATATTCACTCCACACTTGTGCCATTTCTGAAGATCACCACCGAACCCACAACCGACATCAAGAATGTGTTGTCCTTTATGTGCTACACTTTGAATCAACACTCTCTTTGCGTCATTGTGATTCTTTCGAATCTCTTCCATAGTTCTTATTATTCATTTTCCTTTAAAAGACTTAGGTTTCTGTATTAGCTTAAAGTTTTGCGTACTCATGTACATATAATGTCTCTTGAAACCGATTACACCACCGTACCTGGACAGATTTTCGCTTGTCTTTCGATTATTGGCCCCGAGGCGCCTCAGAAGAATGATAAGTTCGGCATCAAGATTCGTGGTGCCTTTTCGACTCGAGATGAGGCGGCTAACCACGCCAAGCGTCTTCAGAAGGAAGATCCCACTTTCGACATCTATGTTGTTGACATGTACAAGTGGCTGTTGATTCCCCCAGATCCCACAAAGATTGAGGATGTGCATTACACCAACGAGAAGCTTGAGGAAATCATGTCTGGATACAAGGAGAACCAGGCTCAGGCTGCTCGTATGTTCCAGGAGCGTAAGGCGGCGATGACTGCTGGTGCGAATCAGTATACTCCTGGTGATGAGAACTCGAAGTTCTATACCAAGCCCGACGAGCCACCAATCGCTCACCCAGCCGAGGTTCTCGAGCGTCTCAAGAAGGAGAAGCCCGATACTCCCATGGAGGAGCTCGTCAAGGAGGCTGATGCTATCGTAGCTGCTGAAATCGAGGAGCGCCAGAAGAAGCGTGAAGCTGAGGCTGCTGCCTCCACCGATGGCAAACTCGAGGAGGTAAAGGAGGAGGGAGAGCCCGAAGTTTCGTCTGCGTAAATAATATTAACATACAATAAACAAAATGATCAAGATTATCATCACGATTATCTTGGTTAGTGCTTTCTTTATTTTGTTTTTTAATCCAACGTTTGAATTACAAAACAAAATGGAACCTGAAGCTAGTACAACTGCTGGTTTTATTGAAGATACTGATGATGCGTTTATCATTCCGATGTATCCAACTCAATTGATGAAGATGGATAACACGGGTAAAATTGCTCCCATTTATGGAGATATTGGGACATTTGTTCCATACTCAAGTGTACCTGAGGATCACTGGCTGCATGGTTTTCCCCATAAAAAAGCCTAAAAGGAATACTGCAAAGGCGATAATCCAAGTGGATTTATCAACTTTTTCGAATAAATCAAACTTATCGTTACGAGGTGTGGGTGGGGGCATTGGAGGCTGCATAGGATAATCCATATAATAAGGTGGTTCCTCCTGTACAGGCTCTTCATTCTTATCGTTATTTAAAGGATCCATGTTGGGGTTATATTCAATGGGGTTTCCAATATCTGTTTCCATTTTCTAATATAGTTTTTGTTTTTTTTAAGCATCTTCTTCCTCACTTTCACTCTCATCATCGACGATGAAACCCTTCAGATTTCCATGTTCGTCGGCATCACTGTCATCATCTTCGTCGCTCTCATCTGAATAACGTTCATCTTCCGTGTCCAGTTCCGAATCGAAGTCTGTATCATGCTCATCTGGGGAATAATCATCAATCAGCTCCTGTTCAGTGGGCTGAAAAAGTTCAGGTTTCTTTATCTTGCGTCCAGATCGTGTGATCATTTACCTATTTTGAGACATTACTGTTTAAGTACCTTTATAATGTCCAAGCCTAAACAATGAGCTCTTCCTGTATTATTTTTACAACGAGGACACCTTTGTCTGATTTCTTTCCCTTTGATAACATATGACATTACCGCTTCTTCATGCATACCCTTGATTGTCTCACAATAATTAGAATTTGTCAATGCAACGACATTCGTCTTCTCTTTACTGATAGTCACGATGCGTAAATCATCTGGTCCACGCATATTCTTTTTTATAAATGTTTCGAGTGGTAGTTTGGCATCTGCGTAATTCACTCGAGGTTTTTCCACCCTCTTTTTAATTTCTGGACACTTTTTGATGTCATCTTTTTGGGGATACAATCGGTCTACTATAGCAGTTGGAAGTTGGTGTCTTCGTCCACAAAAGTCTTTACAGAAACCATCTCTTCGACCTCTCAACGTTTCACAAAGACAAAAACATTTTTGAATGATTGTCTTTCCACTGATGATGAACCAAACATGATTAGAACCATGTTCCCGTTTAAGATTTTCACAATATTTTGAAGTTGTCGATACGAGATATGTATCTTTTTTCTTGAACATCTTCGGAACATACGCTTGCCCCTGCCCCTCCATATTTTTGCGTATAAATTCTTCAATCATATCCTTGAGATCATCATCACGAACTTCATCCTTTGTCTGTGTAGCGGTAAAAGTTCCCTCCTTTAGAACTGTAGACGGTGGTACGACGTGTATGGTTTGGGGTTCATTCGTGCGTACCACAGCCATTTTCAAAATATCCAATGATGGTTCTTGACCGATGCGCATGATAGAACTCAGGGGTCCATGACGATATACATAAATGGGGAGATATGGAAGCTGATCAATTTTACCCCTCTCACAACCCGAGCATCCTCGACCGTCACACGCTCCATGTTTTGCCTTTTTGTGGGACCATGGCATTCTAAAACCACTCCCTTTGGTTTTTCGACTGGCATTTCCATATACAGCAGTGTCAATAATTTCATTCCAATCCGTTGTTCTTCCTTTGGCCTTCGATAATGCGATGAGAATATGTTCTCGGAGTGCGATCGCAGATTCTTGATCCACCACGAACCCTGGCCAATTCATATGAACACCAGTTTTCGTGAGTTCTCCACACGGTTTGGGTGGTGCTACTGAGATGAGACAATCTTTTCCACCATGACGCTTGACTTTATCACAGATGATTTTACAAATATCTTTGATTTCATCGAGAGTGAGGGATTCCTTGTCTTTATAATCAATGTCGACAAAGAAGTTATACTTTTCACTTTTCTGTTCGACAACGTATAATCGCTCCCCACCCTTTACAGATTCGATATACTTTTCATGAAAGTCATTCAATTTATCAAATGGCACGGAAAGGACACCACCGTCCATGAGCACATGTGATAGATTGGTTGCATGATTGAAATTACGAGCTGCACACCAACTCTTAAACATACTTACTTATTGTTTCTACTCTCTAAACCACCTCATACACGATACATCTCGAAATTCTTTACCCTGAGAAAGTTCTTTCTTTATCGTTAAGAGTTCATACACCGTCTTCGTCTCATTTTCCTTCATCCACTCAGCTATCTCCTCTTCACAAAAACCTCTATTTTTTTCAAGGAGTTCTGCAACCTGTCGTAAAATGTAAGCCTTGGACTTCATTATTTTATAGAAAATGTTTTTCTATTCAAAGAACTTATACACGCATAAAATTGTGGATTCTTGATCACGTTATCTATGATGAGTTTCCAACGCTTTCTCGAGTTAAATTCATCGAGTGTATCATAGCTCATGAAATCATTTTCATCGTATGTCTTCCTGATCGGTTGTTTCATAATTTTTTTCAAATTAGTCTTGTGTTTTTCTTCATAAAATTTCTTTATTTGACTTTGTTGTTCTGTTCTCGAATAGTTTACGAAGAATATAAAGACGTTATATTCGAGATCAATAGTTGGACTTTCCTTGACAGTAAACTTAAATTCGGTATATTCGCCGTTTTTTAGGGAAACCACACCTCGAGTCTCTTCCTCGAGTTCCCTGAGGGCACATCGGAGGGGATTGAATATTTCTCTTCGCCTACATCCACCCGTAACAAATATCCAATCTTTGAACCGATAGTCCCTCACCGTGAGAAATCGTGGTTTCCCATCGGCAAAGCTAACCGGTACAGCTATCGCTTTGTACTTTTTCATTGCGCATTCGCAAGTTATAATAAGGTGATATGTTTATTCCTCCAATTTTTCCTCCTTTGGCTCCTCCTTTTTCACAGGTTCGGGTGCAGGTGCGGGTGTGGGCGCACTCAGCTGCTTCACGACCTGAACCGAAAAATCTTTGAACGAGTTCATCTCCTCTTTGGTCTTATTGAGTTCCTTGAATAGGAAAATGATACCAGCTGCACACACAATGGTGGCGATCAACATGAGGGTGTCACGGTTGACGGGGATCATATACTTTTAAGATGTGTTTTCTTTTTAAGCAATTGCACCCATCATAGTCTTCCCTGGAGAGGGACACTCGTAGGGTGACTGAGCGAATTGGACGGCTTCGTAATGCGCATTTTCACAAGATTTATCTGTCGGTGGTGTAGGCTGACCGACAAACTTTTCGAGTGTCCTGGACTTAGGATCGTACGTCAATACAAAAACGATGGCGAGGAGGAAAACAATCTTCCAAATCATAGTTATTATTTAGTTAGAATATAAAAGACCGCCCATACCATTCTCAATGCGGAGAACGTTGTAGTTGACGGCGTAAACGTCATCGGTGTTCACAGCTGTGTCGCTGATGATACGAGCCGAATCAAGACGGGAGAAGTTGAGATTACCTGTGGGCTGAAGCTTACCAGTGTCGAGGCAGAAGGGATAAGTGAAGAGCTTGGCACCTGGGGTAGAGTTACCATGGGAAGTGTGGTAATAAAGGGGAACCGATGTGAAGTTGGGGTTACCGAATTTGTAGTCGGCGACATCGGTGCCGTTGATCTGGAGCTTGAGCTTGTTGGTATCCGTTACGATGTTCACGGCAGTTGTGTTCGCCGCCGCAAGATACTTGATAGGGTGGTTGAAGTTGAGTTCCTGGATCTTGTTGCTAGAGGCGACCGCCTTCTGAACCTGGGTGATGAGCATGTTCTGGGGCTGGGAAGCGAAGACCTCACGCTCCTGAGTATCAAGGTACGCATAGTTGGCGTAGACCTCCCACTTGTATTCGGTGGCACCAGTCCCCCAAGTGATGCGAAGCTCGACATCGTGGTACTGGAGAGAGATGAGGGGGAGAGCAGTCTGCCAGTTCTCGCAGAAGGCGAAGCGGAGAGGGTAGAAGCGCTCATTGGTGGAACCACCGTAGAGATCACCACCGACCGACTTGGAGGAGGAAGTGGCCGAGAGGGTGGGGGCAATCTGGGTCGAGTAGAAGGAATCCTGGTCATCAATCACCTGACCACCGACGAGGAGCTCCACCTTGGAGATGGCAGTGGTCCAATCGGGGACGATGTTCGATTGGGTGCCATCGGACTTGATGGGCATGAGGTAGACGTAGTTGAGCATGTCACCCTTGCGCTCGAAGCGGATGGTGGACATGCCGTTGTTCGAGACGTTGCCCTGAATGACCTGACGCTCGACAGTTTGGGAAAAGTTCGTGTGGCGCTTGTACGTAGAACGGAAAAAGCTGACTTCGGGCTGACCGACGAGGTGCACATCCTGAGCACCGACAGCGACGAGTTGGGCGATACCACCAGACATTTTATATTATAGTGAGAGTTTATTTTTAAGTAGAGGGAACAATCGACGAAGTCGATTGGGACGGAGATTTCGGTCTACTTAGATACGGGATGGGAAACAACTTACAAACCTTGAATGAGATTTGTAAGACGTTTTGTTTCGAGGGGGGGGTAATCAATTTCGTCGATTGAAAATTATAAATCGTCGGTGTAGTTTTCATAATTTTTCTTTATTTCAGTATATATTTGTTCGTGCAGGTTATCCACGTTATTTACACTGACCACCACAAGTTTGTTTTTGACATATTTATCTGGTCTTTGTTGTCTAATATCTTTTGTTACGTAACACCTCTCATCAGCGGTAACACTATATTTAAAGTCGGGAATATTTGATTTCTGTACTATGATATTGTCTATCATAATGTAAGGATTTGATAAGGATATTTCATTCTCTAACGTGTACGCATCTTTTACGAACAAGCCCATTGTATATTATTATTAAACATTTTTATGAATCGAATTCTAATGCGTAAAAAGCAACGTTACCACCACTAGATATCCTATACTCAAGTATTGAATTGTTTCTTCTAAACTCAACAGTAGGATCTGCGTAACCACCAGACAATGACGCAAGTTCTCTTATGGAATTCGAATTAGCGGGCCAATATGCCTGATCATATGCTTTTCTGATGAAATATAACGATGCACCAGACCGGTCTTGTGCCGAATTGTTCGAAGTGACACATATTAATATCCCCCCACCCCCAGATCCTCCACTTAAATTAATACCTGTGGCTTTATAAGAGTTACTGCCACCGCCTGTCCCCATACGAAATCTAATCCCCGTACCACTTGGTCCTATAATCCTCATGACGCAAATGGGATTTACGCTTGAGTTTTGTACATCAAAAGTAAACGCCGGATTATTCTTCGCGATACCGACATAGCCGCTATCATTTATGAATAATGAATCCACATACGCCCCGCCACCCTGTCTCGTCCCCAACTGCATACCACCTGCCACACCTGGTACACGATAGGTATCAATCCAACCGCCGAGATCCTGATACCCATGTGATATCTCTATTTTTTTACCAGGATCATCCGTCCCGATGCCGACGTTGCCGTTAATTTCGACTTCTTTAGAGCCATCCGAAAATCGTTTAAGGTACAAGACACTCGAAGGTGTGTATTCGCTGTACCCAACCCTAAAATCAGGTCCATAGGTGTTTTGGTAAATGTCCGTCCTATAATTACCACTTGAAAATCTGTCAAATGAGAGAGCCGCATCATTGGTGGAACCTGTATAAACACTCAACTTTTGACCCGGAGTCGTCGTCCCGATACCGACGTTGCTACTCACAGTATCCACGAAGAGGTTAGCTGTGCCCACCTCCAAGTTCGATGTAATTGCACCTGCAATGTCCAAGTCTCCTGAAAAGGCTTGGACGTTCGTCGCTGCCATTTATAAGTACCGCACAATTTTTTTAGTATCCAAAAGTCACAGTCACTGGAGATGCCTGGTGATCATTGATTTGTTTGAGTTGACCACCTGAGGCAGCTGAAACATATTCAACGAAAATGTTGTAATCCGCAGTTATCAGAGCTTGTATAGCCTGAGTTGGTTTAATCGAGACGGTTACATCTGTCGTTGTTGTTGATGTCGTCACGGTAGATGACCATGGGTTGTCGTTCGTACCACCAAAAATAGTGAGGGGTCCTTTGAATATGATGGGTGAAGTTCCACCCGATTTGTGACCACCCCCAACATCCAGAGAAAGTACGCTTATTTCTGTATCATCTTCGACGAGATGGGCTGTAATCTTCGCAGAGAACACTTCGGCTGCGAATACTATATCGAGTGTCGCCTGTGCGTCTGTTGTTCCAGCTGGGAATGTTCCCACGTATGAGTACGTCTTCTTCGTGACCCCACCTGTGTTCGTCACGAGGCCACCAGCGATGAAGACGTTGGCGTCCACATTGAGGTTCGAGGAGACGTATACGTTTCCTGTGACATGGAGGTTTGCCGCTGGGTTAGCATCACCAATACCCACATTACCCTTTTCGTAGCTCAATGCATCTGGACTCTCTTCTATAGTCCAAGGTGTACTCACGAAAAGTGCTTTACCTTTATATAAATCACCCGAAAAGTTGAGATCACCAACGACATCTAAAGAGTATTCGGGTGCCGATGTACCTACACCAACATTTGAAGTCGCAGATACTGTATCTACATAGAGAGCACTTGCACCTACTTCGAGGTTCGAGCTCACATAGACATTACCCACGACGTGAAGGTTCGCCTCTGGGCTAGAGGTTTCTACACCAACTCTTTTGTTGGTTGCGTCAACGTGTAGAGTGTCGGTATCTACTGTGAGTGAAGTCGCTGTCAACGCTCCGACATTGGAGGTTCCATGAACATCGAGAACATAAGCAGGGTCCACCGTCAAGATACCCACCTTGTTACCCTCGGCGTCCACATGTAGGGTATTCGTATCTACTGTGAGGTTGGAACTCACGATGACGTTACCCACGACATGAAGGTTTGCTTCTGGGCTAGAGGTTTCTATACCAACTCTTTTGTTGGTCGCATCAACGTGTAGAGTGTCAGTATCTACGGAAAGAGTCGTTGCTGTCAGTGCCCCGACGTTGGAGGTTCCATGAACGTCAAGAGCAAACGCTGGATCCACGGTCAAGATACCCACTTTGTTACCTTCAGCATCTACGTGTAGGGTATTCGTATCCACTGTGAGGTTGGAGCTCACAATGACATTACCTACAACATGTAAGTTCGCCTCGGGGCTGGAGGTTTCTATACCAACTCTTTTATTGGTCGCATCGACATGGAGAGTATCAGTATCTACGGAGAGAGAGGATGTTGTCAGCGCCCCGACGTTGGAGGTTCCGTGAACGTCTAGAGCAAACGCAGGGTTCACCGTTAAGATACCCACTTTGTTACCCTCAGCATCTACATGTAGGGTATTTGTATCCACCGTGAGATTCGAGCTCACAATGACATTACCTACAACATGTAAGTTCGCTTCGGGACTGGAAGTTTCTATACCAACTCGTTTGTTCGTTGCATCGACAACCAAAGTGTCTGTATCTACGGTTAAACTATCGAAAGTAGCCGCTGCGCCATATATATCATTCGTGACACCCAAACCACCCCCCACGATGAGGGCACCAGTGGTTTTCGATGTAGAATTTGTACCGTTCGTGAGGGTCACGGCACCATCGGTGGCCATTCGAAGACGTGTATTCGTGGTCAAGTCACTCGAACTGTTGGCGATGACGAGATCATTTTCACTCCTATCTAGACCCATGGCGAAGGCTTCACCACCCGCTTGGTTCCAAGTCACAAAAGCATCTCCACCATCACTAGCAACTTCGAGGTTTACAATAGCATCGTTTGTTGAGGAACCCGCTGCACTCTTCATGTAAATACCATTTGTCGTCTCACCAGTTCCACTCACGAGAATGTGGAGAGGTGCTGTAGCCGCATTCGTTCCCACACCCACATGGGAACCTGCGTATACATTTGTAGAATGAATGTTCGAGGCTACGCCAATACCACCTGAAACAACGAGGGCACCCGTGGTGGTTGAAACTGCATCTGTGGTATCTTGTACCCTCGCATCACCCCCAACATCGAGGGAGACGGTGGGAGAAGCCTCGTTGATACCGACACGTGAACTACTCACATCCACAAATAGGTTGGAGACGGCACCGACAGTGAGATCATCTGCGAACGTTGAAGTGCTTATGACATTGAGCGTTTCGTTTATCACCAAGTTGTTTTGGATTTCTACATTACCTCTTAAATCGATCAACATTATATGATCTGGATCTTCATAATGAAGAATGTGATCATCTGAAAAGGTATTTTGTGTATAACTAATTGAAAACCTGTGTTCATCTGCGTGATATATGACAGCTATATTAGCGTACTCGCCGTCATCTTTATGTTCCATCATGATACCCGTGTCGAGGTTATGTACTTCATTGTTTGCACCGATACCGAAAATTCGATCTTCGATAGTTACATTGTTCGACGAGATGATGGATGTGTTACCACTTAAAATAAGGTTACCAAAGAATTCAGCTTCAGCGGCACTCACTACATACTTTCCACCAGGTGTGAAATAAATCGAAGACTTTTGTAAGAATCCGTCTGTGCCTACCATGGGTACATGTTTATTTGTAGCATCTGTAAGACCAGCCACGGAAATATTTGAACCAACCTCAATATTCGACGTCGTCACTATTCCTGTGGTAGCGTTCGTAAACTGAATTGTATTAGAAGTTGTGTTTCCAGTGTCAGTCACTTGTTGAAGTGTTTGAAGTTGTGTGAGTAGATTTGTGGGTAGAATCTTTTTAAGATCGTTGTTTGTGTCGTTGACATACACATAGTTGATGTCACCCTCATCGGCGACTATGGGAGCGTTGGGGATATCATTGGAACGACCAACACCCGTGACGTTCACGATACCATTCGAGTTCCCTTTCACGACCAGACCCACGTTTTGAATGAGATCATTGGGTCCATAGGGTTTTACATTAGAGAGTGCACCCGCCGTCACGTTACTGACATAGACGGTCTCGCCAGTTTGGAAATTATCTGTATCAACCCCATCGGCTCGCCCAAACGTCACGATGAGACCTTCTTGGTTGAGTGTAAACGCCTGGTACGCTACACCGAGGGCAGGCATAGTGGCACCAGAATTTGCTTGTGCTTTTCGAATAGAGAACATGTTGTTCCCGATACTACCCGTGGCATATACGGCATCACCTTTCGCAATTGTTTCTTCCGCCTTTGCGTAGAGGAATGTGTGGTTCTGCAACTGGTTCGTCCAGTTGGAACCGTCGTAGACGAGCATATCTTCATTGGCGAGTGCCTTTTCACCGCCTATGAGGACACTGTTAAGTTGGTCGAGTTTGACTTCGACATTTGAGGTGAGGTCAGTGATGAGAGCTGTTGTTGGGTGATTAAGGGTCAGTGTACCATCTGTGGTTGTGTTGGAAGTCACATATGCATTACCAACAACATGAAGATTTGAATTTGGATTCACCGTACCAACTCCCACGGAGTCATTCTCAGCGTCCACATGGAGTGTATTCGTATCCACAGTCAAGTTTGAAGACACAAACACATTTCCAACAACATGGAGGTTGGCTGAGGGGTTCACAGTCCCGACTCCAATAGAGTCGTTTACCACATCAACGTGAAGGGTCTCTGTATCCACAGTGAGGTTAGAGCTGACGTAGACATTTCCAACAACATGGAGGTTGGCCGAGGGGTTCACAGTCCCAACTCCCACAGAGTCATTCTCAGCGTCCACATGGAGTGTATCAGTATCTACAGTGAGGTTAGAGCTGACGTAGACATTTCCAACAACATGGAGGTTGGCTGAGGGGTTCACAGTCCCGACTCCAATAGAGTCGTTTACCACATCAACGTGAAGTGTCTCTGTATCTACAGTGAGGTTAGAGCTCACGTAAGCGTTACCGACAACATGAAGTTCTGCGGATGGAGTCACGGTCTTGATACCAACTTTATTCTCAGACGAATCTACAAATAGAGTATCGGTATCCACCGTAAGATCACCACTGACACTCGTGTTTCCAGTCACTACCAAAATATTCGAACCAAATTCATCTACATATAAATTTGAACCGACATCGAGGGTGTGCATTGGATTCGTGTTTAAAACACCAACATTGGATTCGGTGTAGAGACGACCATAGACATGTACGTTGATATCTTCGGATGTTAGGGGTACGATAGCATTGCTATAAGCGCTACTTTCGGTGAATGCTAAAATGATTTCATCTGTTTCTTCTTTAAATCCTACAGTGACATTCGAATCTGGGCGACCCATGATGAGTCCTAAATCTAGAGTTGTATCCCCAGATGTATTATTTTTACCCAATTCAATAATAGCATCTTCGATGATCAGGTTATTACTCGTGATTGCCGTTATACCACCCTTCACATCGAGGTTTCCATTGATCGAAACACCACCATTGACGACGAGAACATTAGATCCTGTATCGTCGACATAGAGGTTTGATCCAACACTGAATGTATGAAGTGGATTTGTATTAACGATACCAACATTTCCATCGGTCACCAATGAATTGTGTGATACATTGTTAAAATAGACGGTACTCACGTTAATCACATTACCTCGAATTGCTGCACCTTGTAATGTAGTTTCAATAATATCAGTCGCCGCTTCACCAGATTCGGTAACCTCTTTCGTATCATTATTATACA
>Ga0209929_1000605_pt1 | contig 13227 bp, 11 predicted proteins | sample SalPon2_C_H2O_MG_2_FD_185731 | JGI IMG/M metagenome (GOLD analysis project Ga0209929, IMG submission 185731) | Salt pond water microbial communities from South San Francisco under conditions of wetland restoration - Salt Pond MetaG SF2_C_H2O_MG... ... | reverse complement strand
TGCTGTTGTTCGTTTTCTGCCTGCTGGTGAAGGTCAAGACCTGCCCTGGGTTCGCTACTGGGATCACTTCTTCAAGGGTCCGACTGGTCAGTGGTACATTGAGAAGTCTCTCACCACGATTGGTCAAAACGATCCTGTCAGTGAACTGAACTCTCGCCTTTGGAACTCTGGTGTCGAAGACGATAAAGAAACTGCTCGTAAGCAGAAGCGTCGTCTGCACTATGTCTCTAATGTCCTGATCGTCAGCGATCCTGCCAACCCTTCTAATGAGGGTAAAGTTTTTCTCTATGACTTCGGCAAGAAAATCTTTGACAAGATCATGGATGTGATGCAGCCTCAGTTCCCTGGTGAAGAGCCTGTCAACCCGTTTGATTTCTGGAACGGTGCAGACTTCCAACTCAAGATTCGTAATGTTGCTGGGTACCGTAACTACGATAAGTCTGAATTCAAATCTTCTTCTGCTTTATTTGGTGCTGATGAAACCAAACTGGAAGCAGTGTACAACCAGATGCATGACCTGAATGAGTTTACTGATCAAAGTACTTTCAAGTCTTATGATGAACTCAAGGGTCGTCTGCAGGTTGTTCTGGGTGAAGCTGTAGGCGCCAATGCTACGGCTCGCAATGAGTCCCTTTCGCAAACTGCGGAACGAGTGGAACCCAGGACTGCATCGGAGCCTGAGATCGTGGCGGCTCCGAACCCCTCTGTTGGTGTTGAGGACGATGAAGAAGACACTCTGTCTTACTTTGCCAAGATGGCAGCAGAGGATTAAAATACCGCAATGGTGTTTTAGAGGGGGCGCAATGCCCCCTTTTTTATGCCGGTGCCCAACTCCGATCTAGATTATCTACGGTAGGCATATTAGAACTGATAACAGCAGCCGTGTTGGTATTAGAAACATTCGTGCTGTTAGTGACAGGGGCAATCTGTATTGCATTGATTGCTGCTTGTGAAGTAACCTCTCTGTTCTCTCTTTCAACACCGTTCATGGCTGCTGTACTTAATTGTCTGTCGGGAACAATAGGAGCCTCTACCTTCGCAGCAGCTTCTGCTTCAGCTTTCTTCTCTTCTTCCTCTTGTATTCTTGCTTGATTCTCAGCACGAGTTGCTTTACGTTCAGCTACTGCTTCTCCTACACCAGTATCAATAGTGGCAATTTTGATATTTCTAACACCCTCTGCCAATTTTTCTGATCCAGGGATGGGGAGTTTTTCTATGCCTGCTGCGATAAACTCAAGAAGTTGGTTTAAAGGAGCGATAACTGCATTGAAGATTCCACCAAAAATAACTTTGGTGATTTTTCCAAAATCAAAGTTGCCACTCTCATCTTTCATTGCATCAATGAAACCAAGAATTGAATCTGCCATGGCATCAAATAGACTCTTGATCATATCAGAGAAAGAGAAGGCATTGAGTTGCTCTTCAGCATTTTCAAACCCAAGCTTACCTGCAATCCAAGCAGCAGCACTCTTCAGCAAGTCTAAGGGGGCACCGATGATCCCTGCTACAACACCACCAAGCGCTCCGAAGACACCAGCGATCATGGAGTTACCAGATTCTTCTAATCCTCTGTTGAATCCACTAATACCATCAATGATACCGGTAATAAGAGTAATTGGGAAAAGTATAACTCTACCAAATGTTCTGAAAAGATCAAAGAATGCACCAAAGGTACTTCCAAAACCTCTTATTGTATTGAAGATACCACTGATGAATTTTCTTACTCCTGAAAATATGCTTCCGATTCTACCAAAAGTATTTTTGGCAAGATCAGCTACCTTTCTACCATCGTCGGCAAATTGTCCAATCGTTCTTTGCAAAGGCTTTGTGGTATCATCAAAGAAGACATACAGTCTAACAATAATATCATCAATGATTGTGCCAAATGTTTTGAACAACTCTTTACTTCTTTCAAGAAAAGATGCAGTCTTGTTTATATTCTTTCCAATATCATCTGTGGCTGCTGCCGTGTTACCAAAGAGACTTGTAATGAAACCTTTGGCTCTATTCATGGGAGCAACAAAGTTCTTTTTAAATGTTTCAGAAACAAGGCTTGCTGTTTTACCAAATTCTGAAGACTGAACACCAAGAGAGATTGTTCTAATCAAAGCACCAGGAAGACCCACAATTGTTCTGACTGCGCTGGTTAGATTCTTTATTGTTCTGCCAACAAGACTCTGATTAAAAGCTGCTCTTGTAGAACGAATTGTTGTTTTGATATCATCAACAAAAAGATCAAGGGCATTTCTAATAGGATTGAAAATATTAGCAACTCTATTACGAACTGCCTGTCTTAGAGTTTTGGTGCTGTCATCAATAAAGTCTAGAATCTGTGCAAGTCTAATAGCAAGAGTCATACGAAGAGACTTGAAGACACTTCTGAAGAAATTAAGAAGACCTGTAGTTCCTCTGCCTATAAGTTCTGATAACTTTTTGACAGGCGATCTTAGTAGTTTTTCAATCCCTTTGAAACCTAGTTCAATCGCTTTTACTGCAGTTATCAAACCAATTTTGAATGTCTGGAAGATAGCTTTGATGCCTTTGAAAATACCTTCAATTGCACCTGTTATGAATCCGGTGATAGCACCACCTAACCTTGCGACAACACCGAGTGCACCGAATCCAAGCCCTTCTGAGCTTTTGTTAGATGAAGTACGAGCAGCTCCTGCTACTTTACCTTTTTCTGTCTTTGCTTCTCTTCTATCTTCTTCATTCTGTAGACGATCTTGACGGATTTCTTCAAGAACAGATTTCATGGTTTTGTACATTAACAGACTAGTTGTGTTATTCTTATTGTCTCTGTCAGCAGCATCTCTTGCATGCACAGCATTCTCTTCACGAAGAAGATTAATGCTTTTCAGAACCATTTGGTTTGTGTCTGCCATATCGGTTTATCCGTACTTTTGTTGCTCTTGTTTTATCCGCTCATTCTCTTCTCTCACATATTCAATTAACATAGCCACATAAATCTCCCTCTCCCACGGTATCATCCCTTCAATCTCTGTTAGACTATAGTGATGATGTTGCATCAACGAGAAATTGGTCCTATAATAATTGACCAAATTATCGTGAGAAAGGTTTAGGATAAAAAATCTTGCATCCCCTTCAGAGTTACTGTGTTATGCTCACCACACCCTTGACAGTCAAACTGTACTTCTTGCTGCATCGCAGGCATAGAGCCCAAGTAATCAGAAACTAATTTAAACTGGTCTGCAGTCATTGACTCAACAAACTCAGTTAGTTCCATTTTCGTCGCATCTTTAGCTTCAATCCGTTCTTCTTCTGTATGGATTGCCGTGATGCAATTAATCGCCATTTCAAATCCTACTTCCATTTCACTTGCGCCTAGATCAGACTGCATGATCGCATTGTAAGTAGGATACTGCATCTCTACGCTGATGCTAGGAGTAAGTTCAATCACATTACTTACTTCAGGCATCTTGATATCAATTGCAGAAACATCAATTGAATGCTCGTTCTTATGCTCGCAATGCGTACAAGTCAATAGAACTGTAGAAGTCTCACCTACCGATCTCGTTCTGACTTGAGTAAACATGTACTCAATATCAAAGCTTGTAAGAGAGCGGCAATTTAGATTACCTTCAATGCATGCTTCAAGTGTATCTACAATCGCACTTAACGCTTGTTTCTGATCTCCTGATTCAAATGCAATCATGAGAACTTTTTCTTCTTTCACCAGATAGGGGCGATATCTAACCGTCTCACCTGTAGAAGGAATCCGCAATTCGTATTGCGGAGATTCATTTAGTCTTGGTAATGCCATTTCAAACTCCTATGATATATCAATCAAAAATATCAATTATCTTCCTTACACCAGTGCCAAGAATGGAGTCTGCGAAGTTATCTCTCGGCTTCGCTCGTCCACTCACCCAATCTTTGTATGACAACTGAACCTGTAACTCCATGATACCGTCTAGCTCGTCTGTCAATGAAATGTCATTGATAGTCGTCGGATACGCCTCTTCAAGCAGACATGTATACACAGGAGTTTCTCTAAACCCAATATTTAGATTCACTCTACCGTTATCTAGATCGAACGGTCCAATATCAGGTAGTCTTTCTAGAATAAACTGAGGAATTTTCTTTGTGAATCCCAGTTGTTTTTGAAGCAGATTAAATGTGTTGCCTCTCTGAACATGTTGAATCAGAACAGGGCGAACATAATCATTATAGTAACCCACTTCTTTTGTTTCTCTATTGTGAGCAAGGTTCTGCCACTCTTCAAAGTATGTTTTGATCGCATGGTCGTTGGTTACATGAAAAGTAAAGGTGACATCTGTGGTTGCAAATCCAGAAGCATACTTGCGAAGAGTCGTTCCCATCGTATGCTCAATGGATGTAATCTGTCTGCCAGGTAATGTGGCAGCTTTACAGAGTGCATTTATCGCAAAAGTATCTCCCGAACCAAGGCTGGGCAGAAACACACGATACATGTTGCTGCGAGCAAGACCACCGCCATTGGAGATTGTTGTTTTAAAATTATCTACGCTAAATGCCATTAGACCATCTGCCTTGAATCGTAGTAAACCTTCTGAGAGTTGGACTTCTTCCACTGTGCTGTAGGAAGAAATGTAGCAATCTCCCACTCAGGTGCAGGTACTTCTGCGAATCTGCTCTTGACATGCTCATTCAAATAGTGCTTGAAGCACGGTTTGAAGTATCTCAGTTTGCTTGACTTCTTTAGCATTCTGTATGTGAGATCAAACTTTGTGTTCTCATCTACCTTACTGCCTGCAATCTCCATTAGAGCGTCAAGAAACTTTGCTCTGAGAGTAGGTGGCAGATAGTGGATATTCAACCCATAGAAACCACCCTCTGCAGGACCGACGATGATTGCAAGAGGGAAGCTGTCATAGTAAGGTAGAGTATCTTTCGTCTTCGGGTCATAGAAAAACATCTGCATAGACCCAATGATCTGCTTTTTTCTTTGTCTGAGTGGGTCTTCTTTCATCAACTCTTCACGATTGATTCTACGAAGATTTGATGCTTTCTTACGAAACCACTCTCTAGACTCTTTTGTGCGAGGAGTAATACCAGCACGAAAAGCCTGCAGTTCTAATCTTTGAAATATACTGGACACAATGCCCTACCTGTAAACATTCTAGTTTTATTTATATCGTTTTTTAGGAACAAATGGTTTCAATGCTTTGAGTGCTTTGGTAGACTTAGGCATAATTCCCATCTTATCAAGTGTCTTCTCTGTCCATATCTCAAAGTGCCAACCTCTATCAGCAGCGTACTCTTGGGCTGCTTGCCACTTGTTCATATTCTTTACATAGGTCAGACCTTCGGTGATGTACTTTTTTGTTCTTCTCTGACCCACAGGAGGCTTTGTCTCTTTCTCAGGCTTGATTTCAACTAGAACAGTTCTGCCAGTGCTGTAGACAATTTTGAGATCCATGAAGTATCTGTGATACTTTCTATCTACTTCATATAGATAAGGTATGACAACCTCTTCGCTAGACCACCCTATAACTTCAGAGTTGTTATCACACCACTTGAAACAATGTCTTTCCCATAGACTGCGATACACAATGTTTCTGTGATCGCCAATGTACTTATCGGGATTTTTGACTTTGTATTTTCCAGAATATGCCATGTGTACCTTATAAATAACAATTGAATGTTTTAACTTATTTATCGGATTTTTAAATGGCTGAAGAAGAAAAGCAACCCGAACGAGTAGTCAAAAATCTCGTATATCCTCTTCACAATGAAGATGAATATAAGTCTAGAATCAGGTTTAGTCTTATCAAAGAGGGTGAGACTATTGCTTCTCGCCAGATTTTTGACTCCGTAAATAAAGCCTCTCGTGATCTAGTGAATACCACTACGAATCAAAGTCGTGGTTCTGCTGAAGAACAAGCAGCACAGAAAGAAGAATTTGAGGGTACTCCTAGAGAATCTACAGCAAAAGAAACAAAGAAAGTCATTGAGAAGACAGTCAGTCTATATCTACCTGTCGCACTCACTTTCAGAGATAATGTTCAGTACGAAAATATGGATCTTGGTGCAACAGGCGCACTTGCTGCAACAGGGTTAGGTGTGGTTGCTTCAGGTAAAGAAACCACAAAATCTTTTATCAACTCATTGATCTCTAGCTTCGGTGGTGATAACTCAAAGCTGGCATCTCTTGCAGCCAGTGAAGCAGTCGGTAAAACAGCAAGCGCATTCGGTCTTGAAGGTGCTGCATCGGGCAGAAAGATTGCGGCAGGTGTTACCATTAATCCTAACACAAGAGCATTGTTCAAAGGTGTTAATATTCGTGACTTTGCTTTTACTTTCAAAATGATTGCAAGATCACAAGAAGAAGCAGCACAAATCAAAAGAATCGTACACTTCTTTCGTACTGAAGTTTATCCCGAAAGCATTCCTGTAACTTTGGGTGAAGGTAATGCTGCAGCTAGCGTCTCTGTTGGTTATGTCTTTCCCAAGAAGTTTGATATTCGTGTTGAATACAACGGCGTTCAGAATACTCCTGAAATCAAAGAGTGTTACTTAAGAGATGTCAATACTGTCTACAACTCTTCAGGAATGGGTATGCACTCAGATGGTCAGTTTCTTGAGATAGACATGACTCTTAACTTTCAAGAGACTCGGGCTCTTACGAAAGAAGATATCGTCAATGATCCGTTCTACACTAGAGATGGTATTGTCTAATGGCAACAAAATACTTTCAAAACTTTGATCCTGTTTATTACAGTTTCGGTGATAACGAACCGCCTGTTCTATTTCATAATTTATCTCTCTATGTGGACTTGATTGATCAACTCAAGTCAAATGCTGCTTTTTATCAAGACTATACGATTGTTTCTGGTGAAAGACCTGATACGACTTCTTTCAGACTCTACGGTACCCCTGAGTATTATTGGACCTTTTATCTTCTCAATGATAAACTGAGAGAATCTGGTTGGCCTGTTAGCAGTACAGACATGCTCAATCGTGCAAAGAAGGCATATCCTCACAGATACATTACGACAAATGATGATATTGCGACAGAACCCTTTGACTTTCCCGTAGGTAAATCTATCTTTGGTCGAACCAGTGATACGATTGGTACGATTCTAAAAAGAAATCTAGAATTGGGTCAGTTGATTGTAGACACTTCTACAGCAAGAACAAACAAAGTATTTGAATATGCTTTGACAATTGACACCAATGGATTTGGTGAGATCGAAGTTTCCCTGGATAATCATGAGTTTCATAGTCCTAGTACTTGGAACGTATACAGAAACAATGTTCTTTTAGATAACACAACTTATAGTATCGTATTGTCTAGGCTAAAAGACACCGCTACTCTACAGAATGTGCCTTTTACAGAAGGCGCCACATATAAAGTAGAAGCTTCTGTTTTTGTCGCAAATCCTGCAGGAGAGGATACTTTTATTCAGGGCGAAGAAGTCACATATCAAGTCGATGGTATTACAATCTCTGGTATTACAGTAGAGGCTGAAGGTCCTCAGTACTATGCTACTCATCATTATGAAGATGCAAATGGGGATAGATATGATGTAAACCCCTTTGCAGAATTTGTTGGTTATCAAGTAGACGATGACGGTAACAGAGTTCGTCTTGAGCAAAGTTCAGACACAGATGAAAGAGCTTTATATACTCCAGTGACTTATTACGATAGAATGATCAAGAAGAATGACGATCTAAAACAAATCAAAGTCATAAAGCCCGATGCTATTGTCAATGTCGCAACAGAGTTTTATAGACTGCTGAGTAACTAATGGCTAGAGAACAACAGTATAAAATTGTTGAGGCGAAAATATCTGCTGAAAGACTCAGCGGAGTTGATGTTGATGTTCGTCCTTCTATTATAGAACTCGTGTTATTTGAAAATCTAGAGAAGCCCTATGTCACTGGACAGATTGCTATTCTCGATAACGAAGGCATCTTTGATTCCATGAACTTCAAGGGTACCGAGAGACTCACTCTTGGTATTGCATCTGAGATCGGTACGAATAGAAAAGACGGTCTTCGTAAGCGAACTTTCATCATGACAAGCATTGAGACAGCCGTGAAGACTGGAGAGAATGGTAACTCAGGTCTTTATGTCTTTACTCTGATTGATGAACACGGATTTGTCAATAAACTAAAAAAGATCAGCCGTACGGTCAGAGGCAGTCTAGAACAAGAGATTCAGAAAATTTGTGGAGCTGACCTCAAGAAAGACATTGATATCTCATACCTTTATGAAGGCGGAGAGTTGAATGAAGACTCCAAGATTGCTTCAATTCAAAATGAGTTTAAAGCCATCATACCCTATATGCATCCTTTAGAAGCCTGTGAGTTTTTGAGAGATCGGGCTACGACTCAAACAGGTATGCCATTCTTTCTGTACGCTTCTATGCATGACGAAAACATTCGTCTTGGTAATCTAGAGGTGATGATCAAACAGAAAGCGTTCAATGAAAAAGTCCCGTATATCTTTGCCCCGTCCAATGTACAGAATTCTGAGAGTCAATCTTTCACTGAGCAGCAATTCATTGTACAGTCTATGCGAGCGGCGAAGATGCAGAACTCCATGCAACAGTTTATGACAGGTGGGGTTGGTTCTACTTTGAACAACACAAATATGCAAACAGGCAGAACTGCTTCTACTCACTTTGCCATATCGAACCTTCTACAAAAGATGAAGGCAAATAGAATTCTGCCTGAGAATAAAGAACAGAATGTTTATGATGAAAAGTTTGTTTTCGGTGAAGAAGAATTGAACCTAGATCAATTGAACTCTAGAGTGTTTCATACAGTCACCTCTTCGGGTACATATGGAGACTTCAAGAGTATTCATGACGAAAACAATATTGACAAGATGAAGACAAAGATTGAAAATATTTCTGTGAGAAATATGCTTTTGAAGAATATGTTTGAGGTCACAGTTCCTGGCGCTGGTTTTATTATTTCAAAAGCAAGTGTTGGTGATATTATTAGAATCAATGTAGTTGCAGATAATGTGAACAATGATAAAAGCTCTGAGAAGTTTGACAGACTTAGAAGCGGCGACTTCTTAATCTATAGTGCAAGACATACATTCAAAGACACTCGCCACGATGTCGCAATGTCTGTTTGTAAGTTAACGAGGGGATAATGAGAGCGATCTTATCTGAATACTATGGTGACAACATTCGGTGGTTTCTCGCCGATGTTATTGATTCGACTCCTCCCTATGGGCTAGAGGGAAGAGTGCGTATTCGTATTCATGGCGTTCACTCACCCTCTACGCAAGATATTAAGCAGTCTGATCTTCCCTGGGCTCAAGTGGTGTTGCCTACAACTGAAGGCGGTGTCAGTGGCTTAGGGAGGACACCCAGACTAGAAGCAGGTGCTTTTGTGTTTGGCTTCTTCATGGATGGGCCTGCTTCTCAGGTGCCTCTGGTGCTTGGTTCGATTCCCAGAATTGAATATCCCAGCAGAGTACAGCAAAGACTAGAATTTGAGAATGTCATTGAAAGACTCAACCCTACAGAAGATTTCTATGAAGAGTTGATTGATATCGTCTCTTCGGCTACAAGTATTGATCCCACAAATACTGGATCTATCAGTGTCGGAGCTAGACAGTCAAGAGTCGCTCAGACAGTCAAGTTTTTTCTAGACAGAGGCTACACAATCAAGCAGGCTGTCAGTGTAGGTGCTGCTCTTGATTTTGTATCAGAAATGGTTTCGTTTGGAAGTGCTGTGAATCCAGTAAAAGTTGGTATCGGTAAGTGGAAGTATGAGAGGCAAGAAAGACTCAAGAACTTTTCAAATCGTTGGAAAGAGTTTGGCACACAATTGTCATTCACATATTTTGAACTAAATACCTCTCAGACTGGAGCAAACATTCGCTTCATTCAATCAGACAGGCTTGAAGGCAAAAACACTTGTGCTGAAGTCTTTGCGAAATATTATTTAAAGCTTACTGATACTTCAGATATTGAGTCTATCAAGTCCAGCGCAGTAGACCTTTATGGGAAATTGGTGGGATAATGGTTGCAAAAGCAGACATAAACAGTCAACTAACATCTATCAAAAACGGTAATGTTCTTAAACAAGACCTAGACGGCGCTGTAAGCAAAGCTGTAGACGCACAGTATATTAATAAGGCAACTCTCATAGGTAATAAATCAGGAGAAGTTGTCGCTGGGTTTGAGAGTCTAGAAACGAAGATTGATGATGCAGGTACGACTGCGCTTGGCGACGCAGTATGTAGAATGACAGAAGGCGTTCCTGGTGTAGGTAAACTATTTGATCCAGAAACATCTACTCTTAATATTAGTCTTCAGAGTTTTACCGAGGCTGCACAAAATTTAGATTCTGCTGCTGCTGATTCTGCGGGTCTTGCTGATGAGCTATTCTCTCTTGTAGAACCTATTGGTGGCGGTGTTGCTACTGCGATATCTGGCATCATTCAGTTGATCACGGGTCTAGGGTCTCTCAAGACAGCTTTCAGTGATGTAGGTATTGGGGGAAGTGCATTAGATGCAGTGAAAGCAACAACTGATGATATTTCTTCAAAATCAAAAGGCCTTTTAGATGATGTAACGGGTGCGCTAGATGTAGTTTCTGGTGGGGAAGTTTCTAATCTTACAGAAGCAGTAAAGAGTGGTGATCTAACCGGGATCGTTAAATCTGCATCTGCTATTGCATCTTTAAACCCCGCAATTGCTGCGACGAATGTTGCTTTAAACGTCGCAGGCGTTGAGAATCCCTCTGAGCTTACAAACTTCACTGGAAACAATAGTCTGATTCCTGTTCCTGGAGGACCTCTGGGAGAAGTAATCACTGATATAAAAAGTGTCGTAAATCAAATAGAAACAGGCGTTGGTCAAACTATCGGTGAAATCAATAAGCTTACTGCTCAGATTACTTCTTTCACTTCAAGAACAGGGATTGCAACAGGATTCGGTTTGCTTCAAGATATTGCAGAAGACCTGACAAGAGAAGCATCTTCTGCTATAAACAGACTAGCTTTCGGTACAGAATTTAGTGATGCAGAATTGTCTGATATACTTGGAAAAGCAATCAGTGGAGATCCCAAACAGAGAACTTCTGCTGTAAAAGAGATCATGAAGAACACTAAGAACTTCTCTCCTGAGATGAGAGATATTATTGATTCTGTAACAGAAGAAGGTTCTGTAGGACAATTTATCAATGAAGTTAAATCTAAAGCCGAAGTTCAAGGTATTGATCCTGAAGAGATTCGAGTGTTTGAAGAAAGAACACTTGTGGTCGAAGGAGACCTGGACAAACTAGATACGACAATCTCCGGGTCTATTGTCAAGAGTGCAGAAGAATTCTTCAGCGAGGATGTGAATCTCACAGAACTTGCAAATCGTTACAAGGGCTCTGCCTCCGAATTCTCTGCGTTTACTTACATTGAGTCAAAAGAAGAATTGCTTGCTGAGATTGCCAAGTCCACTCGTGATATATCAGAACTGATTGTTCATTCAACGGACACTTACACAAATGCGAACATAGGTTGTGAAGAGCTACACACGCTTCATAATGAAGAAGGGTTTGATGGTATTCAGTACCACTTTGTAATTCGTAGAGATGGTAGACTGCAGAGAGGAGTGCCTCTCGATAAAGTTACAGCTTCTAGTGATGTGAGAGGGCATAAGACTCGCTGTATTGATGTTGCTCTGGTTGGTGGCATCAATGCTCCGAGTGGTACAGAGAATCCCGAACAGTACGCATCTTCTCAATCATTTACTAGAATTCAGATGCTAACACTAGAGAAAGTGCTTGAAGCATTCTACTCTAGATATCATGGTGGTCAGGTAATGGGTCACAATGACCTGTCTGAGAACCATAATGACCCGTATTTTGATGTGATTGAATATGCAGAAAATTTGTTTAGAAAGAAGTCTGTGTACGATAATCTACTAGAAGATACTGCTTTTGAACCTGCAGACTTGATTCAACAGAGACCCGTATGACAACTACGAAGAACAAAAGAAGATTAGGTGAAAACCCTGCAGTAGATGAAACTGAAGGGATACCGATTGATGGCTTTCAAGATCCGACTGGGGAATATCCTAAGACGGACTATATGTATGGATCGTCAATCAATCGTGCTGCTCGTGGCGTACAAGTAAACAATCTGTATATTGGCGGCGGTGATATTGGTGTCTCTCTGGATATAGAACCTCAAGAGCCCTCTCAGTATCCCTTCAATCAAGTTCAAGAAACTTCTTCGGGACACATTGTTGAGTATGATGACACACCTGGAGGAGAAAGAATTCTCATCAAGCATCGTAAGGGTGCTGGTGTTGAGATGCGGGCAGATGGTTCTGTAATCGTTTCTGCTGTTAATAACAAGATTGAAGTCACTGGTGGTGATCATACTACCATAATTGAAGGTGAAGGTAAACTCATTTATAAGGGTAATCTTAACCTGCAAGTCTCTGGTGACTATAATGTAGATGTAGGTGGCAACTACACTGTCAATGTAGCAGGACATCATAAAGAAAGTATTGGTCAGAACCACAGAGTTACCACAAGCGGTGAATCTGAGTATATTACCAAGAAATCTAGAATGGTCAAGACCCTAGAGAAAAGCACCGATGTTGTTCTTGGCAGCAAGAAGACAATTGTTGAAGGTGACTATTCTATTGAGTCCGAAGCAAATATTGACGTTGTAGCAGATAAAACAATCTTCATGTCAGGCAAAGACGAATGGGTGGCTGTTTCTAAGACTGCAAATATCTCGGCTGCTAAAGTCTCTGTCATTGGTGTGTCAGGAAGCATCGGTGGTTCAGCTATTGACTTCACGGGTAAGGTATATCAAGGTCCTCTAGGTCCTGTCCCATTTGCATCGGGTGCTGCATTCTATGGCTCGTTCTTTGGGCAGAGTCTACAGTCAATCTCTACAATGTACTCAAATAGTGCATCAAGTCTTGGTCCAGGACCTGTTACATTCTACAACATGCAAATCGTGCCGCCTTCTGCTCCTCCTCCGTATGCTCCTCTTGTAGGTATTCACTTGCTTGGTGGATCTTATGCTATTCGGAATGTTTCTATTGATGCTGGTAACAAGTTAAGAGATAAAATTCTACTCAAAGACGATTACGATGGTCTTTTTGAGAAAGTTCCTACCACACAAGAACTACGCTCTTCTTTCAGAGATCCCGCTAACAAGTCTTCTCTTGCAGCGAAGATGGTCGGAGAAGGCAGAATAAATTCTGAGTACGGTAACCCAGCTCCTCCCAAGATAAGTAG
>Ga0209929_1000601_pt1 | contig 13309 bp, 14 predicted proteins | sample SalPon2_C_H2O_MG_2_FD_185731 | JGI IMG/M metagenome (GOLD analysis project Ga0209929, IMG submission 185731) | Salt pond water microbial communities from South San Francisco under conditions of wetland restoration - Salt Pond MetaG SF2_C_H2O_MG... ... | reverse complement strand
AGACAAAAATACAGTTGTTTTTAAAGCAAGCGTAAAATATGCGCCTTATGTAGAATATGGGACTGGTAGGTTAGTAAACCTTAGTGAAATGGAGGAATTAGGCATACCGGCAAGCTATGCGGCCCAGTTTAAAGGTAAAGGCATAAAGGAGGTAAACCTTCCAGCTAGGCCGTTCTTTTTTAGTTCATTACGCATAGCATTGGCAAAGGGAATGATTGATATAAATAACCGCATAAAAAAACTTACTAAATAATGCAAGAGGCAATACACTACTTACGCAAGGCGATAATAGAGAAACTAAACGGCGAGGTTTTAATAAATAACCAAGCGTTGCCTATTTACAATAGAGTGCCTAGCAATGCAGTGGCGCCTTACATTATTGTTTATAGCGTTTCAAATAATGAAGTAGACCAAAACCAAAGCACTTTAACAATGGAATTAATTACCAGGGTTGAGGTTGTTACTAGATTTGTAGGCGATAATGGCGGCGAATTAGATTGCAATTTGGCAATTTCAAAAATATTATCTTTGCTAAGAACCAGGTCGGCAGATTATTTAGATTTGTCAGAGTATGGTTTTAAAGTATATACTAGCGTAAATGAAGGCGTTACATATTTACAAGACGATTTAAAAGACCACACCTATTATAGGGCGGTCTTAGAATTATCAAATAGAGTTGAGCCGTTAGGAACGACTAGAGGGTTACAAGCCGAAATACAAACAGAATTACAAAGCTAAGATATGAGCAAAATAACATATACAGACAAAGTAGATAACGTAGTAAGTGCGTTGCCTAATATAAACAAGGTAAAAGCCGCAGACCTAAACGAAATAAAAGAAAGCGTAAACGCTATTTATGACGATAAAGGTGGGTTTGCTAATTACGAAGACTTAGCAACGATTACGACGCCAATAGTTTTAACTGCTGACACTTGGACAAATTTAACTAATGATAAGCAAGGCGACCATACAACAGAAGTATATAAGCCAGCTTATGTAACTGGCAGTTTATGGAATACGGCGGCTTCAAAAATAGATTTTACGGAAGTACCTATTGGTAAAGTTGTTTTAATAAAAGTTGATTTTCAAATTGTACAAACGGCTAACAATACTATTTTAGAGTGTCAAATAGTTGGAGGCGGCCACACAATGCAAGTATTAACTACTGAAATGAAAAGTTCTGGAGACGACCACCATTATAGCGTTACTAATATGCTATGGGTAGAAGATGCGGCAATGCAAACGGCTGGTACAAATATTCAACTAAAAACTAGCAATAATTCGCAAGTAGAAGTTCACAATATAATGATAACTATACTATAATGACTACAATTACTGACCTTAAAATTTACGCCTTGAATACGACTGCTTTAGCTTTTAACTTTATGCAAATTGATATTATTTTAAAAATTTTGCTTACTGCGGTTGCTATCGGCTATACTTTGCAAAAGTGGTGGATAATAAACCAAGAGCGTAAAATACAAAAGCGCATAAACCAAAACTTAAATGCAGCCGAAAATAAAAAGGCAGACCAACCTATTAAGGCAGGTAAAAATACTATTGTTAAAAACGGCATAGTAAGGAAAACTAAAGCCAGTAAATAATATGAAAAATATTGTCGCCGGTTGGAAAACTACCTTGCTAGGTTTATTAATTATAGGCGCTGGTATTGCTTATATATTTGTAGTTCAAGACAGTAAAATATTTCAATTTGCTATTTTATTAATTATAGGTATTGGCTTCTTATTTGCGCCAGATACTATTATAGATGGCCTAAGAAGTATAATAAAAAACAATAAGGACAAAAAATTTTAATATGGAGGCAGTTTTAACAAGAGAATTAGAGCAGGATAAACAAACGCTTGGAAGTTTAGTAATAAAAGACGACGAAGGCAAAAAACTATTTAGCTGCAAGACGTTAGAATTACCTTGGAACGCTAATAAAAAGAACGAAAGCTGCATACCATTGGGTAATTACAAAGTAAGCCCTAGGCAAAGCGCTAAATACAATAAGCACTTCCATATACAAGACGTCCCTGGGCGTTCTTTTATTCTTATTCATATTGGAAACTACAAAGACCAAACAAGGGGTTGCGTACTTATAGGCGATAAATTAGCTGATTTAAACGCGGACGGTTACAAAGATGTAACTAGCAGTAAAGCAACGTTGCAAAAGCTATTAAAAGTGGCGCCTAATGGTTTTGATTTAACTATAAAAAACAAAGCCAAACGTAATGCTGAAATATAGCATAGTAATATTACTATTATTTACAAGTTGCACCGCTAAAAAAGTAATAACCCAGACTAAAGAGGTTATTGTAAACGATACAATTATACTTACTAAAGACCGCATAGTAACAAAGGCGGTAAACGACACCATACTTATTAAAAGCCCTTGCGATTCTTTAGGCATTTTAAAGCCATTTAAAGAGCGTTTAAAAACCGCGCAAGGTACAATTACCATACAATCAAAAAACAACGTTATAGAGGCTAATATAAACCTAGATAGCATTGTGCAAAGTATTGAAAAGCGATACGAAAGCAAAACAATAGATACAAAAGAAAAAAGCGACACGCTAAAGGTTAAATACAGAACGCCTGTTTGGTTGGTATTGTCTTTAGTGTTTTCGGTTATTGTAAACCTATTGCTGCTCAAAATTAAGTTGTAGCTTTTTGCTTAACTTTGTAAAAAAATAGATTTATGGCAAACGAATTGCAATATACTAGCGTATTTCAAAGGGCTTCTTTTGGCGATTATGGACTTAGAATTTTAAGTAGTGGCGAAACTAGCGTAGCAAATGAGAATTTTGCTGCTATACAAGTTTTAGCGGATTGTGTTATTAGTATGACAAATAGCACAGAAGGCGGAGATACAACCATTACAAGTTTATCGCTATCTGCTGGCCAGGCTATTTATGGTAATTTTGAAGATGTTAGCGTTACAAGCGGTAAAGTGATTGCTTATTTAAGGTAATGTTATGCTAGGCATAGGAAATAATTTAACGAGAATAATACAAAAAACAATAACTATAATTAGTGATTTTTGGCAAGACCAGGTTAATGCTTGGCAAGACCAAGGTACTGATTGGGATAATACATAAATAAAAAAATATGGCAAGTTTAACTGGACAAACAATAAGCAGTACTTATGACGGACTGCTGAAAACGTCAGACAACGATGTTTTAACAACAGATGGTAAAGAAATAACTGACGGTTTAGGCAATGGTTCTGGTGTTTCTTTAGATACAAACGGGAATATAATTGCCGAGGGTACAATAAAGGCTATTGGCGGTATTAGGGACACTAGCAACGACTTAGGTACAAGTGGGCAAGTTTTATCTAGCACCGGTACTGGTACCAATTGGGTAGCGCCTAGTATTGCAGACGATTCTGTTACCTATGCTAAGTTAGGGACTGAATTTACAACAAGTGCAGCACTTTCTACAAACGTAGATTTTAGTACTGCACAAGTATTTACTAAGACACTAAGTGGAGATACTACTCTTACTTTCTCAAATACTGCAATAGGTATGGTAAAAGACTTAGTAATTACAGGAGACCACGCTTTAACGCTTCCTGCTGGTTCAACGGTAGCTGGAACTTATGATGGTACAGTAAGTAATTTAATTCAAGTAGTAGTAACAGGAGCAGCTGAATACTGGTTCTCAATCTCTCAAGCACAATAAGATATGAAAGCAATAGAAATCAACGGAAACATTAAGACATTTAGAAGGCTTCCTAACGTATGGGAGGACGAAAATGGTTTACACTTAAACTTTAGAAAAGTAGCTGACCCAACAGAGTTTGGGTTTTACGATGTTGTAACGCCACAATACGATAAGATTAGCGAAAGGCTTTCTGCTATGTATTTTGATGGAGATAAGTTTACTTACGATGTAGTTGCTATTGACTTAGAAGGTACGCACGATGTATTAGATGAGGAAGGTAATGTAATTGAAACAAAGCCTAACTATGATATTGCAGAGTTAAAAGCGAGCAAGATACAAGCTATTAAAACAGAGGCAGGTAAATTATTAAGTCCTACGGATTGGTATGTTACAAGACTTGCTGAAAGAGCAGTTGAGATACCAGCAGAGATAGCAGAAGAAAGACTTGACATAGTAACAAAGTCAGATACATTTGAAACAGAGATTAACGCATTAACAACAGTAGAAGAAGTACTAAGATACACGCACGCATTTTACCCTGCCCCTGCATTAGATGAAGTTGAACCATTAACTGAATAGTATGAATAATAGATTAATCAAATCAAATGACGCAGGTGGTGGCGGTGGTTGCACTAATACAGTAGACTTATACAATCCATTCCCTGACGGTGGTGGTGTTGCTTTGTATCAATTAAATGGTAACGCTGACGATGTTAGTGGTAACTATGACGGTACTGCAAGCAATGTTACTTATGGTGCAGGACAGTTTGGTCAAGCAGGGGTTTTTAATGGTAGTAGCAGCTATGTTTATAATGCTAACGCCCCTTTAACTGCAAGCACTTCAATTTCAATTTGGCTTAAAACCTCATCTTTTCCATCAACTCAACAAGTTGTTAATTTTGGGGGTCAAACGTCTCCAAGTTGTTTTGGAGATTTTGGTATTGGGAAATCTACAGGAGGCGTCTATGCCTTTACAAAAGATTCCTCAAACTCCACAAACGGCACGGCATCTTACTCTATAACAGCTAATGAATGGCATAATATAGTTGCAGTTAGAGATAATAGTAATTTAGTTTTTTATATAGATGGAGTTTTAAAAGAAACAGTTAGTGTTGCTTCTTCTCAAAGTAATAATGGCTTAACTTTAGGCAGAAGATATTGCTCAGGAACACCTCAATATTTTGACGGCGAATTAGACCAAGTAAGAATATTCAGCAGAGCATTAAGACCATACGAAGTAGAAGCATTATATACAGAAGAATATTGTACACCTACTATTGTGCCAAGTGAGCATTTTAATACTGTTACTTATATAGGTGATGGAACAACAAATAACCCTATTACAAGTGTTGGTTTTGAACCTGATTTTGTGTGGATTAAAAACAGAGATTACTCTGGCGGTATTAGTCATCAAATTTTTGATTCTGTAAGAGGAGATACAGCAGGTAGTGGTGGTAGTTTGTCTTCAAACACTACTAATGCAGAATATTTTGATGGAACAAAAGGAGTAAAATCTTTTGATATAGATGGATTTACTCTTGATGGTGGAGTCAATGGGGAATATGGTGTTAATGGAGCGCCTGGAGGTACTTATGGTTCTTCTTACGTTGCTTGGAACTTTAAAGCAGGAGGTGCAGCAGTAACAAACACAGATGGAACAATAACAAGTCAAGTGTCTGCTAATACAGAGGCAGGGTTTAGTATTGTTAGTTATACAGGGAATGGTGCAAATGCAACAGTAGGACACGGTTTAGGAAATGCTCCTAAAGCAATGATTATTAAAGACAGAGATAATGTAAGAGATTGGGCAGTATATCACATAGGAAACACAGGAGCGAGCGGCAATGCAGGACAAGAAAGATTAAAATTAAATACAACTGACGCCACTACTACTTATGCACCATATTGGAATGGCACTAATCCAACTTCAATTGTGTTTAGCATAGGAAATGAACAAAATACTAATTCATCAGGTCAAAAATTCATAGCCTACTGTTTCGCAGAAGTAGAAGGTTTCTCTAACTTTGGTTCGTATGTTGGTACAGGAACTACAAGTGGGGCAAAAGTAATAACAGGATTTGAGCCTGCGTTTATAATGACTAAACGTACGGATTTAGGGAGCCAATGGGTTATTTTAGATAATAAAAGAATTCTTGAAAATCCAAGAGATTATGCTTTATATCCTAATTTAAGTAATGCAGAAGAAGGTCCAGCTTTTGGTATTAATTTTTTAGAAAATGGTTTTCAAGTAGTAAATAGTGGTTCTACAAATAACGCAAGCGGTGGTAAATACATCTATATGGCATTTGCTGCTGACCCTACCGCAGTAGAACCTTCTTTAGAAGATAGTTTTAATACTGTTACTTATACAGGTACAGGCTCAACAAACCCAATCACAACTGTTGGTTTCCAACCTGATTTAGTTTGGTTAAAAAGAAGGGATAGTGGAATTGGAACTACAAGACATTTAATTTTTGATTCAATAAGAGGTGTTGGTAAAAGAATATCAAGTGAATCTTCTGACCAAGAATATACCGTAACACAAGAAGTCATTTCATTTGATAATAATGGGTTTACTCTTGGTTCAAATGGAAGTGCGAATGGTAGTGGAGGTTCATTAGTCTCTTGGAACTGGAAAGGAGCAGAAATACCTGCTATAAACAGTAACGGTAGTATTCCTTCTGTTGTTAGTGCAAATCCTGCTGCTGGGTTTAGTATTGTTAGTTATACCGCAGGGGGAACAGCAAATGTTGGTCACGGATTAGGTTCAGCTCCAGCAGTAATTATAACAAAAAATTTAGATGTAGCCGAACAATGGTTTGTATATCATAAAGATGTTGGAACTCAAAAGTTTTTAGGTTTAAATACAACTTCTGCCCCTATTTCAAATTCAGGTGTTTATACAAGTATAACAGATACTACATTTACAAATCTTATTTCAAGTACGTCAAGAAATTATATTAACTACTGTTTCGCAGAGGTTGCAGGATTCAGCAAGTTTGGTAGTTATACAGGGCAATCTGGAGACACAAGCGGTTATATAAATTGTGGATTTGAACCTGCATTTTTAATGTATAAAAGATATGATAATGGAGGAGATTGGTATATGATAGACAATAAAAGGGGAGGAAATGCTTTAAGAGCGCATAGTAGCGCTGCTGAATTTGCTCTTAATCAAGTAACTTTTGATAGTACAGGCTTTACTATAAATGGCTCAACTGCAACTAATGGAGAAAGTTCAATCTATATGGCATTTGCTAATCAATTTTAGCTTCGCTAAACCTTTGGGTCAATTTTAAATAAAAGGGGGTGTAAAAGCCCCTATATAAAACAATAAAACAATTACTTAAAATATATTATCTTTACAAAAAAATTAATATTACATTTTAAAATATAAATATGGCAACAACAGGAGTATTTAACGGAACTAACCTTTTACTTAAAGTAGAAGATACCACAGTAGGACACACTACTTCGTGTACTCTTACTATTTCACACGATTTACCAGAGGCGACTACTAAAGATAGCGCAGGCTGGCAGGAAGTTATTTCTGGCGTAAGGTCTGGCGAGATTTCTTTTGAGGGGTTAGTAGATTATAGCGATTCTGCAAACGCTATTGAGTTAGCAGATTACATTATAAACAGAACGCAAATAACTGCAATCTTTGGAACTGCTGAAAGCGGAGATTCAATTTACACCGCCGAAGGTTACATTTCTAGTATTGAGCAATCTGCTGAAATGGAAAGCCCAGTATCTTATAGTGGTTCAATTACCATTACTGGCGCTATTGTGAAGTCTACAAACGCATAGGGAAGCGTTTAATAATATAGGGCGGTATTAACTTACCGCCTTTTCACGATTAATTTAAAAGGAAACAAAATGGCAAACAAAAAAAGAGGGTATTACTCGCTAGTTATTGGTGGGAAAAACCGAACACTTCACTTTTCAATGAACTTTTGGGCGGCCTTTACGGACGAACTAAAAATTTCACTTGACCAGATAGACAAAGTATTTTCTAGTTCTTTAAACCTTAATACAATTAGGGCGCTTGTATATGCTGGTTTATTAGCTTACGACCAAGAGGAGGGCAACGAAATAGATTACAATTTATTTAAAGTTGGCGCCTGGTTGGACGATGTTACTTCTGACCAATTTAATGAAATGGTAAATACGCTTACTGAAAGCCGCATTTTAGGTAATGATTTAAACGGCGGCATAAGCAGAACTGCAAAACCTACTAAGGCGACCACAAAAAAGTAGCAGCTTCCTTAACTTGGGACGATTTAACGGACTATTATATAGGGCAAGCTGGTATTAAGCCAGCAGAGTTTTGGAAGCAAACTTGGAAGGAAAACGCCTTGTTAGGGGAAAGCTGGTTAATCAATACCAACCTTAAATGGGAAATGGTGCGTTATGTATCTTCTATAATATACAATACTAACGTAAGTAAGAAACGCGACCTAATAACCCCAGACAAGCTATTTAAGCTGCCCCAGGACGTTTATAATAAACCTAGTGGGCCTAAGTCTACTAAACAAGAATTTGAGGCGTTTAAAGCCCTCGCAGATAAGGTGCTTAATTAAGTGCCTTTTTTTGGTTATTTTTGTGATATAAAAATATTATATGGCTACTAATGAATTAAAGGTATTATTAACAGGGGACGCTTCTAGGTTAAGCGCTTCGTTAAATACCGCAAGCGGCAAATTAAAATCTTTTGGGAGTAATGTTAAAAACATTGGCGCTAGTTTACAAAGGGTTGCAGTACCACTTGCTTTGGCTGGTGGCGCCGCTATAAAATTGGGAATGGACTTTGATAAGTCTATGACGCAAATAAAATCATTAGTAGGGGTTGCAAGTGCCGAAGTGGATAAGATGGGCAAAGCTGCTAGGCAAATGGCTATAAATACTGGAAAAAGCAGTACAGAAGCCGCAGACGCTTTGTTTTTTATAACTTCGGCAGGTTTAAGAGGTTCAGAAGCTATGGACGTTTTAGATGCTTCTTTAAAAGCAGCAGCGGTAGGTTTAGGCGAAACTTCAACAGTTGCTGATTTAGCAACGTCTGCAATGAACGCTTACGGTTCTGCAACTTTAAGTGCAACAGATGCTACCGATGTAATGGTTTCGGCAGTAAGAGAGGGTAAACTAGAGGCAAGCGAATTAGCTGGCGCTATGGGCGGGGTTTTACCTATTGCTTCAAATATGGGTGTAAAATTCCACGAAGTAGGTGCTGCATTTGCTGCATTATCCAGAACAGGGACAGGTGCAAGCGAAGCCGCTACACAAATTAGAGGCATATTATCTAGTTTATTAAAACCTACTACACAAGCCGAGGCTGCACTTACTCAAATGAAATTATCTAGTGCAGGTCTTAGAAAGTCTTTAAAAGAGGACGGATTGCTAGCTACATTGGAAATATTAAAGAAAAATTTTGAAGGCAATGATACTGCTGCACAAACTGTTTTTGGTAATGTTAGGGCTTTATCTGGGGTAATGGATTTACTTGGCGCTGGTGTTGAAAGTACTAGAACAATTTTTGACAATATGACTAAAACGCAAGGTGCTACGGCTAAAGCGTTTGAAGCTACTTCAGAAAGTGCGTCTTTTAAATTACAAAAAAGTTTAAACGAGTTAAGAGTTGCTTTTACTGAATTAGGCGGCGAATTATTGAAAACGTTTTTACCTTATATAAAATCTGCGGCGTCTGCATTAATGAATTTATTTAAGGGGTTTCAAAATTTAAGCCCTACGGCTAAAAAAGCAATTATTATATTAGGTGGTATTGTTACTGTTTTGGGGCCAGCCCTTATTGTAGTTGGTCAATTAATTACGGCTTTTGGTTCACTAGCTAGTGCAATAAGTTTTGTTGGTAGCAGTTCAGTAGTTGGCAACTTAATTAAGGGAATGAAAAGTTTAAATATAACTATGCTGGCCAACCCTTACGTTGCTATTGCTGCTGGAATAATTGCGGTTGGTACTGCATTTGTTACTGCTGCAAATAAAATAGCACCTTCACTTAGTACATTTGAACAAGCACAAGCTGCTTTAAAAGGATTTATGCAAGGCGGTGCTGCTGGTGTTAGTAGTGGTTTAGCTATGGCAGAAGCGGCAGCTTTATCTGCAAAAAAAGCACAAGCTGGCGCTGCATTAAGCCCAGGAGTTGCGCCAACTGGCCCAAACTTACCAGGGCAAGGACAAGCTGCTAGTTCTACATTTGGTTTAGGTTTATTAGCACCTAACCAGGAGCCACAAGTTAAAAAGACAACCAAAGCAGTTGAAAATTTAACACCAAAAATAGCTAAGTTAAAAACACAAATGATGGGCTTGGCACAGTTGCCAATAGCCGAGCCGGTTGCTGAAACATTTAACGAAATAGCGAAAAGCACGGATAATTTAAAAATGGCTTTTGAGGTTAATTTTGCCTCAATAGCAACAACAATGGGGCAAGCGTTAGCGACTGCAATAGTAGATGGTAAAAATTTAATGGGCGCCTTATCTGGTGCAATATTAGGAGCATTAGGGGGTTTACTAAAACAAATGGGGGAGGCTGCAATAGCTGCATCTGCATTAGCCAAAACTTTTGCAATACCAGGAATTGGTGCTGCGGCTGGAGTTGCTGCAATAGTTTTAGGTACAGTACTTACTGGTTTAGCTACTAAAGTGCAAAGCGGTGGTTTTTCTGCCTTTGCAAATGGTGGTATTGTAAGCGGCCCAACAATGGGGTTAGTTGGAGAATACCCAGGTGCTAAGTCTAACCCAGAGGTTATTGCGCCACTCAATAAACTTAAAAATATTATAGGCGAACAAGGCGGTGGCGGTAATATGAACGTTAGCGGCGAGTTCGTTGTAAGGGGACAGGATTTAGTTGTAGCTTTGCAAAGAGCGGATAAAACAAGGTCTAGAATAAAATAAAATTATGGCATACGGAGCAAAATACCGTTTAGATTTTTCTGACACGGAAGGGAATAAGAGGCGTTTAGATATTCTACAAAAAAATTACGATGGCTTTATATATCCACTAATTGGAACAGGCTCGCCAGCAGTAATTAAATGGGAGCAAGACAACGATTTTTATGACCCAATTATAGCTTCTAACTGCGAAATTAATTTAATACAAACAGACGCGGTTACTTACGAGGATTTTTACGATTTTGACGAACGCGAGTTTTTAGTAAAACTTTATTATTCAGAAACAAGGCAGGCCAATTGGGAAGACGAAACACAAAACTGGGAAGCTGCTAATCAAACTTGGAATTTATTAGGCGCTGGATATAACCCAGCAGACGAATGGCAAAATGTAGATATTGTTTGGGACGCTAATACTGGCGTTTGGGAAGGTGGTATTATTGTAGATAATTACCAGTTATTTTGGCAAGGCTTTTTAATACAAGATACATACCAGCAGAAACTATCTGCGGCGCCTTTTAACGTATCTTTTAAAGCAGTTGATGGTTTAGGCTTACTTAAAGGAATTGACTTTCCTGTTGCGCCTAATAACGAGGTTACGCTTTGGCAATGCTTACATAATTCTTTAGCTGAAACTGGTTTTGATGCGGATATATATGTTAAAACAAATTTAAAAGAGGAGAACGCTGCTGCAATAACAAATGTATTTGAAGATGTTATTGTAAATAGTAGTTCTTATACAGACGAGAATACTTATAAATTTAGCGCTGCCGAAGTAATAAATTCTATACTTACTGGTTTTAACTGCCGTATATTTCAAGCCAATGGCGATTGGGTTATTATAAATAACGCTGATATAACAACGCTTGCAGCTATAACTTACAGAAAATACAATTATTTAGGCGCTTACGATACCACTAAAATATTAGGCGAAATAGTTTTTATACCAAGCGATGCTTTGCCTATTGGGGACGACCTTTTAAAAGAAACAAGCGGTGGTTTAATTGAGGTTTCAAATAGCGTTAGTTTAGATAGGCAACTTAATTATATACCAAACGGAAATTTTGAGGACGATTTCACAGACTGGGTTTATGATAGTGAATTTGTAAGTATAGATACAAACGGAATTAAAGGCTATAAGTCTGCTAAAATAATTGGAACAACTAATGCTTTTGAGGATATACTTTCAAACACCTTTTTAATTAAAGCTGAAAGCAGCGAAGACGATAACACTAAATTTGATTTTAGTTTTGAGGTGCAAATGCAAAACGGTGGTTTTCAAAGTGTAATTGCAAGGTATTTTGTTTACTTTCAAATAGTTGTTAGGTTTAGGGAATATGTAAGTGATGCTTACACTAATAATTACCAAACGTTTTATTACGACCAATTAACTAGCGTATGGACTGAAACGCCATTTGTAAACAGTTTTGTTTATTCTGGTAGGGGCGAATGGCTTACATACAATAAAGAAATAACTTACAACTGCCCAAGTGTAACGACAAATTATAAGCCTTACGATATTAGTTTTAAATTTAGCAAGCCTAAAAAAGATGCTGGAGGTGCGCACGTTGCTACTTTTATAAGTGGCGTTAAAATGAATTGGAAAACATTGTTGTATTTAGATGCGCCAGATGTTGAAAGCGAAACTTTAATATTTAATTCTGAAAATTTAGAAACTAGTAATTCACAAATAACAACAAAAAAGCTAACCAATAAATTAGAATACAAAGATATTTACCAAGGAAGTAGTTTTAACAGATTTCAAAAAGGTTATTTGCAACCAATAGGTTTGAACCTTGAAGGCTATGTAACTAAGTTTTTAAGAAGTGGCGATATTGCGCCTAAATTTATAGAAGATTTAACGGCCCAGCAGCGTATTAACGACAATAGGCTTAAAATGGAGCGTTTTGAGGGTACTTTAAAGAAAATAGATAATAAGTACCCAATACAACTATCTGACCGCTTATACATTAATTTTAACAACTATACAGAGGAAAAAGTTTTAGTAATTGATACACTAGAATTTAATGTAAAGGCGAACCAATATAGTTTTAATTCGCATTTGGGCGAGCAGGAAACAGATGCAGAAACTACATTTAACAGTAGTCAAATATCATACCCAGTAGTTGCTACAAATCAATGCTCTACTTACCAGGTTCAAAACAATGATTTACTAGACGACGTTACAATAGGATATTATGATTGTGAAGGTGCTTATACTGAAATTATAATACAACCAGATAGCCAAAGCAATGACTTTTGCGCCGAAACAGAACCATTTAGAGTTGCTGGAACTACTGCAATAGAAATTACTAAAATAAGCGAGCAATGTTTAGAAGATTTATATTATTCACTTAGAAAATGTAGCGACGACACAACTGGTTGGGTTACTGCTCAAAACACAGAGCAGATTACTTTAGCTATTAATGATAGGGTTCAAGATGCTAGTTTGGTGGATTATGTAGTTACTGGCGAAGTTAGCGAAGGCACAAGTGTTGGAACGGTTACAGATACTGGCGAAGTAGGTTGCCCAATACCGCCAAGTTTAACGGCATTTTTACGTTCTACAAATCAATTTCCTAACCCTTGCGGTTTAGTGCCTAACATTACGGCATACCACGACGGAGCCGGTACATACCCAACAAATGGCGACAAGGTTTATAATACGGCTAATCTAACAAGCCCATTATCTAGTGGTTCGTATTTAATGGAAAACAACTTTTATATAAGTTTGTTT